>JAEEGL011807437.1_pt1 | contig 10641 bp, 6 predicted proteins | sample 9134231 | NCBI WGS metagenome assembly JAEEGL01 (sample SAMN16246548, study PRJNA631951) | gut metagenome | biome: gut microbiome; feature: rumen; material: fiber-attached | host: Bos | place: Iran: Karaj | collected 2018-10 | reverse complement strand
GGGATGTAGCTGTCGTAGTATTCACAACGGCCGAAGACGTAGAGCTTCTGGTCAGAACGACGTAGCTTCTCTATCTGTGAGAAGACGTTATAGCCAGCCTCAATGCCCATGCTAACGGCGTTCTTGCCAATCATGGCGCTCTTGACGGGTGAGTTGCTGGCATGGGCTTTCGCATCCTTGATGGCGTTGAGCTTGTCGGTCTCGCCCACATAGCCATAGTCGGCCTGGGCACGGACAATCCAGTTCCATCGCTTCAAGGTCATATCCACAGCACCGATGGCTACCGTGCCCTTCACTTTGTCGTAGGGTTTGCCGTCGCCCTTCAGGTCGTTGGGGAAGGTGTTGTGGGCAGAGTTGCCGTAGAATCCGCTGACACCCAGCCGCAGACCGGGCATGGCGTAGTAGTCCAGTCGTCCGGCAAAGCCTAACTGCGTGGCAGGCTTGAACTCGAAGGGCGAGCCGGCACCATGATGTACCCACTTGTCACGGTTGAAGAACATAGCGTTCAGACCTGCAATGACCTGCAGTTCATACTTGAAACGTCCTGAGCATCCCCAGAAGGAGATTCCTGTGTCGTGCCATGTGGAAGGCAGTATGGTGTTCTCACCCTCGGGACGATAGACGGTGAAGTAGTTGAGCGGCTCGTGATGGGCATTGTTCAGACCCACAGGCACTACGAAGTGTCCTACCTTCAGATTGGCGGCAGCAGAGAACTCCTTGTTGATCCAGAACTGCTCCAGCTCTACTTCGCCGCCTTTCTCCTGCTCACTTTCCCACTCGGCTGCCTCGTCGGCCTCGTTTTCAATGGCCGAGCCCGTGCCCGTGTGCTCAAACTCTATCTCGGTGCCCAGCGTCCAGCCCTTGCCGAAGTCATAGCCTAAATAGATGACTGCGTGGGGAATGTCGAAGCGGCCGTGACTGGGGTCGTTCTTGTAGCTCTCGGGGCTGGAGTAACGGTTGACGTGGTCGCTGTAGAAGTTACGGCTGAAGGCTGCTTCGCCATAGCCGCCAATACTGAGACGGCTCGTCTCATGGGAGAACACACTGTCGCCGGCGTTTTCCTGCGCACAGACAGATAAAGGTATAAATGTAAGAAGGTAAAAAACTAATTTTCTCATTATCTCATTTTCTGATTTTCTCAATTTCGCTGCAAAAGTAGGCACTTGTAGCGATGTCTGCAATACCTAAAAATAATGAAAATGCCTGCAAATACCTATTTATGGGGATTGTGTATGTCGGAAATAATGCGTAACTTTGCAGTCAAATAATCATTTCTTATGAAGCAGATGAAACTTTATGAGGCCGGCGACAAGATGATTTCGCTTATCAAGGATAATTACAGCCTCCTGCAGTCGCTCGGTTCCTTTGGTATTAACCTCGGTTTCGGCGATAAGACCGTCAGCGAGACCTGTGAGCTGAATAATGTGGACACCTACACCTTCCTGGCGGTGGTCAACTTCACCATTAATGGGTATAGCAACTTTGAGGACGATGCCCAGCTCGATGTACCCACACTGATGCACTACCTCGAGGCCAGTCATGCGTATTACCTTGATTTCCAACTGCCTTTCATTCGTCGTGAGTTGGAGGAGAGCCTTGATGCCAGTGACCATCTGGCCCGCCTCATCCTACGCCTCTACGACGAGTATGCCCATGAGATACGCCGTCACATGAAATACGAGGAGAAGACACTCTTCCCCTATGTGCAATCGCTGCTGGATAACCGCCATGTCGTGGATTACAATATTGAGACCTTCTCCAAGCACCATGAGAGTGCCGACAAGAAACTGCGTGAGCTGAAACTGATGATTATCAAGTACCTGCCATCGAACACGCAGCTCAATAACCAGCTCACCGCCACCCTCTACGATATTTTTAATAATGAGGAGTGGCTGCAGCTGCACGCTCAGGTGGAGGACTGCATCTTTGTGCCTGCCATCCGTAGGCTGGAGCATCAGTCGCGTCAGAACGATGTCACTAAGAACATCACCAGTATGGTGTTCAAGGGTGGGCCAGAAGTGGGCGAGACACTCAGCGACCGTGAGAAGGAGGTCATCATCGGCGTGGTGCAGGGCATGCAGAACAAGGAGATTGCCGATCACCTCTGCATCAGCACCAACACCGTCATTACCCACCGTCGCAACATAGCCCGCAAATTGCAGATTCACAGTGCTGCCGGTCTTACCATCTATGCCATCGTCAACGGCCTTGTTGACATTAGCAGCGTAACATAATCAACTAAACTAACATAACAACAATGTACTTTACGGGAATTATTATTGCTGTAGGTGGAAAGGGGATGGTTTCCCAAGAATCCGAAGCGAAAAGACTAGTCAGATTTTATTGATGTCAACGTATCCGTGCATGACAGCATAGATGGTGAGGGCAGAGACGCTTTTCATGCCCAGCTTGTCCATGATGTTCTTGCGGTGGGTGACGACGGTAGCCAGACCGATGTTCAGCCGGTCGGCTATCTCCTTGTTGATGTAACCCTGCACAATGAGCGACATCACTTCAATCTCACGGTCGGTGAGAATCTTCTGCTGCAGTACCTGAGGCATGGGCGGCAGGTTACGGCCGTCACCGTGAGCATGCTGCACCAATTGGAGCAGCTGATGGACGAGTGCCTTCTCAGGCTGGTTGATGCAGAGGCTGTGGAACTCACTGAGTTGTGAGGTGTCGGAAACGGAAAGTGTCAGCACGATTGTCTTCCGGTTCTTTTCCGAAAACCACGGACGGTTTTGCAGCACGATGTTCATAGCCACGAAATAGTGGAAGTAAAGTTCCGGTCCCGCAGCCTCGAACTCGCTGAACGAGCCAAAGGTATCAACCGTCATGATAGGCATGACGTTCTGAAGCATTTGCCGGAGTCCGAGGGTGGCAAGTGTGTTGGCGTCTATGATTGCAATGCGGGGGCGGCCTTCGTTCATGGGAGACTAATGATTAAACATTAAACATTAAACATTAAACATTAAAGATTAAACATTAGACGCTCATGAATTTGAGACGACTGGCCTGCGCCATCACAATGGAAGCCAGTGTCTCATTGTAGGGAGATGGACCATTGAGCGCCTCGAACATCTGGATGAGTTCGGTTTTGCCTCCTCCGTTTTTAAGAAGGTGGACGATACAGAGGTTCTGCAGGCCAATGGTTTCTGAAAGAATGTCGAGGTCGGTGGTTCCCAGCTGGAAGAGTGCCAGCTGGTAGGCATCATCCAAGTTTTCCTTGTACATTTGTTCAACGTCGCCCAGCGTCTTGAGTCCCTGGCGTTTCAGAACCGTCACGAAAGGTAAGAAGGAAGCGGTGTGCAGCTCAGCCTGCGTAATAGCGGCTATCTTGCGGTTCAGACTGTCGTAGGGACGTCTGGAAAGATAGGTACCGAAGCTTTCTCTGTCGAGCGGTACTTCGTTGTACTGCCCGTTCTGCACCAGGCTGTTGATGCGGTGACGGTATTCGGCGATGGCGTTGCGGATGCGGCTGAACTCGTTGTCGGCCAGCTCCAGGAGTCCTGCCAGTCGGCTCAGGCTGCGGTGATGCTCTATGGGTATCTCCATCTCCGTCTTGTAGCCTATGTCATGCTGTATGGCAGACCATACGTGCTGTAGGGCGGTACGTATCTGGAGTTCGAATCGGATTTCCCTGAGCTCAGGCGGTACGGGCTCACGCAGTCGGCAGATGTAGTGCAGCGAATTGTAGCCGAAACTGTGGAACTCGTGCTTTAGCCGCTTGTCTTCGGAGTTCTGCCAGTCAATGTCAAAAAGACTTTCTGCAAGTGACGCTATGCGATCGACTTCCTCGTTGTAGAACGTTATGACACGGACGCCGAGAATATCGGTAATGTCTTCAAGGTCAGCGTACTTATAGCCCTTGCGTTTAAGCTTTCCGGCAAACGATTTCTCTTCCTTGATACGTGATTCCATGCTGGCTACACTGATGTCAGTCTGGTTGACCTGTTCGCGTATAATACGCATCACCAGGTCCTGCAGCTGTTTGTACAGCGGCATACGCTGACGATATGCGTCCAGTAGCATCTCGCAGTGCAAGTCGAGTCCGTAGTCGTCCATTTTTATTTAGCGGATTTCAAAAAGGTTGAAGAAGCCTGTCATCATAAACACCTTCTTGATCTCATCATTGATGTGTTCAATGACAACCTTTCCGCCCTTAGCTGACGACTCCTTGCGGATGGTCAGGAACAGACGAAGACCTGATGAACTGATGTACTCCAGTTGTTCGCAGTCGAGGGTGATTTCCTTGTCGGCGTTCTCCAGCAAGGGGATGATTTCCTGTTGTGCTTTAACTGCTGCGGGGGTGTCAAGACGTCCGCTGATGATTGCGGTCATGCCGCCATTCTCTTCTTTAATGTCAAAAATCATTGTTGTTTCTGTTTTTAATTTGTAATTCGTAATGAGTAATTAGTAATTATGATTACCTCGTACAACCTTGAACAAGCAATGACATTGCGGTTAATGCTGCCTTTAGGTAGTAATCGTAATTACTCATTACTCATTACTCATTTCTCATTATTTATTTACTTAACCAGAGCCTTGCGGGCAGCCTCAATCTGCTCCTTGGCATTTGCCAGTTGGGTCTTCAGCTCAGCTACGCTGGTGGCGTTGAGCACGTTCAGCGGTGCAAGAGCGTCAGCTACGGGCTTGATCTCGGGGTCATAAGCCTCCAGGCGCTTTACAGCGTCGAGCAGCAGGATGATGCGGTAGGTAACGTTAGAAGCGGCGTCATCGTTGAACACGGTGAGGAACTTGTCAGAGTTCTGGTTGACAACGTAGAGCTGCTCAACGAGAGCGGCGGCTGCCAGCTGCCAGAAGTAGTTGATGCGGCCGTTTTCGTTCATGGCATCATACAGGGTGGTTGTGGTCTCATACAAGGTGTTGGTATCCTCAACAGCCTTGAATGAGGGATCGTTGATGTCGGCACTCAGTTTGGCAATGGCCTTGTCATAGTCATCAAGAGACATCTCGTAGAGGGCGGCAATCTTCTTGTCAACCATCAGAGCGCTGAGCAGACGATACTTCTCTGCCAGTGTGTTAGCCTCTTCGATAACGTTAGCGTTGAGCAGATATTCAGGCTTTACCTGCTTCTCTTCTTTGGTCAGTGTCAGTCCGCCATTGTTCTCCTGCAGGAAAGGCAGCTGCTGCAGCTTACCGAGCTCAGCCGAGATGCTGTCAATCTGCACCTTGATGCTGGCCTCAATCTGCTCCTGTTCAAAACTCTTCAGGCTGTCAGCCGTTTCAGTGTTCTGATTACTCTTCTGTCCGGTGCAAGCAGCAAAAGCGAATGCTGCGAATGCAATTGCAAATACTGATAATTTTTTCATTGTTTTGAATTTTAAGTTATTAATAAAATGTATATTCTTTTTCATCTTTCATCTTTATTCTTTCACTTTCCTCATATATCTTCCTGGGCAGTCGGTCAGCAGCAGGATGGTCATGATGATGCTCATGATGAGCAGCACCGTCAAGTTGAACCACAATGTCTTGACGTGCCAGGAGCCGATGATCTTCTCACTGCTGTAGAACGGCGCACGTCCCATCTTGTTGCGAGGCGTCAGGAAGATGATGCCGGTACGTGGAACGATGGTCGTGCCTACCACTTCTATGGTACTGCGCTGGTCAGCGCCAATGACGCAGTCTTCCAACTTCAGGTTGTAGTGTTCGCGTTTAAGCTGCATGAGAGCCTCCTTGCCGTGCTCCCGTATGAACTGGGCAGTCCGGGCATCAGCTTTCAGTGTGACTTTGTTGCTGCGGGCGGCGAGAATCTTCTCTGCCTCCTTCATATATTCTTTCAGCGACTCATAGGAGTCATCGCCCTGATAGGGTTCCATTTCGCAATATTCGGTGATGACGGGCAGGTTCTCATGGATGATGTCCATGTGCTCGGGCTTAACCGGCTTGCCGTTCTTCTGTTCGTCCTTGAGCGTTTCCAACTGGGACTGCAACTCATAGAGGAATCCCATGTTGTAGAACTGTGTCTCGTATTTCTCCTTGTCCGAAGCGAACGACGGAGCCTCGTAGGCATTGTCGGTAAACGACGTCACGGCCAGTGCCTCGTAGGACCAGCGTGAGGGAATGACGTCGCCAATCAGCGGCACGTTGCCCGTCGTGCTGTTGGGGGTCAGGTCGGTAAAGCTCACCACCAGTCCGCAGAGCAGGATCTGTGGGATAAGCAGCAATGGTATGGTGATGTAGATGGCTACCACCGAGTTCAGACATTGGGAGAGCAGCAGACCTGTCAGTCCGGCTAAGAACGTCGTCACAAACAGGATAAGCCACCATGTGCCAAACAGTCCGTGCAGTCCCATGATGGAATTGCCGATGAGGATAAACAGCAGGGTCTGGACGAGTGACACACCGGCCATGTAGATGATTTTCGACCAGATATAGCTACCGTAGGAGAGGTTGAGGAATCGTTCGCGCTTCAGCAGGGCACGATCCTTGATGATTTCCTCTGCCGATCCGCTCATGCCAATGAAGGTTGCCACGATGACGGCCATGAAGAAGTAGCTTACCAGGTTCTTGTTGTTCATGACGCTGTAGCCTTCGGGCGGTGCGAAGCGGGTGAGCAACGCACATATGACGGCCAGCAGCGGAGCTACCAGCAGCGTGATGGTCAGGTACTGTACGTTGGTAATCTTCGTCTTGATGTTGCGATAGAGGAAGATGCCCAACTGCTTCAGGGCGCTGGGTTTGCGCTGGTCAGACGGCGGAATGTCAGCCTTGGGACCTTCGCCTGCAGTCTTGGACCTGTTCTTCAGGTACAGCTCATGCCAGTCCTGTGGCGACATCTTACGGGCATCTGACGGTTCGCCGGTATTGCTGAGGGCTTTCTCGTCAATGATGTTCAGCACAATCTCCGGGTTCACATTACCGCAGGTTGGGCAGGTGCTGGTCTCAGCATCGGCATAGTTCGCCGCCTCCTTGAAATAGGTAATGGCATCAATGGGGTTACCGTCAAAGACGGGGTAGCCTCCCTTGTCGAGCAGCCACAGACGGTCGAACAGCTTATAGACGTCGCTGGACGGCTGGTGGATGTTCACCACGATGAGCTTTCCCTTCAGTGTCTGTTCCTTGAGTAGCAGGATGACCTTCTCCGTGTCGGCAGATGACAAGCCTGATGTCGGCTCGTCAAGGAAGAGCACGGCTGGCTCGCGGATTAGCTCCAGAGCGATGTTCAGTCGTTTGCGCTGACCGCCCGAGATGTATTTGTTGATGGCGGAACCCACCTTGAGGTCCTTGATGGCATCGAGACCCAAGTCCTTGAGGGTCTTCATGACACGATGGTTAATCTCGTCGGCAGGCAGTCCCTCAAAGCAAAGCTTGGCAGTGAACCAGAGGTTTTCATATACGGTCAGCTCCTCAATCAGCAGGTCGTCCTGCGGAACGTAACCGATTAAGTCCTTGACGGCTGGTTCTGAGATGCTGTGTCCGTTGATGGTGACTGTACCTTCCTGAGGTTTCAGGGTGCCGTTGAGCAGGGAGAGCAGGGTGGTCTTACCGGTACCCGAACCGCCCATGATAGCCAACAGCTCTCCGCTGACGAGCGTAAAACTCATGTCGTGCATGCCGTTGTCGCTGTTCGGGAAACGGAAGTTGATGTTGTTGCCGCAGAACGTCACGGGGTGTTTGATTCCTTTGTTCTCGCCCCGGTTCTCGTATGCCCTGATGATGGACGAGTAATAGACGGGCTGCGCATAGGCACTCTTCAGCACGCTGCTCTGCTGCCATACCTGGTAGGTGCCGGGCAGCACCGGTACGTCGTTCAGGAGAACGATGTCGGATTGTGATTTAGAGGATTCTGCCTTCTGATCAGTTCCCTTCAGATAACTGAAGATGAGAAGTCCGGAGTGGGGGTCGGCCAAAGTCTTCAGGGTGCCTGAGATGCCGTCAATGTGGTGCATCATGACACGCTCCGTCGGACGGTTGCTGACGAAGTCGGCAAAGGCTTTGTACTGACTGTCAGGGATATGGAACTGCCGGGCCATGGTGTCGAACATGGTGACGGCCTGCAGACCGTCGTCGCTGCAGAACTCCATGAGACGCAGCAGCAGCAGGGCCTCTTCGTTCCTGCGGATTTTTCCGTGCAGGGTGGAGCAGATGCTATTCACCGTCTCTTCACTGTTCAGGTCATCCGTCATCTCGTACGCCATGCGCATGTCGCTGTACAGGTCGAGATAAAGGTCAATGTTGCGGATTCCGAAATGATGACGTAAATAGCTCACGAGCATTTCCTTTGCCCGTGTCTCATCTACCTGCTCTTCCTTACCAAACAAAGCAAACAGACTGATGAAACTGGATAATATGACGTCAGTCATTTCTTTATTTCAAATTGCAAATGTATTAAAAAACTATGAGTACACCTCTATAGATGCAGTTAAAAATCATTAAAACGCCTTTTAGACAAGTTTCTTTTGTAGCGTCAGCACGTTCTTGCCGTCAATGCGCTCGTAGTTGATGCTGTCCATGATCTGGCGCATCAGATGGATGCCGAGGCCGCCGATGGGCCTCTCTTCCGCACTCAAAGTCGTATCGACCGCGGTCTTCGCCGTCGGGTCGAAGGGTATGCCCCAGTCGCTGATGGTGAACTTCAGACGTCGCTCGTTGGCCTGTGCCTCGATATCCACATTTCCGCGTGTACCGGCAGCATAGGCATAGCTCATGACGTTGACCACCGCCTCCTCAAGTGCCAGGTTCAGACTCATCGTTGTGCTCATGTCCAGTCCTAAGGTCTCGCATACCTCGTTGACGAACGACTCCAGCTGTGGTACCTGGTCAATGTTGTTAGGCAGGGTCATCGTACGCTGCAGACGGATGTTCTGGTCTTTCAGACGGGTATATTGGATGGCGAGCATGGTAAGGTCGTCGCTCTGGTCAGCATTGCCAACGAAGTGGTTGACGGCATCGGCCATCTTTTCTATGAACAGTTTGGGGTTACGTTCACTTTGCCTTGCCACCTCAATGATTCTGTCTTCCTGGAACTGCTCATGGCGGGTGTTCTCGGCCTCGGTCAGTCCGTCGGTGTATAGGAAGATGGTGGTCAGCGGGTCAATCATGGTTTCCTGGGCAACAAACTTCCATTCATCCACAACGCCTACGGGCAGATTCGACTGGCAGGGCAGGATCCCGATGCCGCTGTCACCGTGGAGCAGTGGTGCATCATGGCCGCCGTTGCAGTAACGCAGTCGGCCGGTGGGCAGGTCAAGCACACCGAGGAACAGCGTGACAAACATGTTCGACTCATTGTCCTGTGAAATGGCACGGTTGATGATGCTCATGATACGGTCGGGCTGTGACTCATGGGACGAGACGGTACGGAACAGCGTACGGGTAACGGCCATGACGAGTGAAGCCGGCACACCCTTGCCGCTGACGTCGCCGATGCAGAAGAAGAGCTTCTCGTCGCGGATGTAGAAGTCGTAGAGGTCACCACCCACTTCTTTGGCCGGGGTCAGCAGACCGAAGATGTCTATCTCATTGCGGTCAGGGTAGGGCGGGAAGATCTTGGGCAGCATCGACATCTGGATATTGCTGGCAATCTGCAGCTCATTCTCTATCTGGGCCTTGGATGCCGTGGTATCCTTGAGCTCCTCAATATATTGGGTGAGCGAGAGCTGCATATTGGTGAACGACTGGCTGAGCTTGCCAATCTCGTCTTCTTTGTTTGTTGGTGTCAGGGTCTGGTCAAACTGTCCGGAGGCGATGGTCTCAGCCTGAAGAGCCAGTGACCTCAGAGGTTTCAGTTGTTTCTTGATGATGCTTCTGAAGACAAAGAGCATGATGACCAGTCCGATAATCAGGATGGCGATAACGGTGTTCACCAGCCTTAGGTAGCTGCCGAAGATGTCGCTCTCGCTGCAGACGATGGCTACGCTCCATCCCGTGGTTCCCAATGGTTTGTAGAATACGTAGCAGTCCTGACCGTCAATCTTCATCTGACGCATGCCTTCCTCACCGGCCTGCATGGCGTGTCCGAGATTGGTAATGGCGGAATCGGGTTCCAGCAAGGTCTCCGTGAAGATGGACTGATAGAACAGCTTGGTGGTGTCAGGGTGTACGAAGAACGTGCCGCTCTGCCCAATCATCATGCTGTAGGAATGGGGATAGGGCTTGACGGCAGAGATGGTGTTTGACAGCCAGTCCAGCGACAGGTCAACAGAGATGGTCCCCACGTAATTGCCTTTTCCATCCTTCAGCGGCTTGCAATAGGAAATGATACGCTCGGGGTTGAATTCTTCGTCAATGCTCAAGTCCGTGAAAGGTTCTGTCCAGCATGGACGGTCAAGCAGCTTGGGCAACTGATACCAGTCCATGGAGAAATATTCATAGTACTCGTCACCTTCTTGCGTTGTGGTGATTTCGCCGTTCTTGTTGATGGAGTAGGCGGAGAAATAACGTCCACGGTCCTTGAAGTAGTAGGGTTCGAACGCAATGGAACAGCCGTTCAGGTCGGGATTGTTCTGCAGGATGCGGCAGCTATAGACAAACATAGAGTCGGGCGCATCCAGATGGCGTGCCACCAGCCAGTCGGTATTGTTGGTGGCCACCTCCACCTTCGTTAGGATGGTATTGACGCGCTCTGCGGTGTTCTCCAATATCTGAGTGGCGTGGTTGATGGCTTCCTGTCGCACG
>JAEEGL011229705.1_pt1 | contig 10641 bp, 9 predicted proteins | sample 9134231 | NCBI WGS metagenome assembly JAEEGL01 (sample SAMN16246548, study PRJNA631951) | gut metagenome | biome: gut microbiome; feature: rumen; material: fiber-attached | host: Bos | place: Iran: Karaj | collected 2018-10 | reverse complement strand
TCACAGGCAAGGAGTTCCCGCTCTACATAGCCGACCATGAGAGGAATCAGACCCTGATCAAGGAGAAGACGGATCACAAGTTCCAGTGTGTCCTTTGCAAGAGGACGATGATGCACGTCGCAAGGGAATTCGCCAAGGAACACGGATGTGAGGGCATAGTAATGGGTGATTCTTTGGGTCAGGTCGCTTCACAGACATTGAAGAACATCATGTCCGAGACCGTCGATCTCGATTTCCCTGTTGTCAGACCGTTCATAGGTATGGACAAAATGGAGATCATCAACATAGCCAGAAGGATCGGCACATATGATATTTCCATCATTCAGACCGCAGGATGCGGTATCGTTCCCCTGAAACCGATTACAGCAGCAACCCCCGATGATGTGAGGAAACTTCAATCGAAGATTGATTTTGAGACAATGGTGAAGGAATCCGCAGCATCTGCAAGATTAATTCACCAGTAACGCTCACGGTTGAATGCATAACAAGTAGCGATGTCCTCATCGCTGTACAGCATGTCCATGGACACCCTGTTTATGTACATAGCCTGTACCGCTGAGATGTACAGTACATAATCACCGATCGGGATCATCCTGTCGGATGTCTTAGGTGCCTTCACTGTTATCGGCACCAGTGCCGGACCAGAGCATGCTGTGCATACGCGGAAGTCCTGCTTCTGTGAGAGGATGTATTCCTTCACATCGTCATCGACCTTGATTTCCCAAGCCATCTGATGCTCGAAGGCACTCCATGTATAAAACATCCAGGAGCATCAGAGGCGGTAATTGGGATCATCCGCAAGGAGGAACGACAGCGGACCCATGGGATAGTGCGGCGTGATTAAAAGCTTGAAATTACTCCTAAGCAGTTGCGAAACCGTCATAAGATCCTTGCGATCGAACCTCCTGATGAGACCGAAGACCTGCCCGGCCACACTCTTCATGCGTTTTGTATCGGCACTCTTCAGAAGATCGTAGTTATCCGCGTCTGGCACCATCTCGGCGATATCCTTCCTCGCGAACAGGTTCACCGCCAGGTCCGGTATGCTGAACTTGGATGTGTCATAGGTGGACATCACCTTCTTGACTTCGGTGATGTTGTCCTCGATAGTGTACACCGTATAAGCGATGTCCTCCTGAACGTTCTTCACATAGAAGTCCCTGTTACCGAATGATTTCACCGACAGCGTCATTATATGGTCTATCATGTCACCCAACGTCTTGTTGCCTAGCACTGGCTCATAATTCACGACGTTGTAATATGATGATGTATCTCCTCCGAAATATTTGTCCATGTAGGCCAACATACGCCTGACCACATCGGGATTGTTGGAATCCAGATAGCAGATGCGGCCGAAGACCTTGAACCCATACAATGTCGGCGGGATCTTCGGCACAGGGTCGTTGGGATCTATGATACAGACGATGTTGTCATACCTTCCATCGGTAGGATTCGCCCTGTTCTGGCACAATGCGGGTTCGAAGCAGAATCCGTACATATCATTCTTGGACATCCTGATACCGAGCTCGTTCTCAATAGTACCGTTATCGATCATATCCGTGATCTCGGTGGAAACGAGATTGGTCACCGCTCCGCCCCTGCTGTAGCCTGTGACCAGCATCCTTATATCGCCTGACAGTCCCATTCCGCTCAATGTTTCCTTGAGGAAATTCAGGACGCGTTCCTTCGCCACGGAGAATCCCTTGTGGGCACCGCGGGCCTCGAGATGTGTACCGATGATGAGGTTCCCACCGAACTCCGCTCCGTAATCCGAACCCTTGATAACAAGGAACACAGTCGGTTTATCGATGTTCTTCACACCGATGGCGACCCCTATGTTGGCCACATGCTTCTTACCGGACAAGAAGTAATCGTTGATGTGTATCTCATCACATCCGATATCCTTCAGCAGTGCCTTGACAAAGTCCGCATTCTCGGTGGAATCGAACGTCTGACGTCCTGTGGACAATGCCAGTGCCAGAGCGAACGTTGTAAGGCTGGGGTCGTATCCTGTTGAAGGTGTCTTGAAGTAATCGTCCGTGTAGTACGTGACGAATTTGCTGTTAAGATCCCATACATGGTTGTAGAAATCGAATACGATAGGTTTGGAGGCCCTGTTCAATTCCAGGTATCTTGCCCTGTATGTGACATCCTTGGTGACCTCCTTTCTTGGCGGCGTCCAATCCGCGAAGATGTAATCGCATTTACCTTTGGACTTCTTTGCAGGAGGATCGTCATGCTCCGGGAATGAACCGTGTTTCACGTTGGTGACATCGAGTACGTTACCATCATCGTCCATCCAAGTGACCTTGTGCTGTATCGACACGAATCCCTTGACATCCTCACGAACAGTCTTGGCACCCATGGCTATGGCCAGGATACGCCTCGCTACCTTACCTGCCTTCTCGCCCATGACCAGATATCATCTGGAATAGTGATAACTATTTCCTTTCTTCCACAAGAGCCTTACGCTGTTCATCTGTAGCCCATGGCACCGGATGACGGGGTCCAGTATAACACCTGTCGTTGTCATACATGTCAATGAACGCCGCCGCTGCTTCCGGCGTGTCTATGACCAGGTCCTGGTTGAATGATTCCGTTGCCATTTCACATCCCTGATTCATTCGAGAATGTTCTCATTAATAAATCAGTATGTAAAATCGAACTTCTAATTACACAACCATCGACATCACGGACACCAATGGTTTAATCACGAATCTGCATTCCAGATACATGATCCTGATACTCGACAGTTCCGCACTGTTCTCCATGGAGAACCTTCCGGATGACGATTGTGTTTGTCCTCCGGGTGTAATTGACGAACTGACGAAGTACAAGGATCCGCGTTTGCAGTATTGGGAGGGGATGCTCAAGGTCTCTGACTGTTCGCCTGAATCACTGGAAAAGGTGAAGGAGGAGGCCAGGAAGAGCGGCGACCTGGGAAGACTATCCCCTGTGGACATGACCGTCATAGCCCTGGGATTGGATCTGGAAGGTACCGTGCTCTCCGACGACTTCTCCATAGAGAACGTATGCTCCAGACTGAATATACCTTACAGACCGGTCGGTACCAAGGGCATCAAGAAGGTCGAGAAGTGGAACTACCAGTGCATCGGATGCAAGAAATGGTACAAGGAGAAGATGGACGACTGTCCCATATGCGGTTCACCTATGAAAGCACACAGAAAGAGATGAATCACGGGAAGATACGTTTGCATCTGATCAGGTTGTTCATACGCCTCTTACCGAGGACACCCATGCAGAACGTGACCATCCACTCCGGACCGCTGAATGCGAACCTGTCCGCAAGTTTCTTGTTGAATGCTGCCGTCTTAAGGGGTTTCTCCATGACCCTGCGCCATTCCGTCTCGTAATCGGTGAGCGGACGTCCGTTGAGAACATTGTCCGATACTACATCACCGCAGATGCGTCCTGCGATCCTCGCCAACGGGATACCTCCGCCATTGACCGATATCACATGACCTGCAGCATCTCCCACAACGACACCGTTACCGGATACCGTCTTGGGAATGGGCCCCTCCGATGGGACGTATTTACCTTCGAGCTTGTTCATTATCTCGAAATTATTCTTCTTGGCGAATATATCGAAATACTCGCTAAGTGAGCCGTCTGCAAACTTTGGTGAGAATCCCACGCCGACGTTGGCCTGTCCCTTCTTGGGTATGATCCAACTGTATGCTCCAGGAGCTATTCCGCCGAAGAACATAGTGACCACGGGCTCGAAATCTCCCTTTGCCTGCGCCGTGACGGCAGGATACGGATGTTTATTCCTCTGGAGTCCCAACGACTGTGCGACACGTGAACCGGGACCGTCCGCACCGACGATGACCTTGTACTCGATCTCACCCTGCGTCGTGACAGCGACACCGTCCTCTATCCTCTTGAACTGACACTTCTTGATGAGTTCGGCACCGGATTCTACCGCAAGACCTGCGAGATACTGATCGTACCTGTCCCTGTCTATGGTGAATCCTTCCATCGGGATATCCGTTGCCTTACCCTTGGGATTGACCAGTCTGATGGCGTGTGTCCTGAGCAGTTTCATCTCCTCAGGCAGTTCGAAGGTCCCCTCCAGGTCTACTGCGTTAGGGAACATCGTCCTGATCTCAGAAACCTCCGGAAGATACTCCCCGCATCTGACCGGGACACCTACCTCAGGCCTCCTTTCTATGAATGTTACCTGTACTCCCTTCTCCGCTGCATACTTCGCAACGGTGGAGCCTGCAGGTCCTGAACCAACGATCAGAACATCGGTCTTGAGCCTGTCGGACATGTTATCACCTGTCGCGTTCCCCGATGAACTTGGCTAGGGATATGAAAGAATCCTTGTAGACCGAATCCTTGATGACAGATATCTGCTGGATGGCCTTGTCTATAATCGCAGATGCCTTCTTCCTGCAATAATCGATGGCATCCGTCTTCTTGATGATATCCAAAGCTTCCCTGACATCGGATTCGCTCGGCTCGGTCCTCATGAAGACCTCCTTGATCCTCTGTCCGTACGTCGGGTCTCTCATGGCGATGATGGTAGGCAGAGTAGGCTTACCTTCGATCAGATCGAGGCCCACTCTCTTTCCTGTGTTGTTGACATCACCGATGACATCCAACGTATCATCGATGATCTGGAATGCCATTCCGATGGATTCACCGTAGTTACCGAGTGCATCGATCATTTCCTCAGATGCATCGGCCAGGAATGCCGCCGTCTTGGCACATGCCTCGATAAGCATGGCTGTCTTTCCATGAATGATCTTGTAATAATCGTCCTCGGTCACATCGAAGGAATGCTCGAATTCCTTCTGGATGAACTCCCCTTCGCTCATACGTGACGCGGCATCTACGATCACATCGACGATCTGGTTACTGGTTGCACCCATGGCCCTGAATCCCTTGGCCATCATGTAGTCACCGGTGACTATGGCCTTGCTAACACAGAACTCCTTGTGGAGTGTCCTCCTTCCGCGTCTGATCTCGCTCTTGTCGTTGATATCATCATGTACCAATGAAGCTGTATGGACGATCTCGAAAGCAGAACCGAGTGAGATGGCCTTGCTGACATCCTTTCCTCCACATGCAAGATATGAAAGAATACAAATCGCGGGTCTGATCCTCTTTCCACCTGCTGATACGACATAGTTGCACATGTCGTTGAGCTCCGCGTTGCTGGAGTGGAGTTCCCTGAAGATCTCCTCCTCGACCGCTGCGAGTTCTTTCGTTATAGGTTCGAACCAGGCCTTTGCCATCGTCGGACCATGGTTGTAATGTATTTAATCGTTATCGGTCTGCAATCAGCCCTGGGACAGCATGTGCCACACCTTCGATGGGAACTAGAAAAAAGAGGGTTTTGGGAAAGGGTTTGGGTCGGCCCCCTGTGCTATCACAGGAGACCGAACAGTGACTGTGCTGCTGAACTGCAGAGGTCCAGGATAGGTCCGGGATATACTCCCAGGAGGATCACACCGACCACACAGATGACGATCGCAACTATGTGTGTCTTCTTCAGCTTGATCTTCTCCTCTGAATCTCCTGCATCCACGTACATGGCCTTTACGACCCTTGCGTAGTAGTACAGTGAGATAGCTGAGTTGAGGATCGCGATGAGTGCGAGCCATACCCACTGGTAGACGACCTCTCCATCGACGAATATCGCGCTCGAGAACAGGACGAACTTCGAAGTGAATCCTGCAAGGGGCGGGATACCTGCCAGCGAGAACAGGAAGATCAGCATCGCAGCGGCTGCGAAGGGCGACCTCTTTGCGAGTCCCTTGTAGTCGGAGATGTTCTCACCGATACCGGCAGCGATCAGCGAGGCCACGATGATGAAGGCTCCTCCCTTCATGAACACGTGTGTGAACATGTGGAAGAGACCGCCTGTCATGGCGTACGGTGTCATTACCGCCAGTGCGATGAGGATGTAACCTGCCTGAGCGATACTCGAGTATGCGAGCATCCTCTTGATGTTCTGCTGTGAGATGGCCACGATGTTACCGACTGTCATGGTCACCGCAGCGATGGCTGCGAAGACGTACTGCATCTCGGTCGTCGCGAAGACGGGTGCGATTGCGAACAGCGTGAAGAAGATCTTGAACAGGACTGCGAATCCCATCTTCTTCGAACCGGTGGCGAGGAATGTCGACACAGGTGTTGCTGCTCCCTCGTACACATCAGGAGCCCACATGTGGAACGGTACAGCTGAGATCTTGAATCCGTATCCTGCGATCATTGCGATCATCGAGACCAGGAACGGCCAGTTGTAGGTGTCCATTGTGGACAGTACCACAGCGATCTCATCCAGCTGGATGGTTCCGGTGATACCGTAGAGCATCGAGATACCGTAGAGTGTGAGTGCTGATGAGAGTCCTCCGATGATGAGGTACTTCACACCTGCCTCAGCTGCCCTGGGGTCGTTCTTCTTCATCGCAGCGAGTGCGTACGATGAGATACTGACCGTCTCGACTCCGACGAAGATCGACATGAGGTTGGCGGAGCTTGCCACGAACATCATACCTGTGACCGCGATCATCAGCAGGGAATAGTACTCTCCCTTGTGCTTGGTGGTCTCGGGCGACTCGGGTGAGATCAGCACGACCAGGAAGGCGACGATGAGGAACAGTATCATCATCAGGGCCGAGAACTGGTCCAGTCTGAAGATGTTCATGAACGTACCCTGGATGTTCTCATCCGCAAGGACAAGAGCAGCTATCGCCAGTGCAACGACGATGAAGACCTCCGACAGTATTGCCGCGATCTTTCCGTTCTTTGTGAGCATGAATAGTCCAGGTATGAGCAATGCTCCTACGATCATGACTATCTCAGGTGCGATGGGGAGCGCATCCCCGAATATTGTGCTAAGGAATGAAGCATCCATCAGATCAACCCCACTGCGTAAGGCATGATGAAGTCAGTTGCCAGACTGGGCATGATACCGAACAGAGCGATCAGTACGATCATGATCGTCATGGCAAGGAACTCATACTTGCTGATGTCGTGCACGGGTCCTCCGTGCACTCCTGTCTCGAAGTCGATCTTGTCGGTGAGGTCACCGAAGAGCGTCCTCTGCATTGACCACAGGTAGTAACCTGCTGTGAGCATCATGGAGATCATACCGAAGACGATCATCCACATGTACTCCGTGTTAGCGATGAACTCCCACAGCGCGTAGAGGATACCGAACTCTGCGACGAATCCGACCAGTCCGGGAAGACCGAGTGAGGCCATGAATCCGAACATCATGAAGAACGCCCACTTGGGCATCTTCTTGGCCATTCCGCCGAGGAGTGGGATCTCCCTTGTACCGATGTTGTGACCTGCAAGACCGCAGACCATGAACAGTACGGCTGTGATGAGACCGTGTGCGAACATCTGGAATATCGCGAACTCTACACCTGTCTGTGAGAGCACACCGATACCGATCAGGACCATTCCCATGTGGCTGATTGATGAGTATGCGACCATCTTCTTGAGGTCCTTCTGGGCGATACATGCGTATGCACCGTAGATCATGGACACTATACCGAGGATGATCATAACCCACTGCCACTGGATAGCACCGTAACCGAAGTTCTCGATGCAGACCCTGAGGATACCGTATGAACCCATCTTAAGCATGACACCGGCCAGAAGGACTGAACCTCCGGTAGGTGCCTCGACGTGTGCATCCGGCAGCCATGTGTGGAACGGTACGACGGGCATCTTGACGATGAATCCGAAGAACAGCAATCCGAATACCAGTACCTGGAATGTCTCAGCGAACATCGGGCTCGCAGCCGCTACTGCAGCGAATGAGAAGTCCGCGATTCCGCCGTTGATGATTCCTGCCTGGAAGACCATGGCGAAGATACCGATGAGCATGACCAGCGACGCGATATGCGTGTAGATGAAGAACTTGATCGCAGAGTAGTGCCTGCGAGGTCCTCCGTACCATGAGATCATGAAGTACATCGGGATCAGCGTGATCTCCCACATTATGTAGAACAGGAAGTAATCAGCCGAGAGATAGACTCCCATGAGACCGAGCTCCATGAGCAGGAGCAGTGTGTGGTAGTAGTTGGGCCTGTCACCCTCCTCGAAGGAGAATATGACCACTACAGTGACCAACAATGCGGTCAGGAAGACCATCAGGATGCTGAGTCCGTCGACTGCCAACGCGAAGTTCATCACGAAGAAGTCGGTCTGGATCCAGACTTCGGACATTCCCATCGTGACGTAATCCATGGTCATCAGGACGATGGCAAGGACCAGTGTCGCGACTGAGAACACCAGTGCTGTGAATTTGGCGTACTTTGCTCTCTCTCCACCCATGAACAGGGTGATGATTGCTCCCACGAAGGGCAGGATCAGTAACAATGGAAGAATGAACTCCACTCAGATCCCCCCTATGAAGATGAATGCGAATACAAGTATGAGAACGACCACTCCCGCGATGACGAATGTGGCGTAGTCACGTACATGACCCGTCTCCATCTGACTTACGACGTCTCCGCCTCCGATGACCGCACCGGACAGACCGTTGACGGTACCGTCGATGACGTTCCTGTCGAATGCATCTACGATCCTTGCGATTCCGTATCCAAGCTTCCATGAGATCTGATCGTACAGCTCAGGGAAGTAGTACCTCTTGGTGAGGAGCTTGTAGTATGCGGACTCTCCGTTCTTGTTGAACTTGGCGGGGTCGACCGACTTCTTCATGTACATGAGGTAGGCGATTCCGATACCGCTGAGGGCAAGGACGATTGAGACATATGTCCAGACGTTCGTGAATATGCTTATGGCGATATCCATGCCTGACTCGATCTCGATCCAGAAGAATCCCATACTCTTCTGGAGCATGTCCGCGATCAGGTTGCCGAATCCGATGAATATGACGAATCCGGAGATGACTGCGAATATGGACAGTACCACCAAGGGTGCCGACATGATCTTGGACTCGTGGTGGACGTGCTCCGTTCCCCTGTAGTCGCCGACGAATGTCATGAACCACATACGGAACATGTAGAACGCTGTCATGAACGCGGTGATCATTCCCATGACGAAGAGGACGGTGAAACCGGTCATTCCGTGGGTACCTGCGTGCAATGCCGCCTCAAGGACAAGATCCTTTGACCAGAATCCGCTGAACAGCGGGAATCCTGCGATCGAGAGTGAACCGAGGAGCATCGTGACAGCGGTGACCTTCAGCTTGCTGAACAGTCCTCCCATCTGTTTCATGTCCTCCGTTCCTGTTGCGTGGATCACGGCTCCTGAACACAGGAAGAGCAGTCCCTTGAAGAACGCGTGGTTCAGCATGTGGAAGATTCCGGCCATGTAACCGAGCACTCCCAGTGCGACAAGGTGTTCCTCGCCCGTGTTGTATCCGTGTGCCATGAGGAACCCGCCTGCACCCAATGCAAGGATCATGTATCCGAGCTGTGAGAGGGTGGAGTATGCGAGTACCTTCTTGATGTTGAAGTTGTTAAGTGCCATCGATGCCGCGTAGATTGCGGTGAATCCTCCGATGATACCGATGAAGAGCAGTACGGCCTCTCCGTTCACTGAGTTGAAGACGTAGAGGGGCATCGCCCTTGCTGTGAGGTACACACCGGCCTTGACCATCGTGGCTGCGTGTATCAGAGCTGATACTGTTGTAGGACCGGCCATCGCATCTGGCAGCCAGTCGTGCAGCGGGAACTGTGCGCTCTTACCGATGACACCTCCGAAGATGAGGAGTCCTGCCACCGTGAGGAGCTCAGGGTTGGTCGCTGCGATAGCTTCGATTGCTACTGCGTTGAATATGTTTGCGTAATCCAATGAACCGAACAGGTACAGGACGATGAACAGACCTGCCATCAGACATACGTCTCCGGCCCTTGTGACAAGGAATGCCTTCTTGGCCGCGGAGGACTTCTGTTTGGCTTCAGGATGATCGAAGCTCCAGAATCCGATGAGCAGGTACGAGCACAATCCCATGATCTCCCAGAAAATGAACATCTGGAGGAAGTTGCTTGAGACGATGAGTCCGAGCATTCCGGTCAGGAACAGTGATACCTCACCGTAGTACCTTGGTTTCTTCTCTCCCTGGTCGCCCATGTATCCGATGGAGTACACGAAGATCATCGTCGATATGAATGACGAGAAGATCAACATGATGCATGTCAATCCGTCGATGTACACACCGAAGTTGATGACGAAGTCCGAACCAGGGAATACCAGCCACTTCATCTCAGTGACGAACGGGGCTCCGAAGATACCGTCCACACCGTTGGTGATGAAGTCATATGCCACAAGTACAGAGAAGATACAGGCGATTGCCGCACCGGCGATCGCTACGAATCCTCCTCCCTCGTGGAGTTTCTTTCCGAACAGACCGACTATGACGAAGCATGCGATAGGCAGTATGGGGATTAACCATGCGTATTCCATGAACATGCTTACCACCTCATAGTTGTGAGATCGTCAGTGCTTGACGTTCCCTTTGTCTTGTATGCATTAAGGATAAGGGCGAGTCCTACTGCGACCTCTGCTGCTGCGATTGCTATTGACATCAGTACGAAGATGTTACCGATTGTTGCGTCAGCAAAGACATTGTACGCCGCGAATGCGAGGAAGTTGATGTTTGCTGGGTTGAGCATGAGCGCGACGCAC
>JAEEGL011165469.1_pt1 | contig 10641 bp, 7 predicted proteins | sample 9134231 | NCBI WGS metagenome assembly JAEEGL01 (sample SAMN16246548, study PRJNA631951) | gut metagenome | biome: gut microbiome; feature: rumen; material: fiber-attached | host: Bos | place: Iran: Karaj | collected 2018-10 | reverse complement strand
GTGCCGGGCTGAACGACTGGTGGACGGAACGCTCCATCCCGGCGAGCCGCAGCGGCGTCCGAGAGGCGCTGGAAACGCTGGAGGTCTCCAACACGAAGATGCTGCTGGTGCGGTGCCTGGGCTTGAGCCTATCCGATCAGTATTGGATCAAGCCGGAAGATACGGATGTTACCTGGGAACAGATCAACTTTTTCGACAACACGTTCTCGGACGATATTGGCGACGTTTTGTTCGGCGCGAATAAAAAGGCGAATGCGCTGGACTTCAGCTCCCCCGACAGCACCTCTGACGGCAATCTGAAAAAACGCTGGAAGATTATCGATGGAAAGCGCTGCCTGATCAAGGGCGGCTCCAACCCCTTCCGGCAGCAGCCGTTCAATGAAGTCATCGCCACGGGCATCATGGAGCGGCTCGGCATTCCGCATGTACCCTATTCGGTCACATGGAACAAAGAAGCGCCATACTCAGTATGCGAGGACTTCATCACAAGCGATACGGAGCTTGTTCCGGCATGGCGCATCATCCAGACACAGAAGAAGCGCAACGAGGTATCGGCCTACCGGCACTTCGTGAACTGCGCTGAGGCGCTGGGCATCCCGAATGTGGTATCCTATCTGGATCGGATGCTCGTTCTCGACTATATCATAGCCAACGCAGATCGCCATCTGAACAACTTCGGAGCGATCCGCAATGCGGAAACGCTGGAATGGCTCGGCATGGCGCCAATCTATGACAGCGGCTCCTCGCTCGGTTATGACAAAGTGGCGGCAGAGATACGCAGAGGGCAAAATATCGTCTGCAAGCCATTCAAAAACCATCATGATGAGCAGTTGAAGCTGGTATCGGATTTCTCGTGGATTGACTTTGACCGATTGTCCGATGTAAGAGATATCATCATCGAAACGCTATCCTCGGACGGCGCAAGGGAGTATATGGGAGAAAGCCGGATCGAAGCCATCGCGGATGCGGTCCAGAAGAGGATTCGGCACGTTCAGGAGCTTTCCGTGACGCAGACGCACACACAAACGGATTCCGTTGATGATGACGTTACGAAAAACGTCGCCGAGGACTACACACCATAGGAAAAGCCTTGAAATCGCAATGATTTCAAGGCTTTTGTTAACGCTCTGGCGTGAACGTTCTGCGACGGCTTCAGAATTCGCCGCAGAACAACCATGTGAGCACAGGCGAAGAGGCATCAAATGACACGGCGGATCGTAATAATCGGAGCACAGTTCACAGAACGATTAGTGGTGATGCCGGCACTTGTACTCTGAGCTTCCACGATCAGTCCACCGCCTGCATAGATTGCCACATGGCCGTTGTAACACACGATATCGCCCTCCTGCATACTGCCGAAGTCCACCCCGACTCCCGCTGACCTCAGCGCGGCGCTGTTTCGATATCCGAAAAGATCGATCCCGAACGCCTCATAAACCAAAACGACAAAACCAGCGGCATCGACGCCCTCGGTCAGACTGTTTCCGCCCCAATGATACGGGTTTCCGACAAATGTTTGCGCATAGCTTACAACAGCACTGCCGGTTATTTCTCTGCCGGCGTTGCCATCGTCCTGAATTGGAAAATCTGGCTGGAGCCACGGGTCGTCCGGCCCAGCTCCGGGAATATCCGACCCGGCTCCGGGGATGGACGAACCTGCTCCGGGAATGACAGGCCCCGGGGCGGGAGCAAACCAGGAATCCGATCCTTCCGCAGGCGTACTGACAGCGGATTCCGGCGTCCGGTCGGGAATCGGCTCTGCAAACTGACAGTAAGCATCCAGCATTGCCGCAAAGGCACCGCGTGTCACAGTATCCGACGGCATTGCGCCGGCCGGAGTCAGCCCGATGCTGGAAGCCCATGCAACCGCCTCCGCCGCCCAGGGACTGGCACTGCTGTCGGAAACGTCCGGCGCCGGGTCCGGATAGCCTGTATAGCGGGCATACCGGTAGAGGAAGACGACAGTCTCCTGCACGGTGCAGGGCCTGTCGGGCGCAAACCGGCCGGGCGCGACACCTGCTGCGATCCCGGCTTCCCAGGCCCAGTTCACTGCGGGATCGTACCAGTTTCCGTTCGCCGCATCGGAAAACGGACTCTGCGGCGCATCAGGCCTTCCCGCCAGCCGGAACAGCGCCGCCACCGTCATGGCGCGTGTGACCGGTGCGTCGGGGGAAAAGCAATCGTCTGACACGCCGGTCAGCAGACCGCGAGCGGTCATTGCGGCGATGCTCGCCGCGTACCAGGCGTCATCCGCCACGTCGGAAAAGACAGTTCTCTCCTGCTTAGGTTCCGCCGCAGCCGCCGCAGGCGCAAGACTGAGCGCCAGCGCCAGGCAAAGACCCAGCGCAAGCCGATTCTTCAGCCGTTTCAACGTAGTTCCCTCTTCCATCGTTTTTGCCCATTGTACTACCGAAGCATAGCACCGTCAATCGCCGCGCTTCGGAACCCGGTGATCTCAGCATATCCGATGTGCCGGCAAAGTCCGATGCCCAACTGCACGGGTGCTTGATAAAAATGCTCTGGGGAGGCGTTCTGAAATGTCGCGGTCTGGCGAGAAAACACTTTTCTAGCCGCTGCGCATGTGGTACAATTCCATTGGACAGCAAAACGCGCCGACGGCACGGCCCATGCCGTTGCGCTGTTTGGAAGAGCGAGATAGAGAAGAACGGCAGAAAGCTGATTTCAGACAACGATCAGAGAATCGGGGAGGAAGCGCGATGTTCCCGCACGTACATATGCGGGGCATCCTGCGCAGATGTGCTATGAGAAAGCTGATTTGTTTATTGCTGGCGTTTTGCCTGCTGATCCCGCTCACGGCATGCGCAGAGGGAGAATCCGCCCAGGTGCGCGAAGGCAGGAAGCTCTTGAAAGAGTATCTCTCAAAACGGGGCGGAGACGCGGCTCTGACGGAGATCCATGCGGACGTCCAGAGACCCGATGCAAGCCATCTGGCCGTTTCGGATTTCGTCAAGGGGACCTTCCGCGCCGGCGGCGAAACATATGAGATCACGGGAAACGTCGTGACGGGCGAAATCTACACCTCAGAGCGCGTGCCGGAGTTCGCAGACAGCATTATCAGGAAGCTTGAGGAACTGCTGGGTCTGGATCCGGACGACTGCGTCGGGAACTGCGCCGTCGTGGATCTGTATGCCCCCGCCTGGCAGGAAGAGAAGCCGGAATGGCCGGGTGAGAGCGCCTATCTGGGACAGGTGATCCCGGCAGATCTGAAGGATATGGACGCCTACGCAGCGCAGGCTTTCTCGAACGGGGATATCAGGCTCATAATCTATCTGGCGTGCCGGGACACGGACATCGGCCCGGAGCGCTGGACGGAAGCGGATATCGCGGACTGGGACGGTACGGACGTCACGATCATGGAACTCGAACCCGGCGCGTCTCTGCCGGCTCCTGAGGAACTGACCGTGAGCTACCGCAACGGCTTCATTGGCGACAGGCTGACGCTCTGCGACGGCAGGATCGAGTTCAGACAGGGCAAAACGTCGGGAAAGCCGCAGACGCCGGCACCGGACGTAACGACGGAAACGCACAAGACCCCGGAGGAACAGATCGAGCTCCTCCTCGAGCAGACGGACGTCTGGTACAGGGGCGGCAGCCCGGCCTACTATCCGGCGTACCTATACTACGCAGTAACGGATCTGAATCAGAACGGGCGTCTGGAGGTCATCAGCAGCGAGTACCGCTACGATACCAACGTCAGCATCAACCGGTTTTTCGAGATCGATGAAACGGAGACCCGCGTCGTCGGGATGAAGTATGACCTCGCGGATGTCGACGAGACCGAGATCGCGCCTGGACTCGTGAACGCGGCGATGCCGACGCTGTGCTTCTTCAGGGACGGAGAATACCACTACAGCATACCCACGCCGGGAGAACCGAACGAGAACCTCGAGATCGAGTTCTTCTACATGCTGAGCATGAATCAGCAGGGCGAGGTGTCCACGGAGCTCCTCGCCGAGAAGTGGGTCAACAACATGACCGGAACGACATCCTATCTGCGGGGCCTGGAGAAGATCAAGCAGCGCGAATACGACGGTGCGGACCTCATCCGTTACGAGGACTGCGAAGTCTGCGAATGCGACTGGAGCTGGGTCCTGCTGCTCGACGGCTGGGATGAACAGGAGTTCCGGAACGAACTGACGGATTCCTGGGAACGCTTCGTTTTCGATACCCTCGGCACCGGGAAATGATTTCAGGGCGTCGGAGAAGCGAAGACGCTTCGCCGGAAACCGCGCACGCTGAAGGCACCGTTCCCCGCAGTCCCTGAAAGCCGGGAGCCCGCGGGTGACGGACCTTTGCCGATCCGGCGGAAGGGATCAAATACTGCGAACAGATCGTTAATCAGAGGGTAGAGAAGGATAGAAAAGGATGAAAAGAATGCATTGGCTGATCATTGTCCCGCTCGCGATCGCGGCGGCCGTGCTGATCGCCGGCTGCGGGAAGAACACCGAACATGTTCCGGAGGCGGAGGGCGGACCGCACACGCTCAAGCCGATCACGGACGGACCCGTGGACGGCGGCGTCATCGACAGCAGCGACCCGGACGCGCCCAAGACCATCGAATCGAAGCAGCTCATCATCTTCGAATGCCGCTTCTCCACGATGGATGACGCCGAGCCGGGCACGCTGGGAAACCATATCTATGAGCTTGAGGCGAGACTGGAAAACGGCGCGGTCAAGGGTGTCTACCGGATCGCGGATACCGGGGAGGAACGCCTCTTCCGGGAGAGCCACGAGTTCCTGAGCGAGATCCGGGCTCTCATCGAGACGTACGATCTCGCGCAGCATAACGGCCACGCCTATGCCGTTTCGGGCCTTCCCGAGGAGTACGGCGCGCGGATTGACGCGCAGTACGCCTCCGGCGAGAGCATCTATGCCAGCGACAATCAGGAAAACTTCCTCTCCCGCGAGGCGATGACCGCGCTCGTGAGGCTCTTTGAGCGCGGCGCGGCGATCCTGCCGATATCGATCCCGCTCAACGCGGAAACGAGGACGGAATCCGTGCAGCTGCAGGACGGCAGCGGTGAACTGCGGTATCCCGTCTATTCTCTGGAGGCGGAGAACTATCCCGCACTGACCGCCGCCCTCAACGCGCTGAACGGGGCGTGGGCTGAGGACGTCTCGCGCGAGACGGAGCGCTTCCTCGCCGAAGGCAGTGGACAGCTCTACCAGCGTACGGACGCGACCGTCACCCGCGCCGACAGCGAGGCCGTTTCCTTTTATGAGATCACGCTGCGGTATGAGGCGGCGGACTGGGAACAGCCCATGACGGACGTCCGGACCCACAATCTCGACGCCCGCTCGGGCAGAGAGCTGTCATTCGCCGACGTGTTCTGCGACACGGAGGCGCTTCCGGAACTGCTGCTCGAGGCATTTAAAAACGCGTATCCGCAGCAGACGTTCTACGGCGACGCCGCAGACTTCATCCGCCAGAGCATCGCGGGGAACGACGGCAACGTCTGCTTCGCGCTCGACTACGGCTGCGTCCATGTCTTCGCAGGGGAGTATATCCTGAATGACGAGGCGGGCGGACAGCGGGTCACCCTCTCGTACGACGACTGCCCCGATCTGGTCAGGGCGTTCTATACGACGGACCTGCTGGTCCGCCCCGGCGGACGCTGACGCGTTCCGCGGGGGTCCAGCCGCATATCACTCTGAAGCGACGGGAGGGAACTGCGTGCGAAAGAGGGAACTGCACATTCCGGGACGGATGTTTGCCCGCGGCGATCTTGTCAGAGTCGAATGGGCGAGCGAAGGGGACAAGCCGGGCCGTTCCTACAGGGCAGACCTTCAGTCGGAGGACGGCGGCGGGCTGCGCCTGACGCTCCGCGCTTCCGATTTCCACGACCGTCCGTACACCGTGACCGTCTACCGTGCGGACGACGACGCGCTGGACCGGCTCCGGGACATGGCGGACCGGTACGGGATGACCGCATGGGCGGATCTCCCGCTCGACCGGGACAATCTGGCCCTGGACGGCATGTCCACGAGCGTCACGCTGATCTTCAGCGAAGAGCGCACGGGCAGAAGGAAGCGCGCGTATTACAGCATCTCGTACGAGTCCAGGCTGCCTGACGGCGCCGCTGAGACGCTGCGGGCGTTCGAGGACTGCCTCAAACAGTGGGCGGTCCCGGACCGGCTCCTGGAGACCCGCTTCGAGACCAGAAGGGGAGAAGTCATCGAGGACCCGACGCCGTCAGACAGAGATTGATTTTTCCGGGGACAATCGGCTATAATAACAGGGGAAACAACGGCGCTGCGGCTCTTCTGCGCCGCATATCTTGAAATAATGGAGTGAGGACGATGGGATTACTGGATAGCCTGCTGGGAAAAGCGGTCGACGCGGCAAGACAGGCTGCGGTGACGAAGGGAAACAGTGCGCCTTCCGCTCCGCCGCGCGCGCAGTCATTCAATACGCACAGTACCTACAATCCGCAGACACGGGCGTCGGACACGAAGGACATCAGCTTTTACGCCTTCCCGTCCAACATCGAGGAATTCAAGTCGCTGCCGCAGGCGGCGATGGAGACGCCCTTCGATACCGCGGCCCTGACGGTCGTGGCTTTCTGCCTCTATCCGGAGCACCGCGATCTGTCGCTCGCCGCGCTGGACTATCTGCGCGGACCGAACCCGCTCAGCGGGATCGACAAGCAGTTCATCGCGGACCGCTTCATGGACAGGAAGGACTACGTGCCGCGCTCGTACTTCAACGGCGCGGTGCCGCAGAACGACTACACGCCCTCGCAGCCCTGGACGCTGCGGATCACCGCGGGGCCGTACGCATATCAGAACGAAGGCTACGCCAAGCTCTCGATACGCAGCGGCGGCGCGGACAACCCCCGCGAGGTGGTGCTCCGCAAGGCGAAAGACGGAAAATGGTATCTTTGGGAACAGTACCTGCTTGTCGACGTACGGCCCCCGGAGAGCACGAATCCCTGGGCCTGAGAAAGGAATAGGAAGACGATGGTAGACAAGACGATTTTCAATGTCAACGAGACGAATCTCACCATGCGCATCGGCCAGGCCGAGATGTATCTGAAGGAATTCGAGAGCGAGGTCATGCGGGCCAACGGCGCGACGGGGACCTTCCGCTCGAAGGACGACGCCCTGGGCCGCATCATGCTGCTCAATGAGTTCGCCCCGGAGGATCCGAGAGTCAAGGAGCTGTTCGAACGGGCCAGAAAGTGCATCATCGGCTCCACCGGAAACTTCATCCAGATCACGGACGATATGACGGCCTACCTCAGGAACGAGGAGAATCTCCGCAGCACGTATTCGAAAAAGAGCGAGGACGCTTGGGCGTCGCTGCTCGCGGAGATCGGGGACAGGAAGATCGAGAAGGCTTTCCCGGTGCCGGACGTCCTCACCGTCTCCGAGGACGACTACGTCGGAAAATACGTGGTCCTCGAGGAGGTCCGCTATCCCGCGAACCAGTTCATGGGCGTCACGGGCGAGTTCATCTATACCGGGAAACGTTCCACCGGGATGTATTTCGTGAAGATCGACTCCAGAAAGTGGCTCGGACCCTACGAGGCGGTCAAGCGCTACCGGCGCCTTGTCGACAGCACGATGGCGGAAGTGGATCAGTGGGTGGTCCTGGGAGAGATCACGGGCATCACCATGGAGATCCCGGAAGCCGGAGAGAGCAAGGTCGGCGGTCCCGTTTACGCGTTCGTCGTCGAGCCGGCCGCGCTGTATATCCCGGGACACGTCCTCGCCCTGTATGACGAGAAGCAGGAAACGGGAGGCACCTTTGTCGGAGAGAGCGAGGTCGCCGCGGCGAAAGAGAGCTGGTACTCGGAGAAGACGGTGCCGGAAGACGTCACGCCGGAGCGCCTTGTCGAGATCTTCCGCCAGGCCATAAAAGAGAAGAACTACGATCTGTATCTGGAGTGCATCCAGGAGGAGAGGCGGCAGACGCCGATCCAGGAGTCGCTCCTGCTGTACTACTGGGATCTCCATCAGGAGAGATTCCACGGCGAGTACGTCCACGCGAACGTCATACCGGACCAGACGAAGATCACGGTCGTGAAAGGCTACAGCGACGACAGCGGCATGGACTCCTACTTCCTTTCCAAGGAGGAACAGGAGAAGATCGCCGCGAGATACGGAGAAAAGATCGAGTACGCCTCCGTTCAGACGGTCGCCTTCGACCGCGACGGAAAGCAGCTCGGCAGCCCCGTGAGAAGGAACCTGATCCGGAAGAACGGCGGCAGATGGTACGTCCGGGATTACGAGATACGCTTCTGATATCTGAGCATGGAGGAGAACTATGTCGATCGGATATGATTTTTCGGATGACGAGGAAGTCTTAAGAGAGCAGCGGGAAGACGCGAAAAGAGCCGAGGAATGGGACAGCCTGGATGAGAAGGAGATGGCCGGCGAGCTGAACGTGCTCAATTCCAAAGTGAGCGCCTGCGCCCTCCAGGTCTCCCGGATGATGGCCGACAACGACTATACCAAGACGAAAGACCAGCTGGGCGCCCTGCTGATCAAGGACCTGGGCGCGGACGGGTGGATCTGCTCGTTCTACAACGCGAACAAGGAAGTATTCGGAAAATCCGCGCCCGGCACACGCCCCGACTGGGTCAACGGGCTGAAGCCGGAGGAGATAAAACTCTTCGACGCCGCGCTGAAGTATTACCTGGACATCAAGCATCTGCTGACGATCCGGTCCTCCATTTACATCATGCTTCAGAAACTGCGGCTGGCCGACGGTTTCCGGCTGATGCGCGTGAAGGAGAATTTCGAATCCGCGGGCTTTGACATCGGCCTGTACAACCGGATCAACGCGGACGTGCAGCGTATTTCGGACTTCCTGAACCGGAGCTGGAGCGATCTGGAAAAGAACGCGCCCTATTCCGGCAGGTTCCTTGAGGAGAATCTGAGCAAACTCCCCAAGGGCGAACTGGAAAAGCGATATCGCGCGGAACGCATTTCGGATTTCCAGTCGCTGGTGAGAAGCTGCGGACTTACGGACAGCTTTGACGAACGCTCGGACGGAGCCTACAGCCCGAAGGCGGATCTGCTGGTCAAAATGGCCGTGATTGACCGCTATACGTATAAGGTCTCTCAGACGGAAGATCTGAAAGACGCGATGACGATGACCATTGAAGCGTGCAAAAAGATCATCGCGGAGGACATCGCGGAGGCGGAAAAGCACTGCACCACTCAGGCAGCCCAGTTCCTGTGCGCCGCTTTTCAGGCACTTGCGGAAGCCGTTTCCGCTTTTGCGCAGGCAAGCCTGGATGCCTATGTCAGCTTTAAGGAAGCAAAGGCTGAGGCGCCCTACTGCTTTATGAAAAAGCTGAGCTCCGCAAGCTCGGCAAAACCGATATATTCCTTTGCTCCGTCTTCGTCTGATCCGTGGGAGAACGGGACCTATTATAAGGACATGTATCAGGGCGCGGCCAAGGCGCTGGGAACACAGGCCAGGCTGTATGCCTATGATCACGGAGCGACATTCGCATGATCTGATTCGGAATAAAGACAGTCATAAAACGAACAGGGATGCTCCCCGAATGGATGGGAGAATCCCTGTTCGTTCAGTTTTATTATCGGCTTGAACCCTGTGAAGCGGCATGCCCGCAATCACGCCACAGATGTATTTTATGGAACAACGTAAGTCGTTTTATTTCCATTCAGTTTTTGCTCAAGAAGGCCGTCGGCACAAAGAAGCTTCAGCAGCTTGAAGGCTTTTGTGGATCCCATGTGAAACTCATTTTCTATTTCTTTCCTTGACACTTCGCCCTTTGCCTTAATAAAGCGGTATATGCTCTCCTTGATTCTGCTGTAATTGTTTCCGTCATCCTCATCTAGAGCATTCTTCGCCTTGCCGAAAGGCTTCACAGCATTCCGGTTCCACATCTCGACGATAAAGGCCCCTTCGGCACTCTGGAACACGGGCATCGGCTCAAAGCCTTTGTACAATCTCATAATCTTCCTGACTCCGGTTCCGTAACTCTCAACAAGACCAAGCCGGTAGAAGATGGCAGCAAGATTTGGGTTTCTTGATTGAGAAGCGCCCATAAAAACCGCTTCCATTGATATTCCGGTTACAAGGCCTCCAAGCGAGACAAACTCAACATGGTCGTCAAACACATTGATAATGGTGCTGCCCGAAAAAAGATAATCCCGGTGAATAATGCTGTTTAGTAATGCTTCTCTTATGGCTTCTTCCGGATAGTCTCTGCTGTCTGTCCTTCGGAGCCCTTGAAAAGCAGCTTCCGTCTTGTTGTAGTAATCAAGATAAGAATAGACTTCTTCCAATTGTTTCAGTAATGATCCGGAGAATTCTTTTCTGTCTCGGAAAACTGCGTTCTCTGTGCCTTGGAAAATTGCCGTCTTAATCGTGTGAGGGCACTGATCTGAAAGAAGGAGCGCGAGGTTTGTAAACAGTCTGTCTTCCCCGATTAATTTCAGTGTCCTCATTTGCTCCGGACCAAACTCCATCCCTCTTGAGTTCAGTTCGTTCTTCAGAGTGTCAAACGTCAGTTCCTGATTAAGGCTACGGCTCTCTTCGTAGGATTTTCCGGATGTTTCGAGAATCATTTGCCGGATTCCTGCCTCGTTCAAGGGGACGCAGGCAGAACCTCTTCGCACGTAGACGCCTGTGGGCTTCAG
>JAEEGL010978789.1_pt1 | contig 10641 bp, 8 predicted proteins | sample 9134231 | NCBI WGS metagenome assembly JAEEGL01 (sample SAMN16246548, study PRJNA631951) | gut metagenome | biome: gut microbiome; feature: rumen; material: fiber-attached | host: Bos | place: Iran: Karaj | collected 2018-10 | reverse complement strand
GAAACTGAAGCGTGATGAAAACCGCTTGAAGATGTTAAGAGCCCAGATGAGACCTCACACCTTCCTTAACGGCATCTCAACCGTCAGTAACATGACTTATACAAGCACGCCTGAACAGATCAGGAAATACATTGCGGCATTCGCCAAGTTTACCAGATACATGCTTAACAAGTCCAATGACTGGACCACAGTCGGTGAGGAACTGAACAACATTGAAAACTACGTAACAATGCAGAAGATCAGATTCCCCGACAGCATCAACATGGTCGTAGAATGCGATCCTGATGTTCTGGCAACAAGGATCCCTTATCTTATCCTGTTTTCCCTGGTAGAGAACTCCTTCAAGCATGCCATGACTCTGGTAAGTACGATGGAGCTTAAAATCAGCGGCTGCCAGTATGAGGAAGAAGGATTCAAAGGCATAAAGCTGACTGAAGAGGATAATGGCACCGGCTTCAGCGAGGAAGCCTTTGCCAAACTGGAAAAGATCGATCCTGATGAACTATATACAAAGGAACACCTCGGACTTACCAATGTCAGGTACAGTCTGAACATGATATATAAGCGTGATGACCTTCTCAGGCTTTCCAACAAGCCTGAAGGAGGAGCCATCATTGAACTGTTGATACCCCAACAGGAGGTAGAAGATGAAACTGCTGGTATGTGACGATGACATTTCCACGATCGATGTGATACAGAGTCAGCTCGACTGCAAGGAGCTGGGCATATCCAAGATCTTAAGAGCCTACAACGGCGTAATGGCCAGAGAAGTAATAGATGCGGAGAACCCGGATCTCATTCTCTGTGATATTGGCATGCCTCTTTCCAACGGGTTAGAGGTACTCGAATATGTCTACAACAAGAACCCTGACATTGAATTCTCATTTCTGACCTGTTACGAAAGCTTTGAATATGCCCAGAAAGCCATCAGATACGGCGTCACAAGCTACCTTACCAAGCCATTTGACCTGGAAGAAGTCAAGGTATGCATACAGAAGATGATTGCCAATGTCAGAAAGAAAAAGGAAAAGGATACACGGGAACAGAGTCAATATGACTCACTCATGTCCTCAGTATTCCGTCAGGCCTGTGATGGGGTACTCGGCACGGACAGAGAGATGGTTGATGCAGGATTAAGAATAAACGGTGTAGACTTCAACGCTGACAGCAAGTGGCGTGTCGTCTTCAGCTGTGCTGACATTACTGATGCCATAAAGAAGACCTGGAGCAAGGAACTGCTGCTGTTTACAGCCTCCAAGATCCATGACGAAGTCATTCTTGACTACATTGGCAGCGCTCATACCGTCGTCAATTCCGATGACCGCTTCATCTGGAGTTTCTGCTTCGTACAGGGAGAAACAGACAGAGATGCTCTTAGGGAAAGATGCGAGACTCTCATCAGCTTCGGAAATCGTTACATGTCATTGAATCCCGTTGTCATCATTTCGGATGTATTCAGTTTCTATCAGGCCAGCAATGTGGTTACGGAACTCTATGATTCAATGCGCAAGCTGCGTTACTATTCCGGAAAGATCTTCTATCAGGATCAGCTGAACAAGGAAGCCATAGAGACATCCCCTGCCCTTAACGAAAGTCAGATCCTCTGGTATTTCAAGAAAAGAGACTCTGCCGGTTATGGGGAATATCTTTCCAACATACTGGAAAACTGCAACGGCAGTGAGCAGACCCTTGACCATCTGCGCCGGGAACTGATAAACATTTACATCAATCATTTCCGTGACAATGGAATGAGTTCAAATACCATCTTCATGGATCCCAACATCATCGCTCTTGATGAGAAGTCCACCACCGGTACAAAGGCATTCATGAAATATGCCGAGGGCCTCTTTAACCTGCAGCAGATCAAGCTTCAGGAGCAGATCGACTCTGAGGACATCATCATCCGGGCAAAGCGTTACATAGATGAAAACTATCATGAAAACATAGACCGCAATGACGTTGCGGCTGTGGCTTTCGTTACTCCCAACTACCTTTCAAAACTGTTCAAGAGCAGCATGAACATGAACTTAAGGGAATACATCAACCAGCTGCGCATAGAAGAAGCCAAGAGACTGTTATTATCAACATCCATGTCAGTCAGTGAGATTGCTTCCTACGTGGGCTATTTCAACATTTCCTACTTCTCTACCGTCTTCCATAAGATCGTAGGCGTGAGTCCGTTTGACTGGAGAACAGAAGGAGGAAGTGAAAATGAAGCTAAGTGAGCAGTTAAGAGCTGACAGGGAGAAACTCAGAAAGCTCCCTGACCGTAACAGCAGGCTTCGTTTCATCTGGGACTATTACAAGTATCCCCTGCTGTTTGTATCCACGGTATTAGTGATACTGCTTGTCAGTTTCATCAGCAATCTCGGCAAGGCGGACATCAATCTGTATGTCGTTCTTCTGAACAATGATTCACCGGTCGTTGAATGCGATGAATCCGTCTTCAACGACACCATGAGCAGAGCCGGCATTGACATGAAGGGAAAGCGCGTTGACGTAAACAAGGACCTTTCTCTGGGAATGGGTACCAATGAAGCGGCAGACATGGAGACTCTTCAGGTCCTGACTGCCCTTTTCAGCATCAGCGACCTTGACGTCTATGTCGCACCTAAGCAGTACTTTGACTATTTCGTCCAGGAAAACGGCTTTGCCGATCTTAACCGGCTGATAGACAGAGACATTCTGGACAGATACCCTGACGATCTCTATGGACGCTCAGATGCCAATGGCAATCTGTACGTTGACGGCATAATTCTGCATCAGGGATCCCCTCTTCATAAGGCCGGATACTATCATGATGATGTCGTCATCGGCGTCGTCAACAATGCCTATCACTTTGATGAAGCCATCACTTTTCTGAAGCAGCTGCTAAGGGATAGAAATTGACAAATGCATCGTACTTTTTTTAATGTTTGCAAATCCCATTATCAGTAATATGAATATGGATAACAATAAGTAAAGGAGTAAGTTTATGTCTGAAAAAAAGACTCGAAGCACTGAATTCGATGATGTTCTCAAAGAACAGAAAAAAGAACAGCGCAGAGAAAAATTCAAAAACGACTTCCCACTTTATCTTATGATGCTGCCGGGTATGCTCTACCTGATTGCCAACAACTACCTTCCTATGTTTGGTATCTTACTGGCATTCAAGAGAGTAAATTACTCGATCGGTATCTTCAAGAGCCCGTGGGTAGGTCTCGACAACTTTGAATACCTGTTCAAGACAAAAGACGCCTTCATCATGATCCGTAATACTCTGGCCTATAATGCCGTTTGGATCATCATGGACTTATGTCTTGCCGTATTCATCGCCCTTTGCATGAACGAGATTGCCCAGAGAAGAATTGCCAAGGTAATCCAGCCTATCATCTGTTTCCCTTCAATGGTTTCAGCTGTTATTCTGTCATTCCTGGTATACGCATTCCTAAGCCAGAGCTATGGCTATCTGAATACCGTATTCTTCAAGGACAACCCAATTGCCTGGTATAACACAGCCAAGTACTGGCCGTTCATTCTGACCATAGTTCACATATGGCAGTCAGCCGGCCAGAGCTCAGTAATCTACATGGCTTCCATCGGCGGTATTGACAAGAGTCTGTACGAGTCAGCCCGTATTGACGGTGCAACCAAGCTCGAGCAGATCAGGTACATCACCCTGCCGTTACTGAAACCGATGATCACCATGATGCTGTTACTGTCAATTGGCCGTATCTTCAACTCAGACTTCGGTCTGTTCTATCAGGTACCGTTAGGAAACGGCATGCTCTATGAAACAACACAGACTATCGATACCTTCGTTTACAGAGCTCTGATGGTCTCCAATAACGTCGGTCAGTCATCAGCAGCCAGCGTATTCCAGGCTGTTATCGGATTCTTCCTGGTACTGTTCTCCAACATGCTGGTAAGAAAGATCAATCCGGAGAACTCATTGTTCTAGGAGGCAGTTATGGCAGATAAGAAAAAGAATAAAATCGTCTTAATGAAGGGTGAAGCAACATTCCATTACATCGCCCTGGTCATCATGACCCTGTTCATGCTGTTCTGCATCGTTCCGTTAGTACTGATGATGACTGTATCATTCTCATCAGAAACATCTCTGGTACACGGCTACCGCTTCATTCCTGAAGCCTGGTCACTGGATGCATATGCATTCATGTGGGCAAAGAGAGCTACCATTGCCCGTGCCTACGGTCTTACGATTGTCGTAACGGTCATCGGTACGATTGCCTCACTGATCATCACTTCCCTGTTTGCCTATCCTCTGTCAAGGAAGGATTTCAAGCCGAGAAATGTCATCGCATTCATCCTGTTCTTCACGATGCTGTTTAACGGAGGCATGACTGCTTCATACATCGTCTGGACAAGACTGTTCCACATCAAGAACTCACTGTTCGCCTACCTGCTGCCTGGCGCATTAATGGGCGGCATGAACGTAATGCTGGTAAGGAACTACTTTAATGCCAACATTCCATATTCAATCATTGAGGCTGCCCGTCTTGACGGCGCTCATGACTGGACAATTTACTCAAAGATCATGGTACCGCTGTCAAAGCCTATCATGACAACAATCGGGCTGTTCTCAGCATTAGGTTACTGGAACAACTGGACAGCCGGTCTGTACTACATTGGTGACCCGAAGCTGTACACCATCCAGGTATACCTTAAGAAACTGATGGACAGCATCCAGTTCTTAAAGACAACTGACCTGCAGGACGAAGCCGTACTGCTCGCCCAGCGTTCATTACCTACCGAAAGTGCCCGTATGGCTGTTGCCATCATCGCATTGATTCCTGTTCTGATCGTCTACCCGATGGTTCAGAAGGAACTCATCAAGGGCATGGTCATCGGCGGTGTAAAGGGTTAAACCACAGGAGGACCACATGGAATATCGCAAACCATTTGACAAGGCAAGACCTGAAGAAGTCGGTGTCAGCAGTGACCTGATTCTTGAATACATTGATAACCTTGAAAGAAGCCAGACAGAGATGCACGGTCTGATGATCATGCGTCACAACAAGATGATCACCGAAGGCTGGTGGACACCTTACGGGCCCAACATCCGTCACGGCTTACAGTCTCATACCAAGACATACGCCGCCACGGCCGTAGGCATTGCCTATACCGAGGGCATTCTGAAGCTTGATGAAAGACTCATTGACATCTTCCCTGATGAATCACCGGAAGATCCAAGCGAAAACCTCAAGCTCTTAACAGTAAGAGACGTATTATGCATGGGCTGCGGCATGGATACGATGCCGTTCAACTCTGAACACTGGATCAGAGACTTCATGCACACACCGGTAAATCACAAGCCGGGAACAACCTACATGTACAATTCAACCGGTTCTACCCTTCTGGGTGCAATCGTCCGTAAGAAGACAGGATTAGGCCTGCACGATTACCTTACTCCAAGACTTTTCAATAAGATCGGCATTGATCCTGACAACCTGAGATGGATGTGCATGGCAGACGGCATGGAAGTAGGCGGCGGCGGTCTATACGCAACCACCGAAGACAACTTCCGTCTGATGAAGCTGTACGCTGACGGCGGTGTCTGGGAAGGCGAAAGGATCCTTGCCGAAGACTACGTCAGACTGGCAACGACAAATCAGAATGATTCAGCAACTGAATCAATCAATAACCCGGAAGCTTCAGACAACTTCCTGGGATATGGCTTCCAGATCTGGATGTGCAAGCCAAACCGTGCCTACCGTGCAGACGGTGCCATGGGACAGTTCACCATCGTATTGCCGGATCTCGACATGGAAATCGCCATTACCGAGACGGCAGTCGGTGCACACTGGGCTCAGAGCACTTTGAACATCACCTGGGACTTCATTGAGAAGATAAAGGGAGATGCCCCATTGGCTGAAGATGATGAAGCCTATGGCAGACTGACCCGCAAGCTTGCCAGACTCAACATCGGTAATCCGGCATGCCAGCCATTCAGCCCGCTTACCGCTAAGATCAGCGGACAGAAGTTCAAGGTACAGAACGGTGATCTTACTCCATTCGGCGGCAACTTCATGATCGGTACAAAGCCGGACGGAATCGATACATTCTCACTTGATTTCGATAATTACGGCTTCGTATGGAACTTCACGACCAGAAGCGGCAGAACGGAAAAGATCAGATTCTCAACCAACGGCACCAGATTCACCAACATGCTGGGAACTGAAAAGGACCTCACGCAGCTGTATCTCGGTGATGCATACTGGAAGGAAGACAACGTTCTGGTAATGCATGGCAGATGGGTTGAAACCTGCATTCAGGACACTTACAATCTGGTATTTGAGGGAGACAAGTTCCGCGTTGACTTTGATAACAACTCGGCATTCAGATTCTTCAAACCGGAACCGATTTTCGGAGAAAAGATTTAGTAAAACAGGGTCCGCTGAAAAGTGGACCTTTTCTTTAAAGGAGTATTTATGGGAAAGAGATTTGACATCCTGTTATTTCCACAGGGTAAGAACAAGGCATTCACGCTCAGTTATGACGATGGCGTCTATCAGGACCGCAGACTTGTTGAACTGTTTGACAGATACCATGTCAAGTGTACGTTCAATCTTAATGGCGGAGCACTTGGTTACAAGAGCCCGGCTGAAGCTCCGGTTGACGTCTCCAAGATACCTGCTGAAGAGATAAGAGAACAGTACAGGAATCACGAAGTCGGAGGCCATGCACTGTATCATTCCGATATCAGCTCACTGGGCAGTCCTTACGCAATGCATGAAATCCTTGAGGACAAGAGAATACTTGAAGGGCTTACCGGAGGCATACTTAAGATATTTGCCTACCCCTTCGGCCTGTTCAATTCCGAAGTAAAGGAAATGCTGAAGACAGCGGGATATCTGGGAGCCAGAACCGTCAGGTCAACACACAGCTTTGAACTGCCGAAAGATCCTTATGAACTTGATCCTACCTGCCATCACAATGATGAAAAGCTGTTTGAACTGGCTGAGAAATTCGTTACGGAAAAGACATTGAGACCTTCCCTTTTCTATGTCTGGGGACACGCCTATGAATTCGACAGAAACGATAACTGGGACAGGATCGAAAAGCTGGTAAGATACATCAGTGAGAACGGCCAGGACATCTGGTTTGCCACAAACGGAGAAATACTGGATTATATTTCCGCGGCACATTTGTTACAATATAGTGTAGATGGGACAATGATCCATAACCCTACGGCTACGGACATTGAGATCATGACTGCCTTTGGAAGGCGTGAAACGCTTAAGGCAGGAACCACGACGAGAATAGGAGATACACCTCTTTAGAAATGGAATACAATAACGGATTCATAAAGATACTGGAGACGATCGCGAACATGCTGATAGTCAGCTTTCTGTGGCTGATGTTTTCATTGCCGATAATAACCATAGTACCAGCCTGCAGTGCTTTATACCACACTGTAAACAAGATCATATTCGGACCTGGCCGGGGAAACGGTGTCTTCAAAGACTTCTTTGAAAGCTACAAGACCAATCTGATCAGCGGCATGAAGCTGTCAGCTCTGTGCATTGTCATCGTACTCTTCATTCTTGAAGGCTTATGGACCGGTTACCAGTTCTACAAGGTCAGCATTCTCGGCATGCTTTACATGATGTTGGGCATAATCATTACCCTGGTAGTAACTCCAATGCTGATATACATACCTCCGGTGCTTTCCAGATTCGATGCACCGATGTCTTCAATATTCAGAATTTCGGCTTTCATCACGATGAAGAAGCCTCTCAGAGCTCTGCTGTATGTCTTCTTACTGGCGGCCATGGGATTCATGGTATCCACCTTCCCGCTGGCCTTGCTGATAGTACCGGCACTGTATGCCGACCTCATCAGAGGACCGCTTGAATCTGACCTCAAGCAGATAATCGAAGAAAACGATCTGCAGGAAATGGTCCAGCAGGAAACACAGGAAGAACCTGAGGAAACTGCCGAAGAGGATTCAGCCTTTGACCTGGACAGAAAGCTGTCCGAGAAGAGAAAGAGCGGTAAGAAATAATGGCAGACATCAGATTTGAAGACGTTACCAAGATCTTCCCTTTCCAGGAAGTGACCGGATTATTCAACCGCAAACAGCAGAAGCTTATCCTTGAGCAGCAGAAGGCCATGCCCTATACTTCCAACGAAGGAGTCATTGCTCTTCAGCACCTGGATCTGCACATAAAGGATGGCGAGTTTGTGGCCGTTTTAGGGCCCTCTGGATCGGGAAAAAGCACCTTGCTGAGACTGATATCCGGACTGGAGAAACCTTCTGTGGGAACGGTCTATTTTGACGACAGAGACTATAACGGCGTAAGACCTGAAGACAGAGACGTAGCCATGGTCTTCCAGAACTATTCACTCTACCCGAATCAGACCGTATACAAGAACATCGCCTTCCCCCTGGAAGTAAAGCACATACCAAGAGAAGAGATCGAACCGGAAGTAAACAGAATTGCCGAACTGTTAGGCCTGGATGAAAAGCTGGACAGACTGCCGCAGGATCTTTCCGGCGGTGAAAAGCAGCGCGTTGCCATCGCCAGATCACTGGTAAAGAAGCCTGGCGTACTGCTTCTGGATGAACCTTTCTCCAATCTTGACGTCATCATGCGTCACAAGCTCAGAGCTCAGCTCAAGAAGATCCATTCAGTTTATAAGACGACCTTTGTCTATGTGACTCATGACCAGTATGATGCCCTGTCACTGGCTGACAGGATCATCATTCTGAAAGACGGCATCAAGCAGATGGATGCCCCGACAGCCGATGTCTACAATTATCCGGTCAACAGATTCTGTGCGGAATTCATCGGCTCACCGGTTATGAACTTCCTGGAAGAAATACCGGTCAGTACCGAGGGCTACTTTACCATTCTGGGTGAACGCTTCAAGCTGACCCGTCAGCAGTCAAAGGCGTTAAAAAAGAATGAGAAGACTACTGTCGGCATCCGCGGAACGAACATTGAAATCGCTAATGAAGGAATACCGGCAGTCGTTGAATATCCGGAAATGATCGAATCGGATCTGATCATTCACCTGAAAGTCGGAGATACACCTCTGACAGCCGTTGAAAAGATCAGCAATCCCGATCAGATAAGATACTTCCGTGATCAGGAAGTACATATCAAGCTGGACCAGGATTACTTCCACGTATTCAATGAAGATGAAGAAAGAATATAGGACCTGAAGCATTGCCTCAGGTCCTTTTCATTTGATTAATTATCTGAACGGTTGTAGTTGTTCTTCATGTTCTTGCTGGCATCGAAGACAACATTGTTAAGCGTATTTGTCGTTTCCTTTCTGGCCATGGCAGCGAGCTTTTCATTTGCCTCATTCATGAGATCAAACCTGCCTGCTTCGATCATCTTCTTATCGTATTCATTGATGATCTGATGACCCTGGCTGGCTACAGCCATCTGGTAACGTTCGATGAACTGAATTGATGTACCGTAATTATGATCAGCCAATGCCCCAATCAGCCTGCTGCCCCAGTAGAAGTTCTCTGTTGAAACATCCAGAGCTACTTCTGAAAGATACTTCGGCATTCTGTCCGTGTTGGTGTAAACAGGAACTACCGTATTGAAGGCATTTGAGCCGAAGCAGATCCATTCAACGCCTCTGATTGCCTCAGGTACATAGCCCCTGATCTGCAATACGGCCATGACACCGGTACGGCCGATGCCGATTGAACGGTACATGCCCTTCTTCGGTTCAGCGACATTGCTGTAAGGATTGTATGGGGTTCCCTGGTAATATGATGAGAGAACGTACTTTACGTCTTCTACGGTAACCTTCTTCTCCGGTACCAGTGACCATGGAATGTTGTCGCTCTCCGGATTGAAATCAGCGTTCTCTCCATCCCACTTATACTTTGTCGGGCAGAAGTAGCGGCCCATGAACCAGCCTCTCGGCGTATTGTATACATGGTCTGAATCAGAATGTGAACCGAACACGTAACGCGGATTGAAATTGCCGTCTGTGTTAAGATCAAGATGGTTATCCTCAACGAACTGCTTCAGATCTGCAGAGCAGAGATAGTTCTTCTTCTTGCCATAGGCATCATCGAAATCAAAGTGATCGATTCCAAGCTGATTAGGCATGATGACGACTTCATCATCCTTTACTCTTCTGGCCATCCAGTGATGTCCGCCAATTGTTTCAAGCCACCAGCATTCGTCCTTGTCATTAAAGGCAATGCCGTTTGCTTCATATGTTCCATACTTTTCCAGTAATTCGCCTAAGCGCAGAACACCTTCCCTGGCGCTGCGAATATAAGGAAGCACCAGAACTACCAGGTCTTCCTCACCGATTCCACCGGGAACATCCTTTTCCTTCTTTGATTCAGCCTTTCTGAATCTTACATAAGGATCAGCACCCAGTACCAATGGATTGGATGTGATCGTTTCCGTAGCGGTCATGCCGACGTTGGCTTCATTGATGCCATTGGCAGCCCAGATGCCTCTCTTTGTTGAGACAGACGGTGTTGAAGTGTATCTTAACGGATTATCAGGAAGTTCAATTTCCAGCTGTCCGATGACACTCTTATATTTCCTCGGCTGTTTCTTTGGATCAACCACGATCAGTTTCTTGACGTCAAAGAATCCGTCATCGTTTCTGGCAATCATCGTTGAGCCGTCATAGCTGGCTTTCTTTCCT
>JAEEGL010377350.1_pt1 | contig 10641 bp, 7 predicted proteins | sample 9134231 | NCBI WGS metagenome assembly JAEEGL01 (sample SAMN16246548, study PRJNA631951) | gut metagenome | biome: gut microbiome; feature: rumen; material: fiber-attached | host: Bos | place: Iran: Karaj | collected 2018-10 | reverse complement strand
GAGAGCTCTCGCCTTACGCTCCTTGGCCTTGATGCCGGAGATCGTGAGTGCGAGCTCGACGTTCGCCAGAAGCGTCTGGTGGGGGATCAGATTGTAACTCTGAAATACAAAACCTACCGTATGGTTACGGTAGGAGTCCCAGTCGCGGTCCTTATACTGTTTGGTGGATACCCCGTTGATGATGAGGTCACCCGTATCATAGCGGTCGAGACCGCCGATAATGTTGAGAAGTGTTGTCTTACCTGAACCGGAAGGTCCGAGAATGGCGACGAACTCATTGTCCCTGAAATTCAGCGACACATCATCCAGCGCACGCTGGACCAGGCTTCCGGTCTTGTATTCCTTGTGAATGTTTCTTATCTGCAGCATATCTATCCCATTCCTTACTCTTCTTGAGCCGCATTATATTATAACGCGCGCGAATGAATGTGTTTTAAAATCCGTGGCATATTTTAGGCATTTAAGGTTTTTGTGCAGTAAAAAGGGCCCGCTTTATGTGGCGGACCCCATTGTTTGCTGTTTCGAGAGCCTGTATCAGCCGGAATATGCGTCGTGGCCCATCGGGTAGTAGACATCAAGATCGACAACGCCCTTAATGCCGTCGCACTCTCCGGTCGATGTGACCTGCCAGAAATAGTACTGGCCCTTATAGGTTGTCTGCGGAGTCCAGTTTGCAAGCCAGACCATCTTGCCGCATTCATCCCACCAGTTCTCAAGATACCACTTGCTCGAGTAGATCATGACATCTCTGCCGCGCTTGCCCATCTCGTCGATATAAGCCTTCCAGAGCTCGTTCAGCGCATTAACATCCGGGATGCCTCTCTGCGGCATAGTGCTGTACTCTTCCCAGTCCAATGCAAGCGGGAAATCGAGCGCGATCTGGTTCTGATCAAGGAAGTCGCAGATGGCATTGACATCGGCACGAACCTGATCCGGATTACCGCGGGTGCAGTAATAATACGCACCCACGAGAATGCCTACGCTCTTTGCACCCTGATAGTTCTGCAGGAACTTAGTATCGAAAGCCATCTCCGTATTCTCGGAAGAACACCTTGCAAGACGGATGATGACAAACTCAACGCCTGCGTTCTTCAATGCATTCCAGTCGATATCGCCCTGCCATGCGGAGATGTCCATGCCTACCATCGCACCGTTCTTCTGGTAATTGTTCTTGAAATCGAAGAACTGGTACCTGTTGGGAAGAACATCCTTGTATGCTGTTGTGTAGACACTGTCGATTCCGGATACGCTGCCGGGATTGCCGGAACCCTTGGCAACGAGGACGATCTGGATCGATTCAAGCCTCTTGCCTCCGCCTGCAGTACCTGCGTTCTCGCCGTTCTTTGCCCAGCCCATCCATCCGATGTCCTGTGCATGAACACGGTAGTAAACGTCATAGTAGTTGGCAACGTCACCGGTAAGTTCGATCGTAATGGCTTCAAGGCGCTTGGACTGTCCCTGTGTGCCGCTCATCTCGCCGTCCTTTGCCGTAGTGGTAAGCCAGCCGTAATCCTGAACGTGCGTGTTGTATTTGATGCCGCCGCTGTACTGTGCGCCGGTAAGTGAGATCGTGATGCCCTCAAGTCTTCTGGACTTTCCCGTCGTGCCGGAAGGGCTTCCGTCATATGACCATGTGTTCTCCCAGCCCTGATCCTGGACGTGAGTGCGGTATGACACACCCATCGTGGAATACGCTGCTCTCTCAACGATCTTTACGCGGATCTCCTCGACACGCTTGGATTCACCGGTCGTGCCTGCAAGCGCACCGTCATAGACATTTCCCTGTGCATCTCCGTAGTCCTGGATGTGTGCGGAATACTCGACTGCATATGTATCGGCAAGCGCGCCCGTAAGCCTTATCTCGATGCCCTCGAGACGCTTGGACAAGCCTTCGGTGCCTGCCATGCTGCCTGCACCGATCCAATCCTGCCAGCCGATATCCTGAACATGGACGCGGTATTCGAGAGATCCCTCGATGCCTGAATTGTTGGTAAAGTTGATCGTTATGGCTTCGAGACGCTTAGCCTGGCCTTCCGTGCCGAGCTTAAGAAGTCCGGTCTCGTCCTGCTCTGCTCCCACATCACCGATGTCCTGCACATGAGCGCTTCCGGACAGCGTAAAGAGCGATGCCGTATCGGCAGATGCCTTTGCCGCGGGCAGGAATGTCAGGCTGCCACAGGCGAAGACCATCGCCGTAAGAAGACCTGTAACCGTTTTCTTCAATACTGATCTGTGCATGATAAAAATCCCCGTGTTTTTATAATGGCTAATTATATAATAACTTTGCTCGTTTCAAATGCGGCAACTATGAGGTCCCAGATATAGTAATACTGTATGGACGGTCCGTAGAACAGTATGACAGAAAGGGCAAAAAGGCCTATGGCCGAGATGATCGTAACAGAGAATATTCTCAGAGGTTTGTTGTCTTTCTTCTCATCGCTTGCCTTTATGAGACTTCCGATCCAGACCGCAGCCGGTATGAGGACGGGAGCGATATATCTGAAAGCCTGCGAACAAACAACCGGATATCTGAAACAGAAGATGTATTCCATTCCTACAAGTGTTAAAGCCAATATCCATAACGCGACGTATTCAGGTCTGTACTTGTTCTTGCCGGATATCGCCATATGACCGCGGCTGCTTATGAACGCACATGCTATAACCGAGATGATCAGGATAAAAGCAAACAGCATCATGATGCGGCCGACGTTTGTCAGATAGATGTTCCAGTAACGGCGCTCATCGAACAGACCTGTCTTGATCAGATTAAGGAAGATATTGTAGTCGCCCTCGCTGATGAAAGGCTCCAGTATCAGCTCTTTTGAAGGGAAGAACAGTCTCTGCCAGACCGAATACATCCAGACATCCTGATGTGATGATGAATCTATCTCCGTGACATATGTCAGCGGTGTGCCGAACAATATGTTATTGCGGATCGGGAACCATAATCCGAGCGGGAATACGATGGCCGCAAAAGCCGCAAACTGCTTTATCAGACCCTTCAGCCTGTTCCCTGCACGCCTGTCTTTCTTTGCTCTTGCATCTTTGACGGCTCTTACAAGCCTTACTGCAAACAGCCATGCTACAGGCAAAGCAACAAATCCCATCGAGAGCTTTGTCATCATGGCACAGCCGATAGAAAGGGCAATGAGCAGGATCTTTGTTATATCCGGATCGGAATACCATTGGAGAGCCAGGTAGAACGATGCGACAAAGAGCATCAGTGCAAGCGCGTCGTTGTTGACCTGGCTTGAAAGGAAGATCATCTGCGGGCAGAAGACGACCATCAGCATCGATACGGCGATGGCTTTGCCATTGATCTTAAAGTATTCCAGTATCTTCTTTATAAACAGAACGATAAAAGAAGTCGATAACATGGGAAGGAACTTCAGTCCGTTGAAGTCTTCGGCAAAACGGAACGGAAGCGCATTGTGGATCTTAAGGAATATCGCGGATACAAGGTAATGAAGCGGCGGGTGATAGAACTGTCCGTAATTCCTTATATCAAAGTTCGGGAGCGCAAGATTCTCGTAGATATACATGATGTAATCATCGTGATACTCGCCTTCGAAAACGGTAAACAGCGAGACATCATGCTGATAGTAGATGACCGGCGTAAACAGGACCAAAACGGTTCTCATGTGGAATCCCAGCCAGATGGCAACCGTAAGAAGATCTTTGGAAGTAAACCTGTGTCCGATAACAAGTGCCAACACCGATACGGCGATCGTTCCAAGACCTGCCCACATCACGATGCCTTCGGTGGCCGGAAGCTGTTTTACGAAGTCTCTTCCTGCCTGTTCGAATGCCGCTTTGAATATCAAAAGATAGATGACAAAGGCAGGTATCACGGAAAGCAAAGAGAAATACTTCTTCGGCTTGTCGATAAACGCGCTGGTCACATAATACGCACAGCCTGTCGTAAATATCGCCATAAGTGCCGCGAAATGGATCTCTTCCATATAGGCGACGTTCATGCCGGTAAGTATGTACATTATCAGGATGGCAACAAAACACACGGCAAAGCCTTGTGCTCTGTCTCGAAAATCCTTACCTTTTGTACCAACATTGCCCATATTGATTAATTATAACAAAAAAGGTCCGCTCATCTGAGCAGACCCTTTTTCTGTCTGGTTTTTTAGAAGAGTGATTACATTCCCTCTACGGATGCGATAGCCTCGCGCATGTTTGCCTCGGACTTCTTGAGAAGCTCGAATTCCTCGGGTGTAAGTCTCATGTCAACGATCTTGTCGATACCGTTTGCACCGATGAGAGCGGGAACGTCGAGTGTTACGCCGGACATACCGTATTCACCGTTAAGTCTTGCAGCAACAGTTCTTACTGTGTGCTCATCTTCGAGGATGCTTCTGAGAAGTGTTGTAGCGCTGACGGCGATACCGTTGAATGTAGCACCCTTACGCTTGATGATCTCAGCGCCGGATGACTTTGTTGCCTGAGCGATCTCAGCCTTAACGTCATCACCGAAAGGTACGCCTACTGCTTCTGCATACTCGTCGATGTCCATACCTGCAACGTGTGTGTGGCTCCATACGGGGAACTGTGTCTCACCGTGCTCGCCCATGATGTAGCCGTGAACATTACGTACGTCTACGCCGAGCTTTCTGGAGATGAGGACTCTGAAACGTGCGGAGTCAAGGTTTGTACCGGAACCGATTACCTTGCCGGAAGGAAGGCCGGACCACTCCTGTACCTTATGTGTAACGAGATCACAGGGATTGGAGATGACCATGATGACACCCTTGTTGTAGTGCTCCATGATGCTGTCTGTGATCGTGTGTGCAAGCTTGATGTTCTTCTTTGCAAGATCAAGTCTTGTCTCGCCTTCCTTACGCGGAATGCCTGCCGTAATGATGATGCAGTCTGCATCCTTTACCGAATCATAATCTCCGGCATGGATGTACATATCACCAAGGAACGGAAGTCCGTGGCTGATATCGAGAGCTTCGCCCTCTGCCTTGTCCCTGTTAACGTCAATGAGTACGAGTTCTGAGCAGATCTGCTGCATTGCGATTGCGAAAGCAGTGGTGGATCCGACTGCGCCTGCACCGATAATAGCTACTTTGGTGCCTTCCTGTTTATACATAAGCTTTAACCCCCTTGTTAATGCACTATAAATGATAGCAAGAAAAAGCAGATTATAAAGGCGGGCTCTCCTATTGAAATTAACTGAAATTTCAAAGCGAAAAGCCCGCCATAAGGTATAATTTGCCAACTTTCGCACAGAAAAATGTGCGTTTTTTACATATCTTCGTAATCCGAACGGGGTCCGGGGCCGGGAATCTCAGGATCTTCCGGTGCCCCGGGAACCTCCTGAACCGGCGGAACAGAAGGGATCTGCTGCTGTGCCAGGAAATCTTCCTGAGCCTGCATTGCCTGCTGAGCCTGCGCGACTTCCCCGGGATCAGCCGCCTGCGCCACGCTTCCCTCGGCTCCGACAGCCTTGATCGCAGTTCCGCAGTACTGGCAGTAACCTACGGTTCCGAGCCTGATCTTGTTGCCGGAAGCTCCGCAGCTGGGACATACAACGCCGACATACTGCTTCTCGAGCTCGTCATTATAGACCTGATGAGCGAACTCCGTCTTGGCGGTCTCGGCTTCAGCCTGCGCCTGCACGGCTTCGGCCTGTGCCTGTCTTGCCGCTTCAGCCTTCTGCCTTGTCTGCTCCTTGGCAACGGCGATCTTACGCTTCTTCCTGACATTAACGATAATTACTATGACTATCGCGGCGATGACTACGACCGATATTATTGTTAATATCTCCCTGTTCGACAGCTGCTTCGTCATAATGCGTTCCGCAGCCTTCTTCAGGGCCATCTCGAAGAACTCGCCTTCGTCATACTCAGTCTTCTCATAGTAATAGTCGATGTAATCAAGCAGGATCTCTCTGGCCTGATCATCCATGACCACCGTGCTCGCGTTATAACCGGGAGTTACCGTGCAGATATAGTCTCCGGACTCATCCGGGTACTCTCTGAACACGATGAGCAGATGCCCTTCATCCTCGCCGAAAAGTTCCACGTACTGCTCTTCCGCCCAATCCTCGAGGCTGCCCTCCGACTGATACTCTGCGCCTACCTCTTCTCCCGTGATCCAGAGATACGGCTGAACGCCGGTCTTCTCATAGAAATACTCGAGACCGTCAATGAGTGCCTGCTCTTCGCTTGAATCTTCGGTGATCCATGTGCCCCAGTCATCCTGATACCATGTATCGATCGGATCGCAGTCATCAGCCGGGAGCATCTCCCTTGCGATCGTGGAGCGCTCTATGCCGAAGCCGAGCTCGTCTGCCAACGGGATCTTGCCCGTCTTAATGTAGCCGAATACTCCGATCAGGATGAAGACGAACAGGAACGAGAACAGTGTCCCGCATCCCGAACCGCATCCGGATCTTCTTCTGCCGTCATCGTCATAATACGAACCGCCCGACGAGTGGTGAGACCTGCCGTAACGTCCGGAAGAATGATAGCTTCTTCCGCTCGAACGTGATCCGCTCGAACGTGATCCGCCCGAATAATGATGCGATGAGTGGTGTGAATGGCTGCTTGAATGGTGGCTGCTGTGATGGCCGCCGGAATGTCCTCCGCCTCTGCCCATAATTATTCCCTCCTATAATCTATCCCGTTTCCTGTACCTTACAGGAATTCCGAGATAAATTATAACATGTTTTTGATATGTTCGGTGCCTGGGGCGTTGCGCCTGCTTGAGTGCACTTTTTGTTGCGAAAAAACTCGATTCGCGCAACCAAAATGCAACTCTGAGTCAAAAGTGCAATTTTCGTTTCACAAAACGCCAAAAAGCGAAACGAGAATGCAACCGACCGCCGAACAACAAAAAACACCCCGGGATGACCCGGGGCGTAAGGTGCTTGATTTCGCGATGATCAGAATTCCTGAGGGAGTTCCAGTGTGCGGTTTGCGTTAAGCTCGGTGCATACCTGAACGAACTTGTCGAGAGGTACGCCCTGCTGCTGTTTGTTGGAGCCTCTGAAGTTAACGGAGACAGTGTTCTCTGCAGCTTCCTTGTCGCCGACGACGAGGATGTACGGATCCTTCATCTGCTTGAACTTCTTGATCTTGTCTCTCATGTTGACGTCAGTATAGTCAGCTTCGACTCTGATGCCTGCTTTGATGAGAGTCTCCTGAACCTTCTCGGCATATTCGTTGTGCTCTGTCCTGATCGGAACGACTGCAACCTGATAAGGGTTGAGCCAGAACGGGAATGCGCCCTTGAAGTGCTCTGTGATGATTCCGATGAAACGCTCGAACGAACCGAAGATCGCTCTGTGGATAACGATCGGCATCTTCTGAACGCCGTCCTTGTCGGCATATGTCAGTTCGAAGTTATGAGGCAGCTGGAAGTCGAGCTGTACGGTACCGCACTGCCACTCACGGCCGAGTGCGTCCTTGATCTGAAGGTCGATCTTAGGTCCGTAGAACGCTCCGTCGCCTTCGTTGACCTCGTAACCTTCTGCGCCGTACTTCTCATCGAGGATCTCCTTGAGGGAAGCCTCAGCGGAATTCCAGGACTCGATGTCGCCCATGTAGTCGTCAGGTCTTGTCGAGAACTCTGCACGGTATGTGATTCCGAATGTCTTGTAGATCTCGTCTGCGATAGCGATTACGTCGTTGATCTCGTCCTTGATCTGGTCGGGTGTAACGAATGTGTGGTCATCGTCCTGGCGGAACTCCTGAACTCTGAACAGACCGTTCATCTGACCGGACTTCTCCTTGCGGTGAAGAACGTCATACTCGCTGTATCTGATAGGCAGCTCCTTATAGGAGTGCATCGTGCGCTTGTACTCCATCATTGCGTTGGGGCAGTTCATCGGCTTTGCAGCCATTGTGTCCTCTGCCTCGATGGAATAGCAGGAGCATGTATTGTCGGAAGTTACCGCATCCTCGGCGTTTGTATCCTTTGATACGCCGGGTACGATGAACATGTTGTTTACATAATGTGCCCAGTGGCCTGAGATCAGCCAGAGCTTCTTGTTGTTGATAAGAGGTGCGGAGATTTCCTGATATCCGTGTCTGAGCTGGATCTCTCTTGAGTACTTGAGCAGTTCCTGATAGAGGATCCATCCCCTCGGGAGCCAGTAAGCCATGCCCGGAGCTGTCTCACGGAACATGAACAGATCAAGCTGTGTGCCGATCTTCTTGTGGTCTCTTTCCTGAGCTTCCTTGAGCCATGCAAGGTGAGCCTTGAGCTCGTCCTTGGAAGGGAACGCGAACAGATAGATTCTCTGGAGCTGGTCTCTCTTCTCATCGCCTCTCCAGTAAGCGCCGGATACGCTCTTGATCTTGAACGCAGCGCTCATGAGTTCCTGTGAATTATCAACATGAGGTCCGCGGCACAGATCGACATAGTCTTCACCTGTGTAGTAGATGGATATGACCTCATCTTCAGGCAGGTCCTGAATAAGCTCAGTCTTGAACTTCTGATCCTTAAAAAGGTCCAGTGCCTGATCCCTCGAGATAACATCGCGCTTCCAATCTTCCCTGCGCTTGATGATCTCGTGCATCTTGTCTTCAATTGTCTTGAAATCGTCTTCTGTAACTGTTCTGGGGAGAACAAAATCGTAGTAGCAGCCGTCCTCGATCTCAGGACCGATCGCATACTGTGTCTCCTTGCCGTAGATCTCGATCACGGCCTTAGCCAGGATGTGTGCCAGCGAGTGGCGGTACACTTTCAAAACTTCTTCTCTTTCCATTGTCAAAAACCTCCTCTAGAGCTTTATGCGCAGAACCGCTGCGCAGATTGCAAGATTGTACCACAAATACGCGCAGACTTCACTAATAAAAAGGACTGCCCGCATCTGAGGCAGTCCTTGAATCCTTTTTTGCGTTCCGGATTTACTCGAACATCTGCTCAAGCTTTGCTTTGGGTGCGAACCCTACCTGTCTTGATACTTCCTCGCCGTTCTTGAAGAAGATAAGCGTCGGAATGCTCTGCACACCGTACTTCTCGGCAAGTTCGCCTTCTTCATCTACATCGACCTTGCCGACCTTCACCTTGCCCTCGTACTCCTCTGCTATCTCGGATACAACGGGACCCACCATGCGGCACGGACCGCACCAGGTTGCCCAGAAATCCACCAGCACGGGTAGTTCAGACTGTATTACTTCCTGCTCGAAATTATCAACTGTCAATGTTATCTCTGCCATACATTTCTCCTTGCTGCTGCATGCATGTCCATACTTCCAACTCCATTATAACGGGAATATCTCCAATAAAAAACCGGCCGGAGGAAATCTCTTTCCCCCGGCCGGCAAAACCTTTGGAGTGGTTATGAAAAAGCTTATTACTTAGCAGCCTTCTTTGCGCTGCTCTTCTTGCTGTCCTTCTTGCCGCTGTTCTTCTTTGTCCAGATGTCGAAGACAACTGCTGCGAGGAGGACGCCGCCCTTAACAACCTTCTGCCAGTTCTGGTCGAGACCCATGAGTGACATTCCGAGGTTGATGATACCGATGAGCGTAGCACCGATTGCCATTCCGAAAACCGTACCTGCACCGCCGTATGCGGATACGCCGCCGACGATACAAGCGGAGATCGCATCCATCTCGAAGTTCTGACCTGCGAATGAGTTAGCTGCCTTGAATCTTGCAGTAACCATCAGCGAAGCGATAACCGTAAGGACTGACATGTTGAGGTAGGCCACGAACATGACGATCTTGTTGTTGATACCGGAAAGACGTGCTGTCTCTGCGTTGCCGCCGACTGTCATGAAGTGACGTCCGATGACTGTCTTCTCACAGATGAAGTTGTAGAAGACCATGATGGCAACGACCCAGATAAGAACTGTCGGGATACCGCCGTCCATAGCGAGCTTGTAGGTAACAAGTCCGATGACAGCAGCCTCGAGGATCGTTTTACCGATTACGTATCCCATAGGCTCAGCCTCGTAACCCTTCTTGACCTTACCTGCTCTTGATGTGAAGTTAAGGACTGCTACGAGAGCGATGCAGATAATGCCGAAGATGAGGCAGGGTATATTCAGTGTGCCTGCGGGTGTCTCGAGAACTCTGCCGGAGAAGATCGCGAGGAAATCCTCAGGGAAGTTCGAGATAGCGCTGGTCGTTGATACCGATGTGAGGATCTCTGTGCCGGCACCGCGGAATGCGAGGTAACCTGCAAGTGTTGCGATCCACGGAGGTATGTGCAGGAATGCGATGAGGTATCCGAGGATAACACCATAGATAACACCAACGCCGATAAGGATGAGGAGTGTCAGAGGTGTGTTTACCAGATGGAGTACGGAGACAACGCCTGCGAGCGCACCGACGAGACAGACGAATGAACCGACTGAAAGGTCGATGTTACCACCGGTAAGCATACACATCAGCATGCCTGCGCCGAGGACGAATACATAAGCATTCTGTGTTATGAGAGAAGTAAACTGTGCTTCGGTGAAGATAACACCGTTTGTCATTATTACGAAGAAGATGTAGACGACGAACATTACGATGATCATCGTGTTCTTCTTCAGAACATTCTTTATGCTGAAATTATTCATGCCTTTGCTCCTCCCTTCTTACGCATCTTCATGATTACGTCGAAGAAGACTGCGAGCAGTAATACGAGGCCCTTTACGACCAGCTTATAGTTGGAACTTGTACCCATGAT
>JAEEGL016914251.1_pt1 | contig 10642 bp, 7 predicted proteins | sample 9134231 | NCBI WGS metagenome assembly JAEEGL01 (sample SAMN16246548, study PRJNA631951) | gut metagenome | biome: gut microbiome; feature: rumen; material: fiber-attached | host: Bos | place: Iran: Karaj | collected 2018-10 | reverse complement strand
TTCAAAAAGCTCTTTTGCTGCAGTGTACAGAGAATCAAGTGTAAGAATTGACTGAGGGTATGTCTGTTGAATTGAAACTGTAGAAAAATCTTCATAGCGGATTTTTACCTGTACTGTTCGTGAAAAACCGTTTTCTTTTAGAAGCCTGAAAATTACTGAATGGCATAATTCGAGCATTGCGGTTTCGGCAGTATATATGTCGCTTACATCAAAAGGGAAAGTTGTTTCGTTACTTATGGAATGACTTTTTGTTTTGCGGTCAAATGTAACTGTTTCTATTCCGCGTACTACATTATATAAAAATGTGCCTGTGTTCTGGCCGTACATAAAGGTCAAGGCTTCAAGGCTTTTTTCGTGAATGTCTCGTGTTGTTCGGAGGCCTGCTGACTTCAATGATTCGTAAGTTTTATCACCAATTCCCCAGACTTTTTTTAGCGGAAGATTAAGCATGAATGTTTCTTCGGTGCCTTCTTCTATAACATATAATCCGTCCGGTTTTTTCATGTCGCTCGCAAGCTTGGCAAGATATTTTGTGGGGGCGAGGCCTATTGATACGGTGAGGCCTGTCTCTTGCTTTACACGTTCCTTAATTTTTCTTGCAGTATCAGATGGAGAACCAAAAAGTTTTTCAGTTCCGGTAAGATCAATAAAAGCTTCATCAATAGACATCTGCTGAACATCCGGTGAAAAATCTGCAAAAATCTGCATAATCTGATAAGACAGTTCAGAGTAGCGCTTCATTCTTCCGTGTACAAAAATTCCCTGGGGACAAAGCTGGTATGCCTTTGCAGTTGGCATTGCAGAATGAACACCAAAAACACGTGCCTCATAAGAAGCTGTAGAAACAACGCTGCGTTTATCCTGGGGCAGGCCTCCTACAATTACAGGCTTTCCTCTATACTCAGGATGATCAAGCTGTTCTACCGAAGCAAAAAAAGCATCAAGGTCTGCGTGAAGATAATAATGTTTTATTTTATTATCATTCCCGCTCATTGATTTTCTCCGGTGTTAAGAGTTTTAGTGAGTGAATAATAAATGTTATCTTCTTTAGAATAAAAAATCTGTTCCACCTGAATTACCTGATTACTCTGGTCGGTTCCATAATTAAATTCAAGCTGACTTGCAGGATATAAAGGCAAAAGAAATTCTGCTTCATCCTGATTTATGAGCTTATAATCATTTTCGGAATAAAGGATAGGGTTTGTTGAATTAACTTTTACACATGTATAAACAGGAAGCTCCGAAGAATTTATTTTTATCTGACGGATAATATCATCAAATACAAAATGGTCATTCCAGGTAAGCGAAAAATCAAAATCTTTACCTGAGTTTTCTTTTATTGAAACAATATTTATATGAGTTTCTGTGTCTTTTTTGTTTGAGTAAAAAACTTTATTTATAATAATCAGCGAAAGAATAATAAATAAATATGCTGCTGCAATTACACAGGCATATATTCTTTTCTTTGTATATCTTTTTTTCATTGAGTTTAAAATTCTAAGCCACATAAGATATACAGGAAGAATTACAAGTGAAAGTAAGAAAGGCTGTGCGTTACTTTTTAAGAGAAGATTATGAAGACTCTGTTTGTCCGAAATTGCAAAGAGCGCATTTATATAAGGAATAAAAGGAATTACTAAGAAAATAAATAAAATTATATGAATCCAGTTGCGTCTGAAAATAAGTGAAATTACTGCGACTATATAAATAATAAGGAATATTGGAAAGAGTGAAATATCAAGCAGTGTAAAAATCACAAGGTTTAAGAATGTATTAATTACAAGAAGGAAATCAAGCGAGCGGGTAGTGTAATTTTTTTGCAGCGAAAGATTGAGCATAAAAAATCCCGAAACCATAAGTGTTGCAATTGCTGCCTGCAAAATTATAAATCCGTAGACTGTATAGTTCAAGGAATTAGAATTTGTGAAAAGCCTGTATAGACCGCGACCAATGAAAAATCCGCAGTAAGATAAAATATAAATTAATGGAAGAGCATACCATATTGTGCTTATTTCCTGCCAGAATTCATGTTTAAGTGTTTTATTTATAAATCCAAGAACAAAGACTAAAAGAAAACCAAGAATTATACTTATGATGATACCGTTGATGATTACAAATTCAGAAAACCAGATTTGTTTGTTAAAAATGCGGAACATAAAAGAATGTGAATCATTTGGTCTTGAAGATGCAATCGAATAATTGTAAATGCAGTTTCGCAATATTGCCGCTGTTTCCTGAGGATCTCTAATGTGTGCTGCAATACAGGGAATATCAAGATCAAGAAAAGATAGAAAGTTCCTGTCATTTATAAACGTAAAATCTGATATCTGACTGACATAACTTAACGGCAGGTCGTCTGTAATTTTAGAAGAAACAAAAGCGTCAAAAACAGTTTTAAGCATCCACGAAGGAGAATGATTTTTTTTGTTTCCAGGAATTATGGCGTTTTTGGTTGCCGAAAGATTAAAAATAAATACATCATTTGTTCCGTCTGAGCTGAGGGAGCCTGCATATACTTCGGAACCATAAATTATATTGTCACGCGGAATATCCAGCTGGCTTCCGTAGCAGAAAACAACAGAAGAATTGAAGTCCTGATTCTCTAAATCTTCAAAAACACTACTGATATTGTCAAAATATGTATTTGCCTGTTTAAGATCAAATAAAAGAATTAAATTATGCTCTGTTTTTGTGTCTTTAGGGCGAAAGTTGACGATAATATTATAAGGAAGATTGTTAGTACCACCTGCTGTAAGCGGTTGTGCTTGAGGACGAAGACCTTTTTTTTCAAGTTTTGTAAACAATGTGCTGCAGTTGTTCTGTGCAAAAAGCATCATTGATGCAAAAAAGAGAAGAAAAATCGCGAAAATTGATTTTTTTAATGGTTTCATCTTCATTCAGTTTATTATTTAAGTGTTTACAATGCAAGACCCATAGTGTATAATATAGGTTAATATAAAAAAGTATTTGAGAAGGTAAAATGAGCGCATCCGATAAAAAATTTATTATTGAATTACCTCTAAAAGTAATACTCACCGAAGATGGTGCTTCAAATTTTATCAGTCATAATAAAAAACTCATGAGATTCCGTCTGGCTGATAACGTTGATGAATATGGTATTTCATTAAATAAATTTTCCCCGCAATCAATTCAAAGCATGATTCTTCTGGACTATATTTCAAAGATTGAAATTTCTATGTCCGAATTTGTTTCTTCACGCCAGGAAGTAATGGACCTTTCAAAGGTTGTAGTTTATTCACTTTTGTACAAACAGTTTGACCGCGATGTTTATGCTGCTCTTATTCAGTGTGAATGTGTACGCAAGCATAACAGAGCAAATCCTAGTCACCTTATTGATGAAAAAACAAAGATGAGTGAACGTCAGCTCCGCTCAATCCTTCAGAATAAAGAGTCAATTATCCAGCAGACAAGACGAAGCATTCTTGATCCAATCTGGAAAGCTATAATGACAAATCCTGACTATTCTGACGAAGAAAAGAATATTTATCTTTTGATGTCAGAAAAGTTTATGAACAGACTTGGTCTTATGAACTGGTATATCATTACTTTGTTCCATAAGGCAGACGGTGCAAACGAAATGTTTATTGCAATCCGTAATCTGCTCAGTTCATACATGGAAAAATCTAAGGTTGCAGAATATATTTCGGTAATGGTAATGGAGCTTGCGCTCAACAACGAAAATACCAATATCCGTAAAGAAGCAAGAAATATGTATCAGGATGTTGAAGATATTGACGCCCTGATTTTTGATCCTGAGGTTCGTGCAAAGATTGTTGCTGAATTGCAGCGTAATCACGAACTCGTATTTATTTCATGGAAGCTTGGAGGCGGTTCTGCATCAATCGGTAAGCAGGGTAAGCTTTCAATCACTCTTTACAACAAAGATGATGAATTCCAGGAAGTAAAGGAAAACATTGATAACGCAAAATCATCAAATACAGCAAAGAAAACACTTATTGACTTCTACCGTGAATTGCGCGATGGTCAGGAAGGAACTGACCTTGGTTTGTACTATCTTTCTTATCTTGATGATGCATGCAAGCAGGTTAATGTAAAGTTTGAATCTTTGGTAAACCAGTTCTCTGCAAGTGAACTAACCGTTATTACGCTGAACTTCAACTTTTAATTTATGAATAGAAACTTTTTCCATTCACATTTCTTTCTTCTCATTTTTGGTGCTTTTATAATATTTGCTTCATGTTCTAATAATGCACCTCAAATTCAAAATGCAAGATTTTCAATTGTTTTTGATTATGAAAATGCAGATGAATTACCGTCTGCAAGATTGAGTGTATTTGTTGAAGCTACTTCAAATCCAAGAAGATTCGATACTGTTACAGTTACATGTGATAAAAATGAATATGTATGGGAAGCAACAGATTTAGTTCTTGCCCAGGATGAAACAAATACATACTGTGGAATTACAAACCTTGTGATGCCTGCAGAAGAAAAAATTCCAAACGGTGAGTATACAATTGTTTTCAAACAGTCAGATGATGAACAGCGCGAAATAAAAAGAACACTTAGCTACGATAAAGATTTTTACGAAACTAAGGCACAGGATATTCCCGAATTAATGAAAAAGTATTATGGCACAAAAATGCTTACTGTTTATGATGAAAATCATACTGTGCTTTATTATGGACCACGTTCTGTAGAATTAGGCACAGCCCGTGGTATCTGGAATAATTACAGAGATGCGGCAGAGTTCCAGGAATCATGGGTAAACCAGAATGGAACAGTAATCTGTAATTTGCCGATCGAAAAAGTAACACCCGGAAATTAATTATGGAAAATATTGAAAACAAAACAACAGACACAGACCCATTACCCGCGGCTGACAAACAGCACAGAAGAACGATTAAAACTTATGTAATGCGTTCCGGCAGAATGACTGCAGCACAGGAACGTTCTTACAAAGAACTTGCACCTTCGTGGTGTATTCCTTTTGAAAATAGAAAATTAAATTTTATAGATATTTTTGGCAATACAAATCCAATCATTGTTGAAATTGGATTTGGTATGGGTGACGCAACTGTAAAAATTGCAGAAGAAAATCCAAATATAAACTATCTTGGAATAGAAGTTCATAAGCCTGGAGTAGGCAAGCTTTTAAATGAAATAAAAAAACGCGAACTTAAAAATCTTTATGTAATAGAATACGATGCCCTTGATGTTCTTGAAACAATGATAGGTGATAATTCTGTTAATGGTTTTCATATTTTCTTCCCGGATCCTTGGCATAAAAAACGACATCATAAACGCAGACTTGTTCAGCGCCCGAATACAGATTTATTTGCGCAAAAACTTGCTCCGGGTGGTTATATTTATTTTGTTTCTGATATAATTGAATATGCAGAATTTGCTTTGGAACAGCTTGAGCAGACTCCTCATATAAAAAATAAATATGATGGATTTGCTGAGCCTCAACCATGGCGTGCACGAACAAAGTTTGAACGAAAAGGAATGGCTGCAGACCGTAAAATAACAGAAATCCTTTTTGAAAAGGAATAAATACAGCCAGAACGTAATTATGGATTTATTTACGACACAAAGAATAGAAGAACTTGAAAAATTAATCGTAAAATATCAGACCTCTTATTATAACGGCGAGGGTGAAATTAGTGACGCAGAGTTTGACGCTCTATGGGACGAATTAAAATCACTTGATCCGCAGAATCCGATATTACAGAAGGTCGGTGCAGATTCCGGTAACTTTGAAAAGATACAGCATGTTATGCCAATGGGCAGCCAGGAAAAAGCTGCTAATCCAGAACAATTTATGGCATGGGCTGCAAAGCATGAATACGATGAATATCTTGTAGAATATAAACTTGACGGAGCATCTCTCGAACTTCAATATCAGAACGGTTATCTTGTACGGGCAGTAACACGCGGAGACGGTTCGATTGGAGATGACATTACTGCAAATGCAAAAAAGATGGGCGGTGTAAACGCTGCTATTTATATAGACGGAGAACTTGTTCCTTTTACAGGTGGTATTCGCGGCGAAGTAATTATGACTCATGAAGTTCATAAAAAATACTTCAGTGAAAAAGCAAACTGCCGTAATGCTGCAAATGGTCTTATGAAACGTAAGGATGGAACAGGCAGCGAATATCTTAAGCTCATAGTTTACGATGCTTTGAGTACAGACGGAAAATCATATTTTACAAACGAAAAAGAAAAGATTTCGTGGCTTATAAACTGCGGTTTTAATGTTGTCCGTCTTGTTATCTGTAAAAATGCAGAACGTGTAATTGCGTACCGCGCAAAAGTAATGGAAGAACGCAAAGACATTGAATACGATATTGATGGACTTGTTGTAAAAGAAAACCGTATTGATTATGAAGATGCTTCGCGCGCACGTCCGGACAGACAGATAGCTTTTAAGTTTTCTCTTGAAGAAGCAACAACAGTTTTACGTGAAGTTGAATGGAGTCAGAGTGGGGCAACTTATACACCGGTTGCGATTTTTGATGAAGTAGAATTAAACGGAACAAAAGTTCAGCGTGCAAGTCTTGCAAATCCAGATACAATGCGAAAGCTTGGTGTAAGAATTGGAAGCCATGTTGTAGTTGTAAAACGCGGTGAAATTATTCCAAAAATCGAAAGCGTTGTAGAAGAAAAAGATATACAGACAAGTGAGATTGTTTTTCCAAAGGTTTGTGAAACATGCGGAACTGCACTTGTCGATGAAGGTTCAAGACTTTATTGTCCTAATAAGGAGTGTTCAAAACGTATTCTTCATCAGCTTTTGAAATTTGTTCAGGTTGTTGATATACGCGATCTTGGCGAAACACTTATAACAGCTCTGTTTAAAAATAAAAAGCTTACATGTATTTCTGATATTTATTCACTTACTGTAGATGACCTTGTTCCATATTTCTTGAATGAAGAAAGTATGGAAAACGAAAAACGTTCCTTGGGAGCCGAAAAAGTATACAAAAGTATACAAGCTCACAAAAATATGACACTTCCTGTATTCCTTGCAGGCTTTGATATAGAAGGCTTTGGCGAAACACTTGCAGAAAAACTGGTACAGGCAGGTTTTAATACGCTTGATAAACTTCTTCTTGCTACAGAAGATCAGATTGCCGATGTATATGGATTTGCACAGGTAATGGCGCACACAATTATTGCCGGACTTAAAGAAAATACTCCAGAGATGAGAACACTTGTTCAGGACGGAATAATTACAATTAAATCAAATGCAGGCGGAAAACTCGAAGGAAAATCTTTCTGCTTTACAGGCGAACTTGTAACAATGAAACGTCAGGATGCAGAACAGCTTGTAAAACAAAACGGTGGAGTATGCAAATCTTCGGTAACAAAAGATTTAACATATCTTGTTACAAATGATACTACAAGCGGATCAAGTAAAAACGTAAAGGCACAGGCTCTTGGAATTCCGGTAATTACAGAAGAACAGTTTTTAGGATTATTATGAGTCATAACAGAAAGTCTAATGCAATAAAAGAGTTTTTCCTCACTATTCTTGTAATGCTTGTTTTTACCTGGATTCTTTTTGTTTTTGTTTCATATATTTCTGTTTATCACGCTTCTTCGCAGCTTAATCAGCCAAACCAGCAGGAATTTATAAGAGTAAAACTTTACGGCTCTTCATCTTCTTCAGACGGAAATACAATAAGCGCTTCTTTTTCTATAGTAGATACAGCAGGAAATGAAATCACAGCAATAGAACGTTCCTGGTCTGGAAATTATCTTTCGGTTGAATTTGTACAGGCTTCTTTCAAAGATAAGTTTTTTATTTTCCCGGTACGAATCTACGGAAAAGAAAGAATAATGGAAACAAATAAAGACAAGCATGGCGGAACACGGCTTGAAAAATATTACGATGATAACGGTCAGTGCCTTTTGCTTGGATATGGTTCTTCTCTATATGCCAGGCAGGAGCTTTATAAAATTGCAAAATTCGCAACAAAAAAATATATGATAGTTCCTACTTTTAATCATACAACAACTTTTTCAATTGATTTGTCTGAATGTAAAAATGATGTTTATTATTCAATTCAGATTTTGCCTGATGGAAGAGTTGTTGTAATGGAAATATAAAATCTTACTCTGTTTTAATTTTCAGTTTCAAAAGTAAAATCATCAAGGAAAAATTCAGGTCGAACTGCACTACCGTTAAGACGTACTTCCCAGTGAAGATGAGGGCCTGTTGCAAGTCCTGTAGAACCAGATTTACCAATCAGATCTCCCTGTTTTACTGTGTCGCCTTCTTTTACATCCATTACCGAAAGATGATAATAAAGACTGTAAAGGCCTGGAAGATGTTCAATAACAATTGACCAGCCTGTCGAAATACGGTTTTCGGCCATTACAACTTTTCCGTCTGCGCAGGCATGAACTTCGGTTCCTTCCGGTACACCGTAGTCGTTTCCGTTATGCATGTCTGAAGATTTCTTTCCGTTTGAGTAAGCGTATGTACGGCGGTCACCGTAGTAAGCTGTATATCTTGTAGAAGAAGTAGGGCTTGTAAACTTCTTGAGTGTATAAACATCTTCGGGCATAGTTGTAAAAAGAATATTGTTAAGTTTTTCAATCTGTGCCGCACGTTCAGGACTTGTATCTGTTTTGATTGCTGTGTTTGAAGCATTAAGCTCAAGAACTTCTTCATTAAAAGTTCGTGATTTAAAAGTTACAGGAAGGATGAATTCTCCGGTTTCGTCTTCTCCAAAAGAAAAAATTACTTTGAGCGAAAAATTGCCGCCTGTAAGCCATGGAGAAACCGGGATTCCACAAAGCATATCTGTATATGTCTGATTTGCCTTGCGTTTACCGATTGAATAAAAGTTTGCTTTTTCGATTACTTTTTTATCCTGATAAAGCTGAAGGGCTCCTTTTTTTTCTGAATCATTCTTTGTTTTTTTGTGATTCTTTGGGAGTGTAACAGACATGCGTACAAAGACAGCGTCTCCCGGAACAATTGTTTCATTATAAGTTACTGTAAGATTATAGTTTTCAGATTGAAAAAATGCTGTTTTAGCAAAACAAAGTGAAATTTGTGTAAGTAATACAAGTGCAATAAAAAGTTTTTTAGTTTTAATCATGACTTTCGTACTTCCTTTAATCTGAATTGCGGCGTTACATTGCCGTTGAAATAGTTATAAACCATTGTATACAGAATATCGTAGTTTTGACCAACTGCAATATCCTGCTTTAATCTTTCTGCCTGACCAAAGAACATTCCCGGAAACTTATGTTTGCCGCATTCAAAAACTAGTTTTAAAGAATAAGGTTCTTTTTTGCCCTGTACCATTGCATCACAAAGTTTGACATTTTTTGTTACAAGTAAAAGCTCTTTGTTTTCGGCTCCAAAAGGTTCCAGATAATTCAAAATCTTAAAAGATTCTGGTGTCAAAAACTCCGGAGGAATTTCTGCATCAATATTAATATCGAGATTTTCTTCTTCTAAGTTTATAGAAGGAAGAAGTTCTTTTAATTTTTTAATAAAGAACTCTAGTCTGTCACTTTCAAAGCTGAAGCCTGCGGCTGCGTTATGGCCTCCATAGTTTATAAAAAAGTCCCCGAATGATGAAAGAAATTCTGTAGTAATAAAACCACGGCAGCTTCGCATGGAACCTTTGTAAACTCCGTCTGATTGTGTAATTATGATTGCAGGTACGTTTTGTTCCTGCATGAGTTTTCCGGCAAGATTGCCTGTAATTCCAGGATGGATTTCTTCGTCGACTATTACGCAGATTTTGCCGTTGTTTTCCTGAATGTTTGAGGTGACTGTTTCTTTTATTTTCCAGTAGGCTTTACTTACCAGATCCTTACGCTCTTCATTTAATTCAAAGATTTTAACTGCAAGGGCGTTTCGTTTTTTTGGATCTTCACATGTTAAAAGTTCAAGTGCAACATCTGCCTGTCCAAGTCTGCCTGCTGCGTTTAGAGCTGGTGTAACTGTCCAGGAAATATCAACAGAAGTTAGTGCTTCTATATTAATTTTGAGCTGGCATAAAAGCTCTGCAAGTCCTGGTCTTGGTCCGTCTTTTTTTATTGAATCAAGACCGTTACGAATAAAAAGTCTGTTTTCGTTTTTAAGAGGCATGATGTCTGCAATAGCAGCAAGCGCAACTAACTGCATGTCACGTCGTTCGTTTGTAAGATAATTCTTGTTCTTCTGGCTGATTACTTTGTAACAGTATGTAACGTAAATATTAAAAAGAGTTTCGAGAATGCCTGAAGGTTCATCATTGTATTTAGCAATCTTAGAACTGCTGCCTATCTGTTCTTTCGTAAGATTTTTGACAGAAGGAATTACCTGTGCAACCTGACTTCTTAAATCATAAATGCTGAATTCAACTCCGTTTCCAAAAATCTGTGCAAGCTGTGTTTTTGTTTTGTTTGCATCCCAGGCGTAGATAACCTGACCCTGTAAAAAATATGGAAGTTTTAAATCATAAATTGATTTTCCTTCTGTAATTGTTTCGTGGAGTTCTTTTACTTTAACTAGATTTTTGATTTTGACACAGTTGATTGTTATTGGTTGTCCTTCTATTTGCGGTTCCTGAGCTTGTCGAAGGACCGGGACCCCGGACTTTTCTGAAACATTAATTATACAGATTTCGGAATTATAAAAATCACTGTG
>JAEEGL016349515.1_pt1 | contig 10642 bp, 5 predicted proteins | sample 9134231 | NCBI WGS metagenome assembly JAEEGL01 (sample SAMN16246548, study PRJNA631951) | gut metagenome | biome: gut microbiome; feature: rumen; material: fiber-attached | host: Bos | place: Iran: Karaj | collected 2018-10 | reverse complement strand
TTTCAATTTCAAATATCATATTTATCACCAAAAGATAATAAAAAACATATTAGAATTTTAAATTATCAAACAAAACAAATTGATTCTATAGAAAAACTCTTTTCTGTTATTGATACTAATACTCTCTTAAGAGTTTTATTCCAAAAACATTTTGATGAAAGTAAAAATATAAATGATATAAATGAAATTTTAAAAATAAAAGAAGAAATATTAAATGATATATATAAATTATTTGCAAAATATAAATCTGAAATTTTTCTTGGAAATAATTTTTATAGTTTATCTTATCCTACATCATTAAGAAATATTTTAATATATTTTTTTTCTTTTTTTGAAAGAGTTGAAAATAATTTAATTACTTTAATTTATTTATATAGAAATCCTCTTGATAAATTTTTTTTGCAAATATATCCTTATTTATTTAAAATAACATATGATGATATATTTTTAGATGGGTTAAGTTATTTTTTTTTACAAATGAACAATTTATTATTATTAGATGATGGTTATTATTTAAATTTATATATATTACAAGATGTTAAAAAGTCCATTTTAAATAAATATTTTCATGTTGATTCTTTTGAAAAATTAATTCAATTAAAACAAGAAAACAATTTATATTTTGATTTTAAAGAATTAGTTTTTTTTAAAAATAAATATGAAAATAAACCAATTAAAATTATATTAGTTGATAATAATTATATTTCAAATCCAAAATTTACTTCAATTTTTATTGAAGATAAACAAACAACAAATCAAAATTATTCTCAATTTATCCATGAATCTCAAAATAATATAGCTGGCATATTATTTGAAATGTAAATATTTAATTTATATAATTAAATTTATTTAACAAATGTAAGGTTATTTCTATTTAATTTAAATTTTATTTTTTTTAAATTATATATTTTTTATTTTTTTAAAGCACTTAAAATATCATTTATTTCAATTCCAATAGAAGAAACTTTATCAAGTAAATCCCATAATTCATTGGTTTCAATAAACATTCCAATAGGACCAAGTGAATTTTGATAATCTTCAAGTGTAAAAATAAGATTATCTTTTTCTTCTTTAGTTAATTTCTTAACAGCATTTTCATCACTTTTATAAATTTTATATTTTTCAATTTGTTTTAAAATAATTTCTAATTTTTGTATTTCATAACTTTTATTATTATTAAAAGGAACATTTTTATCTTTTTCATTATATCTCTTATCTAATTTTATTTCTTCATTTGAATCAATAGATTGTAATAAACAAGGACTTATTGCAAATTTCATAATTTCATTAACAATACTTTTTCTTTCATCAAATAATACAACTACATCTACAACACCAGAATTTGGTTTTTCATAATAATTATTATTACATTGTTCAAATATTTCATTTTTAGATAATACTTTTGAATTATCTGAATTTAAAATATATCTTGGAATATTTTCTAATCTTACTATCATATTATTAAATCCAAAATCTTGATTTGGAGATTTTATTTTATACATTCTATTTAATATTATATTTTCACTTTCCATTTGTATTTTTTTTCCTTTATAATATAATCTAAAAGGTATAAATAAACGAATTAAAAGAAGTAAATAATCTTTTTTTATGTAATCATCTTCTTTTTTTAATATCTTATAATCTGTTCTATTATCAATATATTTAATTAATATTTCTTTATTTTTTAAAGTTTCATCTAAAACATGAGTATGAATAAAAAAAATATTTCTATGACTTATTTGATAATAAAATTTAAATTGAATAGGTTTATTTTTCTTTTGTTTAACTTCTATATTTCCATTAAATAAAATATAAGTATTATCTTTAATATTTTTAACTTGAATAAGATGATTATCGGCACCTTCATAATAATAATCTTTAATATTAATATTTGAAGGTTCAATTTTTGTAGGATAAATAAGAATATTTCCAAAACTTTGATATCCTCCTTTTTCTTTATCAATTGGTTTATAAAAAACTTGTAATATATTTGAATTATCTTTTGAATATTCATCTAAAATTTTATTACTTTCTTCTTTTGATAATAAAGTATAAAGTTTTTCTCCTTTAATATTTGCTTCTCTTGATGGAGCAACTAAACTCATTGAAAAATTAAAATAATAACCATGATTTATATAATATTCAGTATTTATTTTTATATTATTTGAATCATATAATTGAATACATTGAAATTGATTTTGAGCATCTTTTACTATTTGATAATATGTTTCAGTATTATCTTTATTTTTTTTCATTAATATTCTATCATAGAAAAATGTCATTATTTTATGCATTTCTTCTGGTGAAAATATTTGTAATTCTTTTTCTTTTTCTTCAAAATATTTTCCTAAAGAATCATATAATAAATTTCTTTCAATATTTACTTTATCTTGATTTTTAGTATATAATTCAGAATTTTTAGCTAATGAATTTAAAAATGAAATCTCATCATAATTTTCCATTTTTAAAATATAGAAATTCCTTTTTGCATTATTTAAAATATTTGCATCTTTTATATAATCAAAATCTAATTTATTTTTTTTACATAAATCAATATAATTTTTTAATTGTCCATTTTTTGTTTCATAAGGTTTATCATAATCAATAAAAATTTCATCATTTGCTTGAAAAGAATAAAAATATTTAAAACCACTTAATAAAATAGTAGTAAATGAAAAAATATCTTTATTCTTATTCATTTCCTTGAATTCCCAATTTGTAAAATCACCACTAATATATAAAGTATTTATTTGTTCATATGAAATATATTCAATTGTATATTCCATAATATTTTGTTTTACTTGTAATTCATTATTTTTTAAATTTGAATATGTTGTTTTTAATTCTAAATCTTCTTCTTCATTCTCTTTTTTTTTTTCAGGTTGATTTTTATTTGTTCCAAAAGAATCCATTGTTAATGGTACTGTTTCTTTTAATTCTTTTTCCTTTTTAACAATATCAATTTTAAGTTTTGCAATTGAAGATTCTAAAGTTTCCATATTTTTTATTAACTCACTTATAATTCCTATGTCTGTCATTAATTTGAATTTAATATAAAATATATTTTAATTAACTAATTATATAATGTTCAAAATTAAATTTTAAAAATAATATTTAAATATTTTATTTTTTTTTCTCCATTTATTTTTAAAAAAATTGATAAACATATTATGTATTTTTATTTTTATATTTTTGAATGTCAAATATTTTAATTATCTAAAATAAAATTAATTAATCAAAATATTAATTAATTTAATTGAATTTTTTATTCCATGTATTTAATAAATGTTAAAATCTATTAGACCATCAGACTCAATTTATGATAATTCAAATTATCAAAAGCAAAAAAAAGAATATTCTTATTTTGGTGATTTAATTTCACAAAAAAATTTAAAGAAAGTAAAAAGTACTGATGATATTTTTACAAATGAGACAAATAAAGAAAATATTACTATGAGAATAAACTTTATACCCTATTTACCAAAAATTAAAAGCTCATTTTTTTTAAATAAAAAATATTCATATGTAAAAAAAACAAACCTAAACTTGAATAATAATATAGAAAAAATAAAAATTAATTCATTTAAAGAAAATAATTTAAATTACCTTTATTTACAATATAACGGAAAAGAGTTTGATAATAAAAATAATCATATTCAATATATGAAAATTAGACCACATGAATTAATTGAATCTTTAAAAACATATTCAATGCCAACTGATGTTTATGGAATTAAAATGGTAAATTATGTTCAAAAATTTTTTGATGATGATACTTATAAAAATCATTCAATTGAACATTTTATTAAAGAAGATTTATCTAATCAACCTTGTAAAATTACAATTAAAGAATTAGTTTTAAATGAAATATTAAATAAAGTTATTTCACATTGTATTGAAATTAGAGATAGAAATAATAAAGTTATAACTAGAGAAATTATTTATGATGAATTAAAATTACAGATTGAAAATGAAAGAAATAATTTAAAAACAATTCAAGATTATATGGATTTAAATAATGATATAAATAATAATACAAATAACATAAAAAAAGAATTAGAAAAAAAAAATAATACTTCTTTGAATTTTATTAATATTGGAAATTCATATAAATATAATTTTGATAATACTAAAATCAATAATAATGATATACAAATAAGGAAAATAAAAAAAGGATTTATAACTTCAAATTATTCTAATATTAAATATAAAGATAATAATAATTTTAAATCAACTTATTTTAATGATAAAACAATATCTCCAAATAAAAAAAAAACTCAAAATAATCTTTCATCATTTGAAAATCCAAATTTATTTTTTCATTTTATGAATTTAAAAGATAATGTAAAATCAATTAATTCAATAGACACAAATCAATTAATAAAATTTATTTGTGATACTCCTTTACAATTACCAAAATTAAACACTAAAAAAAATAATAGAAAGATTATACAAGAATCAAAAAATACAATTCCAAAAAAAAATGAAAATAATTTAGAAAATAAAATGAAAGGAATTAATGATGAAGATATTGAAGATAAAAAATTAAATAATAGATATAAATTTTTACAAAAAATATTAAATAATGAAACATTAAGTTCAAAAGATGAAAGAAATCAACCTTCAATGTCTTCTGTTCAAAGTTATGAATTACAAATTACTGCAAAAAAAAATCAAATTTCTCAAACTCAAAATAGTTATATAAATGATATAAAAGGAAATTCAAATGATTTTCATTTTGTTCAAGAACAAAGTAAAATTATAGGTCGTAATATAAAAAATAAAATTGATAAAAAAATAATAGAAATAGATGATTCTACTATAAATTTAAATAAAAATAAAACAGAAATTAATACAATCAATAAATCAATAAACAGAACTCAAAGTCAAAATTATAAAACTGAAAATATAGTGAAAGAAAAAAAGATTAAAATATTTGAAAATGCAATAAAAAAAGAAAATATAAATTCAAATAAAATAAATGTTAAAAAACAAAATATAAATAAAATAAATGTTCAAAAAGTTATAAATGATTCAGAAATTGAGAAAGAAAATGAAAGAAAAGAAAATCTTGATGAAAAAAAAAGTAATAAAAAAGAAGATAATAATAATATAAAAAGTGATTATCATTCAAAAGATGAAAATAATGTTTTAAATGATTTACCTAAAAAAAAAGGAAAAAAAGAAAAAGAAAACTCAAAAAATACATCGATAAAACAATCGAATCCAATAAAAAAAGAACAGAAAAATTCATCATCACCTTCAAAAAATACTAATTTTAATTCTTTCAAAAAAAATATAGTAGAAGAAAAAATAATTAAACATCCTTTAAACGAAATAATTGTAAAATTTCCTGAATTAAATAATAATAAACAAATAGAAATTCAAAATTCTGATAAAGAAGAAAAAAATGAAGAAAATATTCAATCAATTAAAGAAGAAAGTCAATCAACTGAAATAAATATAAAATCAAATTCTATAATACATAATAAAAATAAAACATCTGATTATATATCAATAAATAATATTATATCAGATAATTTAACACAGTCTGATAAAAAGAAAGGTATTTTAAAAAAAAAATATAAAGATAAAACTAAAAATAAAAAAGAAAATGATACAATTTTAAATCATTCTTTTTCAAATCCAATATATATCCCAATAATAAATATAAAAAAAAGTTTAGGAATGTCAAAAAATGAAATTGAATTTGAATTAAGATTTTTAAACAAAAATGATAATTGTAATAATATTTCAAGAACTAAATTACTTAAAAATTTTAATAATAAGAATAAAATTAATAGAAGTAATTTTGATTTAAAATTATTACAAAGTATTAATTCATTAAATAAAGGGAATTATAATTCATATTCTAGTTTATTTAATTTTTCTAAAGAATATTTTTCAGATTCAAGAAAAGAAATTTTTGCTGAAAAAAAGATAAATGAAAAAAAAAAATACAACAAAAAATAATTAACAACATTAACTATTTTGACAGAAATGAAACAATAAAAAATGAAAATGAAAAAGAAAATGGAAATAAAAATCTAATGATTAATAAAGATGATTATAATAAAAAAAAATCATCTCCTAATTTTTTAAAATTTATTAAAGATATAAATGATATGAAAAAAGAAAATCCAAATGATTATGTAAGAAAAATATCAAAATTTATTGATGATCAAGTTGAATCTGAAATATTTGAAAGGAAAAAAAAAGAAGCAATGATTAATGGATTTAAATATAATTTAAAAGAAAATTTTATCCAAAAATCAAAATTAAAAATATATAATGCAGGAAAAGGAAAAATTATTTTTAAACCAGTTTGTAAATTTGAAACTATAAAGATAGAAAATAATGAGAATTAAATAAAAAAAAGATAATTTATAGATTTTGAAATTTTGAATAAAAATAGTTAAGAAGATATTTTTTAGATTTTTTATTTCTAATGATTAATTTGTTTTTCTTACCTGTTGTTTTTTTTATTTAAATTTTTTTTTTTTTTTTTTTATCTTTTTTTGTTTCTCTAGCATTCTTAGGATCAAAAAATTCTTTATATTTTAAAGCTTTTTGCTCTAATTCTTTAACATATTGTTCACTTTCTTTTTCAGAAATTGAAGATAAAAAATCATTTAAAGTTTCAGCTTCATTTAATCCATATTTTTGTTTTAATTCATTTTTATCACCATTAATAAATAAATAATAAACTTCTTCAAATGTTTTATCTAATAATTCATTTGTTCTTTTTAAAATATCATATTTTTCTCTTATTTTCAAAATTTGTTTTTTGTTCTCATCTGATGGTTTGTTTTTGTATTTTTTATTAATTGGATTACTTAAAATTGTTTCTATTTTTTGGTCGAATAATTCAATATTAGAATTAATTGTAATATCTGAAGTTATTTCTTTAGTAATTCCTCTTATGATATGAGTTTGTCTCTTACATTCGAATTTTATGCAATCATTTATTAAATTAGTTATAAATAATAGAATATGGATTTTTATTTTTCTCACCATATTATCTGTTGAACTTTTAGTATGAATGTTTTCTCCTTTTTCCATAATGTAATTTTTTTTTTTTCTTCCTAAAACATTAGTAACTTTTTTTACATCATCTTCTTTTTTATTTTCTATTATTTCATTTATATTTTCTTCATTTTCAAATTCAACTTTTTGATTTTCACAATTAAAATTTTCCATACAAATTTCATTACTTTGTCTATTTTCTAATGAATTTTCATCATAACATTGTATTTCAGTTTTATTTTGAAAGTCTTTATTTTCATTTATTTGTTGTTTTGTTTTAAATTCTGTTGATTGAGTTTCAAAATGGTGAAACAAATTATTTGACATGTCAAAATTAGGAATTTCTGGTTTTATTTTAAGCATATCAATAAAAGAATCATCATCATTATTATAATCAGAAAAATTATCTTTTTGAAAGAAGTCATTTTCATCGAAATAATTGAAAGACATTTTTTTATTATTTTTTTTTTTTCCTCTTTTTTAAATACGAAAATTATAATGAAAAAATAATTATTTTATAATTATGTGTAGTTTCTTCATTTATTTAAAAAAGTTAAGGCATATCTTTTTTAATTAAAGTAATTAATTTTATATTAATTTTAATTTAAATTTTAATAATAAATATTTTACTTTATATATAATTTAAAAACTAAATTTCATCATTAAACAGATTTTCTTTTTTATTATCTTCTTTTAATTTAATTCTACCTCTTTTATCATATTCCCATTCCATAATTCCTTCATTAATTTTCTGTTTTCTAACAATATCAAATATTTTTTGTGCATTTTTTCTCCCAATTTGTTCAAGAACAATATTTCTTCTATATTTATTTTTTATTCTAACATAAATTTTATTAATTAATCTTAAAGTTTGTACAAAATTAAATAAACAATAAGCAAACCAAAAATATTTTTCAAATTCAAATAATATTGTTAAATTATTAGATAATTCAATAATATTATATCTTCTAATAATTTCAATTGATTGTTCATCATAACAAATTTTTGAATTATTTATAAAAAAAGTTAAAGAAGGTAATATTTTTCTTGATTTTTCAATTAAAATAAAATTGACTAAAAAAATTCCATAAGAAAAAGCAATTTTAAAAGAAAAAAACATAGTATGATAAACTGCAATTACAACTTGCATTAAACCTAATACAGAAATTAAAATAACTAATATTAAAATATTACATAAAGAACCAACTAATCTCAAATATTGATATTTATTTAAAAATGTAATATTTTCATCAAAAATTGTATAATTTTCACAATTTTCTTTATCATTATAAAAATCTCTATAAAATAAAGAAAAATTAGCATTATCAATATCATTTTTCCAAATAATTTCTTTTTTATTTTCATCATATAATTGAGGTAATTCTCTATAATTTAAATCTAAATCATTATCTCTAAATAACATTTGTTTTGATATAGTATCTATTTTTATATATCTATCATCATATCCATCTAAATATTTCTCATTTGGATGTGTATCTCCTATTTCTGTTGAATTACAACCATAATAATAATAATTTTTTAATTGAGGAAATATTTTAGTTGAATTTGCAAATCTTTCTATTTCTAAACATGGAAATTCACCTTCAGATATTTTAAAATCAAAAATTATACTTCCATTAGTTTCTTTATTTGAAAAAATCAATTTGTATCCATCAATAAAATCTAATATATGATATTTTGTATAATTTGTAAAAGTTGTTGTTTCATTTGTGATTGTTATATAATTAATTGGACATTCATTTGTTTCATTTTTTTCTCCTTCTAACATACATAATTGTTTTGTTTTATTTGTGATATAACCACATTTTTTATAATACTTCATACATTTATCTTCAGATGGAATAATTAAAAATAATGGTTTATCTATATTAGTATCATTTACTTTTAATTTTTGAGTTGTATTTTTAGTTATTTTACTACACATATTTTTATCTCTCCAAATTTGAATTTTTTTAAATTCTATTTTTGTAATATTTATTCCATTTTCTTCTTTTATTTCTTTTTCTGTACATTTTGATTTACCTTTAAAAGTTCCTTTCTTTTGTAAATAACAATTGTCATCTACTCCTGAAAAAGTATAATTAATAATAGGATAAAATTCATTTTTTTCATAACATTTACTTCTTCCTAATGTTATATTCATAACTGGTTCAAAATTTTTAGTAAAAACTCCAGAAAGCATTTTATTTTTTATTAAAATTATATTTTTCATTTCTAGAAAACATATTAAAAAAATTACTATTCCACAAAGTACTCCTAAAAGATCCATAATTATTGTTGTTCTATTGATCTTCATTTTTACTTTAGAAATAAAAATTGAGATAACTAAAAAAATAAAAATAACTTATATTAATCATTAAAAAATTAAATATAAAAAAATAGATTAATAATTAATATTATTTATATTTTCAAATTCAATTTTTTGTCTTTGGAAATCATTTATAATATTATTATTAAATACCTCATTATAAAAATCTCTACTTCTTGAATGACTCAAATGTTTTATATTTTCATTATCTTCTAATCCACTTTCTAAATTATTATTTGGAGTTTGACTATTATCTCTTGTTTCATACATATATTTATGTAAATTATTTTTCTTATCATGACTTATATTATTTTTAAAATTATTATAATTACTTTGAGATCTACTAAAATTCTCATAATTATTTAAATTATTTTTATTTTCAAAATCACATTGAATTATTTTATCCATTAAATTTTTATATAAATTAATAATTCTTTCTGAGTCATAATTTTTTGTATTTGATTCTAATAATTGGTTTATTGTATTATTTATTTCATTATATATGTCATTTTTGTCATTTAAAAATGTATCACTCATTTCATTTTCATTAAAAACTTTATTTCCTGAATTATTAAGATTTAATCTAGTTTTTTTCATTTCAAATGTATTTAATAAATCTTTTAATATTCTTTTTAATATAGATGTAATATTATCTAATTTATTTTTTGTTATTAAATATAATTGTTTTTCTTGTTCAAAATTATCATTTGGTTTATTCATTATAATATTCTTATTATTATTTTTACTTTTATAAAGGTCATTATTTAATTTTTCAATTTGTGATTTTAAATTCTTAATCATTTGTTCTTTCCTTTCATTTTCATTTTTTAATTTTTGATAAAATGTATTTTGATTATTTGTAGATACTTGAGTTTCATTTATTATATTATATTTATCTAAATTTTTATTTAATTGTGTTATTTTATTTTTTAATTCTTTTATTACTTCATCTTTTCTTTCTAAATCAATTTTTTTTGTATTATTCTTTTCATTTAAATTTTGATTTTCTTCTATTAATTTTTTATTTTGTTGTTTATAACTTTCAAAATTAATTTTTAAATCTCTTATTATATTATCTTTTCTATTAATTTCATTTTTTAATGATTTAATCTTCTCTTCATTATTCTTTTCTTTATTTTCCTTTTCTTGTTTAATATTACTTTCTGTTAAATTTTTATCAAATTGATTTTTCATTGAATTTATAATATTATTTTTCCTATTTAATTCATCTTTTAAATTTTTATTTATTTTTTCTAATTCTTCTTTTTCATATTTTTTATCATTATT
>JAEEGL016002270.1_pt1 | contig 10642 bp, 4 predicted proteins | sample 9134231 | NCBI WGS metagenome assembly JAEEGL01 (sample SAMN16246548, study PRJNA631951) | gut metagenome | biome: gut microbiome; feature: rumen; material: fiber-attached | host: Bos | place: Iran: Karaj | collected 2018-10 | reverse complement strand
CATGAACGACTACTATGCCGTTGAAAAACAAACAATTACCCGAGTTATTCCCGGGCAGTACCAATTGAATGGCTATAGTCCCATCTCCATTGAGATCTCGGGCATCATGACCGAGGACGGGACGGTTGCCACCCATTACCACGAAGTGGAATACGGCATTCGCGAACAAGTACGTATCGATGAATTTGGAACCATTGAGCCACTTATCCCATGAGTAAGAAAATCTTCTTCTTTGTCAGCATCTACCTTTATTGTGTTTCCCTTCCAGCACAGGAGTGGAGTGTCAGATATCCCACAGGGCATCCATCAGGATACAACCATTTTCACGATGGCTTCATCGATAAGGATGGCACCCTCTCCCTAGTAGGGCAAGAAGGTCCAACCAAGGATTTTCCTGACGCCATACTCTTCCGTGTAGGACCCAATGGAAGCCATAGTGCCTATAAATATAGCAAACCAGGGTTCAGATCCCTTGCCAACTGCATCGTGGAAATGTCGGATGATCGGATTTTCGTAACGGGCAATCTCATGAACGACACCAGCGATCGGCTCATGGTGCTCATCTTCGACAAGGGACTGAACCTTTTGGCAGAGCGTCTATACGACAAAGAAGTGGATTCTCTCACTTTTGGGAAAAGCCGTGCCATCCTCGACAGCCATGGCAACGTCATAGTCTCTACCTACGCAACGCAAAACAACGGATATAAGGGGGTGTTCCACCGTGGCATATTCTTCAAGTTCAACCAACAGGGTGATACCCTCCGACATCGTTACCTCCTTGCAGAGGAACCTGATCCCGTAGCTTACCTGGTGGATTTCAGGCTGCGTCAGATGTGGTATGACTCCAAAACCGAAAGACTTTTATGTCTGGTTCCCGGCTATGGTGGTGTCATGTCGTTCATCACTTTCGATTCCGACTTCAACTATATCGAGGAACATCCCATCTGGAATGATCAGATCGCCAAATCCGACCGCACCTTATACAGGGATTGTTACACGGACCATTGGTTTTCGGAAGAAGAGGCCTTGTTTTTCAGCAGCATTGGAGATGCTGACCACAATAGGTTGCGCGTTTCAAGGGTTACTACCCAGGGTGAAATACTGGAAATCTTTCCACTCAATGCCAGGGCCGACACCATTGACGACGCCGCCCAGCCCCGCTGCATGGCGGCACCCAACGACAGCACTTTTTACTTTAGTTTCCATTACCACCCTTGGGGCTATTATCCCGGAACCGCCTGTGTTTACCAGCTTAACAAGCAATTGGAACTCGTTGGGTACCACATCGACGACGACCATGATTCCTACCGCACTTGCCTCATCTTCCCCACTGCTGACGGGGGTTGCATCACGGTGAATGATTCCTGCAACTATTACCCCTTTGCGACCAAGACGCTCCCCATTGTCAGGAAGCTGGGGCCCGCCGACTTTATCCATATCCCCTGGTCAATTACCGAAAACAACCAAGCATTGCCATCCGTCAACGCTTACCCCAACCCTTGCTTTGAGACCCTCCATATCCCCATAACTACCGAATACCAGCATACCCGTTGCCAAGTTTATGACCTTCAAGGCAGGATTCTCATGGACTGCATGGTCCAACCGAGCGGCACCCTCCTAAACCTTGATGTCTCTACGTTGAAGCCCGGCCTCTACCACTTCCGAATCTATTCGGATCAAACCACCCTGTTCTCCGAGGAGTTCCTCAAAAAGTAGAACGCTATTTATCCTTCCATAAACCCGGCTTGAGCCAGTCCCCTGTGTTGAAAAACACCGGACTGGCTTCAGGCCACAACACGCAAAAAACAACGCAGAAGCCTAGTTTAATACATTGAAAATCAAATTATTATGAAAAAGCTCATCTCACTAGTCCTATTTCTTTTCCTGTTGGGATTTGCTTGTCCATCCCAGGCACAAGTGCAATACAACGGTTGCAGTGCCACAGGAAACAATGCCTCGGCCATCGGAAAACAGAACACGGCCTCAGGCAACAATTCGCTCGCCGGTGGCTACACCACCCAAGCCACCGGCAGCAACAGTCTGGCCTTCGGCTATAACAGCAAGGCCACACAATCCACCACCACGGCAATGGGCAACACCGCCATCGCCTCGGGAATCGGCAGCATGGCACTGGGCAACTATGTCAAAGCCAACGCCCAAAATGCTTTTGTGTTCGGGGCTGGCACCACCGCCGGTTATCCACTGACCAACAACACCGCCAACAGCATTGCCTTGGGCGTCAACAGCAACATACCCACCCTACTCATCACCAAGGCGTTGAACAACAATTACACGGGCAAGGTAGCCATCGGTGCAGTCACCAATCCACAAGCCAAACTGCACCTCAAATCAGACAGCAACGAAGACGCTGGGGTCATGATCGAACCTACCGACAAGAACAGTCATAAAGCCTTCATCAAACTCTTTGACGGGGCACACATGATCACCGCTGACAACGGTGGGCTGTCCTTCAGCGCCCCAAAAGCCATGAGCCTAAAGTCGGCAAACATCACGTTTTCAGGCAAGGTCGGCATCAACACCATCAACGAGGTTAACGACTATGCGTTGGCGGTTGACGGTGGCATCATCTCCACCAAAGTGTTCATCAAAGAGGTAAAACAATGGCCAGACCATGTCTTTGCGAGCGATTATCCATTAATGGGGTTGAAGGATCTCAAACAGTATTTATCAGACCATCGTCACCTTCCAGGGATGCCCTCCGAAAAAGAGATGGTCAGCAAGGGTTATGACCTGAACGAAATGCAAGCCACCCTGTTGCAAAAAATCGAAGAATTGACCTTGTATATGCTGATGCTACAGGACCAAATCTGCGAATTGAGGCAAAAGCAAGACAGCATTGTATTTGCCTACGACAGCAACGGAAACCGTATTTCACGAAGCTTGGCCTTTGAACGCATCCTTCCTCCCAACGCCCCAAACACTACAACAGCCCCAGCCGCTTACACCTTGTTTCCCAACCCTACCTCGGGCGAATTCACGGTACAACAAACTCTGCCAACTGAAAGCGCCACCCGCGCCGTCTTGCTCAACATGGCGGGAACCATTTTGGAGGAACGGGAAATGGTCGGCCAAGCCATGATCTTCGATCTTTCAAATCATTCCGACGGAATCTATCTTTTGGAAATAGACGGACCGTCAGGCCATGAAACGTGGAAAATCATCAAGAAATAGACTGAAAAGGAGCTGTCACCATGAAACACCGACTACTATTCCTCATCACCCTATTGTCTTGCCTCGTCGCCAAGGCCGAGCACAGCTATCTCCTCAAAAAAGTCCTTGACAGCGGCCAGGATCACCATTACACCGCTAACAGCCACATCATGCTCGCAGACGGTTTTGGGGCAGCGCCCGAAAACGGGCACGAAGTGCTACTGGACATCAATGCCTACGCCATTTACCCACCTGAAAGCGGTATCACGGGCGGCACGCCACAGAACAACGAGCAAGGTGTGGTCGGCGCCATTGGAGGTACCGTCGAGGTGAACTTGATGGGCGGTGCCATATATTCCATCCCCATCGAGCTCCCTACAGGACTGGGCGGGATGAAACCCCAACTCAGCATCTCCTATAACAGTCAGTCCAGGAATGGGCTGCTCGGCTGGGGTTGGGACCTTGCCGGCATTTCATCGATTACTAGAGTGGGGCAAACCATCTATCACGATGGAAATGTCAGTGCCGTCAACTTCGAAACCGACCGATTCTGCCTGGACGGCAAGCGTTTGCTTCAAGTAAGCCCTGGTGAATACGGAGGTGACGGCACTTCTTATCGAACAGAGATGGACCAGATGAGCAAGATCGTATCCTATCGTCAGCTGAACATCAAAGGGCCCGCCTATTTCAGGGTTTGGACCGCCGACGGCAACCTGCTCTACTATGGAAACACCGTCGACTCAAGGGCCCTGATTGATGGGCAAAACCATATCGGAGTCTGGCTGTTGAGCCGCGTCGAAGATCGTAATGGCAACAGCATTGAATACCACTATACCATTGGGAAGAACGACTACCGACTGGCTCGCATTGCGTATTCAGGCAACAAAAACGACAATATCAACCCAACCTTCTCCATAGAGTTCCTTTATAGCGACAGAGAGGATGCAGAACTTACCGCCACGGGAAACCTCATTTGCAAAATGAACAAAAAACTGGACGAAATTGTGGTGCGAAACGGCAAAAACGACCTGTATTCCTATCATTTTGACTACCAAAAGCCCTCACCCAAAAACGGGTTTCCTTACCATCTGCTCACGAAAATCCAATTCCAAGCCGGCAAACAACACTTCAATCCCACCAAAATACAATGGGGCAACAACAACTACAACGCCATAAGCGCCTCCAACCTGAAATGTCAGGTGAGCTCCAGCGGGATTCCAGACGCTTTCGTCAATGCCGTGAAATTCAGTGGTGACATCAATGGCGACAGCTATACGGACGTAATTGCCTTAAAGCCCGATAACAACGGACATTATACCACCGCCAATCTATTTCTCAACCGCGGTCTGGACGGAACCCAAAACTTCGATTTCGTCCGCTCTTTCAGCCTCAGCCCGAACATCAGCTGGATTCAAATGGCCGATTTCAATGGAGATGGTTTAGACGACATTCTTTTCTCAAACCGCATTCGAAGGAATTTTCCTTTTCCTGACCAGATTGAAGCCGAGATTTACCTCTGCAAAAGATTGTCTTCTGGCGGTTATGGTTTCGACAAGCAAGTCACACCCCTTTGTTTTGTGTCGCATAACACGATGGAAGCACATCTAGTCGGCGACTTCTTGGGCGAAGGGAAAAACTCCATCTTGATACAGACGGTCTTGGGGAAAGGGTCGGAGGAGTCTCAACTTTTCTACTATGACGAAGAAACCGGTCATATCGAATTGAATCAGTTTACCGAGTCCCTCCATGACACTCGGCTCTTCGCTGCCGACTATGATGGTGACGGCATCACGGAGATCCTCTACAAAAATGGAGACAAGCACACGGTCATCGTCAAACTAAAGAAGCGCAACAACACCTTCCATTACGAGGAAATCTTCAACCGTGGATTGGAAGATTGGAGCGACTGCTTCCCTGGCGACTTCAATGGCGATGGTCAAGCTGACGTCTTGCTCTATACCCCAAACGTCACACGCCCTTGGAAGATTCATCTCTCAAAAGGTTCCGAGATCAGCCTTGACGGATATCATCTGCCCGACAACTTTCCGTACAGTTCTCCAGGCAACTACCTGTTTTCGTTGGACCAGCCCCACCATACCAGCCAACACCTCAAAACCGGCGATTTCGATGGCAATGGATGTGCCGATCTTGCCCTTTATTCGGACAATATGTTTTATGTCTATTATGGGCCCCTAAAAGAGACTGGCGACTTTGCGCCCTTCACAAATCTCCAGAGAATCGACAATCAATCTTTTGGTCTCTACGACAACATGAGCATGACGCTAGGGAATTTTTTGGGCCAGGAACGACTCTCTTTTCTAGGTCCTACCACCCTGTCGCGACTGCCGTCCATGCGGCTGCGCCATGAAGTCAAACAAATCACCGATGGCATGGGGCGCAAGACCGAGTTTGTCTATGACTATCTGTCACCGATGCCCAACAGCCCATCAACCAACGACTTCTACCGGCTAAACGGCACTGGACTGGATCATTTTTACAACACCTACTGCATTGCCTTACCCATGAGAGGATTGAAAAAAACAATCACTTACAACGTAGCGGGAAAAGCTGTCGAAACACAATGCTACTACGAAGACGCACTATTGCATAAATACGGCAAAGGATTTTTGGGGTTTAGCAAGACAAGGCAAGAAGACTACTGTGACAAGCAACTTCAAGGAATGACCATAAAGCAGTTCGACATCGAACATACAGACCATGTGATCCATACGGCATTGCAACAGGAAGAAATATTCGACCCCCAAGGCCATCTGATGGCTCAATCCGTGTACAACAACCAAATCCTTTCCAATCTAGACAACAGCAAAGTGTTCATTCCTTTGGCCGACAAATACGTCGAAGAATACGATATCAACCATCCCGACAGATTGGTCAAAAAAGAAATATACAACACCTTTGTCGACCTTCATTGCAATCAACCCTACCAATACAACGAGACAATCAGCGTCACAGGACAAATTAAAGGCACCACTTCAAACCCCAATTACAGTCTTGCCAGTAATTGTGAATTCCAAGAAATCACCAATACAACCTATTATACCGACAACTATTCCTCTTGGCTGATCAACAGACCCAAAACCGTCACCCACACTTACCATCGTGAAGGAAACTATGAGGATGTCAGTCAGCAACAGGTCTTCACCTATTACAGCAACAAGCCTCATTTGGCCAAATCCATCCTAGAGCTGCCCAATGACGGCAGCCTACCCGAAGACCGGCTGGCAAAACTGACGGAATTGAAATACGATCCCACTGGCAACATCACCTTGAAAACCATCGGCACCCCAAACGACACGATGTCACCTCGAAGAGAATCATTCGAATATAGCAAGACCTACGGCCGACGTCTTCTCACCAAACACACCGATGCCTTGGGGCAGGCTTGTGTTTATGAATACGATCCCTTGTACAATTACCGCACCTCGGTCACCGATTGCAACGGGCTGAAAACCCAATACGAACAGGATCCCCTGGGAATCACCTGCACCACACATTACCCTGACGGGACATTGAGTTGCATAGCATTGCGATGGGGAAGTGACTATTACTACCAATGGGAAAAGAAAAGTGGCCAAAAGACCAAGATCAGCACCTTTGCATTCACTGGTGACCCCATCGGTACAAGGAGTTACAACCTTCAAGGGGGAATGACACTTACCCAAATCGAATATGACCCTTGTGGAAGAATCCGCAAAAAAACGCTCCCCTACAACATATCCAAAACTCCACAATCCATCATTTACCAATATGACAGTCACAACCGGCTGGAACGTATTGACCATGAAGACGGTTCCTACGAAACACTGCATCATGAAATGGATCGTAAAAGCACTACCTATTACGCACTCGATGGCAACATACAAACTGAGTCGAAAACTTTCAACGTCATGGGATGGGTCATCCGCAGCACCGATGCGGAGGGCAACAGCATCGTCTATGACCATCGCGCCGACGGGAAGCCCATTTCAGCACAAGTGGAAGGCCAAGACCTGACACGAATCGAGATGGACTATGATGGCCTTGGTAATCGAATCATCCTAAATGACCCCAACTATGGACTGACCACCTATGAATACAATGCCTTCAACGAGGTTGTCAAACAAGTGTCTCCAAAATTGGATGAAACCATTTTCAGCTACGACGAACTCGGGAGAACCATACAACGCGTCGAATCGGAAAAACAAAATGGGCAACAGGAAACAACCCGTTGGGTCTTTGGGACCAAAGAAGGAATTCGAGGGTTGCCTACCGACATTTTCTCCCCCAACCACCTCATTCATTATGACTATGACAAACAGCTTCGGCTGGAACACATCTCGGAACAAATTGAAGGCAACGAATACCATACCGTCTATTCCTACGACTCCGCTTCAAGAATCGCCAGCATCCGATACCCGTCAGGCTATGCCATCGCCTACAACTACACTTCTGAAGGATACCTGAAACGCATCGACGATGCCGAGGGCAACATGCTATGGAAAACCGTTGACGCCAATGCCTTGTTGCAACCCACCGATTACATCACCGGCAACGGTTTTGCCACCCATAACGAATACGATCCCCAAACCAATCGGTTACGCTCCATACAGACCTCCTTCAAGGACAAAGACATCCAATTTCTGGTTTACGACTACGACGACTTTGCCAACATGACTTACCGTATTGACAAGAAAAACGGCTTTGAGGAATCATTTAACTACGATAAGTTGAATCGGCTTGTCCAAGTCAAGGATTCGGATGGCATCAGCGAGTTTGACTATGATTTGTTGGGACGCATGATCCATAAGACCAATCCTGAAGGAATCGTTTTTACCGAAGCCGACTATTCGGGCACCCGGCCTCATGCCCTTAAATCGGTACAGGCGCCAACAGGTGTATTTCCTCAAGAAGAAATGATCATTGAATACAACACTTATAACAAAGTTTCTTCCCTTACAGAAGGCGAAAAGCGCATCCAATTCGACTATGGCTACGACCATCAACGGATTCGGACGAGGGAAAACCTTAGGGGAGAAACACGCACCAAGACCTACGTCAATGCCTGTGAATATATCGAAGCCCCTGAGGGCCATCGTGTTTGGACCTTCCTTTCCGGACCAATGGGCGTATTTGCCGTGGCCGAAACCATCGACGGGGAAACGGCACTCCACTACATCCACAAGGACCATCTGGGCAGCTGGACGGTCATTTCCGACAGCGAAGGAAACGTCGAGCAAGAGACCCGATTCGATGCTTGGGGTGGTTGCAAGGAACCTGACAAGCTGATGTTCGACAGGGGATTCACTGGGCACGAGCATCTCAAAGGCATGCGCTTGATCAACATGAACGGACGTCTTTACGACCCAATCACCTCCTCGATGATCAGTCCCGACAACAACATCCAAATGCCCGACTTCACGCAAAACCTCAACCGCTATGCCTACTGCCTCAACAATCCCTTGGCCTATACCGATCCCGATGGGAACACTTTCATCGAAAGTGCCATCATGTTTTATCTCTTGTACTGCACCGACCTTGGTTACGAAATCCAGAAATACATGTCTCCATTGGCACTCCACATCGACCTGCATCTGTCGACACAACAGATAGGGCTGGGCTTTGACTGCTCTTTTGGCATTCCCAAGCATTATGCTGTGAGCTACCGAACCCATATTGGTGCCTCGTACTATTGCCGTTTTTTCGACAATAGCTACTCCGGCTTCGAATTCAGGTTGGGGGGAGAATGGTGTTTGGGAAGTTGCATTGGCTATTCAGGAACTACTTTCTACCAAAAAAAACAACAGCAAACCACCAACGCCATCATCTTGGGCAACTATTTTTGCAACTTCACCTATGAGAATGACTATATGTTCAACCTGGGAAAATACATCCCCTTCATCCCAAGTGCCGACAACGGTGATCGTTACAGGACCGCCGCAGCCCGGTTCAGATGTGTTTTCTTTTCGGTCGGCGTCAACATCTTCACGGGCGACCCAGGCAAGGACCACGATATCCGTAATGTGTTCAACGACCCAGAAAGGGATGGACGAGAAACCTATACCATCAGCGCCAATGGCGACAACCCCGATGAATACCGGGCTGGTTATTGGTATGCTGGCATCGGTCCTTTCAAAATCGGGTGGAACAGCGAGGGGGTAAGAGACTTCTTACAAAACAGATTCGCACACGACTGGTTATGCAAGAAAGACTCACCTTACTTCAAAATGCTTGACCGACCAAGAAGCATGTACTTCTATTTTGGGACTGAAACAGGGAATACTCTATGGTGATTACTGCAAGTCCAAATCTTCGAACTTGATCGATTCCGTACCGAAGTTGGCCCCTTCGGTACGGACTTCAAGAATTCCATGGAACGGTCTGGGAACATTCACCGTAAGCGTGCAGTTGCCCGACACCCCCTCCGACAGCTCCTCAAGGGGGAAAAGCCGATCGACCACGGCTATGCCTCCGTAGGTACTAAAGCGTACACGGACGGAAAGACCCTTTGTAGTGCCCGGTCCAGCGTTTTCCAACTCACACTCCAATAGATAGGGAACTTCGAAGTCGGTGGAATAATAGGCTTCATGGCGATAGCTGCAATGGTTCAAACGAAGCCTTGGCCGGTACAGCAAGGGGGCAAGCTTGGCCTGGCTGGAACGGTATTCCTTGGGAATCTGGCCCAAGTCCCAACCCGTATTGGTCACTTCAAGATAATAATAGCGACGATCTTCGTACTCGTAATAGATTCCATCACAGCCCTCGTCACAAGCTACCGCCAAGGCCAAATGCTCCGGAAGGGTCACCAGCATCACGTCATAACCCATCTCATGAAGCATGGTCGCTGCCAAAATGGCCATGTCCTCACAATCACCCACTCCATCGACCAAGGTTTCCAAAGGGAAACGCACATAGTCCTGCTCTCCCTTTGAGTCACGATCGCTCACATAACGCAAGCTTTGGACAAAACTGATGACATTACCCATGTTGTCATGGTCCGAGTAACTCGCCTTGACACCTCCTTCACGAAAAGAGGCCACCAAGTTCCGTATGCAAATGCGGTCATAGTCGGAAAGCACAAACTGGACCATGTCATCACTGAGATGAGCCCGCCCCTGATAGTACCGATACAATTCAACAGGTACATTGAGCGTGCAGGCCCAGCGTCGACCGTTATGGTTCCACTCATGGGAAATCTTGTAGTCCCCTCCCTTTTCCTCTACGCTATGGGAAAAGCAGGGTAACGACAAAAGCAACAAAAACAAGAAAGCCAGTCGGGTTTTCACGGAAATGCGTTTTTCATTCCATAACGCAAAAACGCTACCTTTATTTTCCCCAATACCTAAACGCCTTTACCTCTTTTTGAAGCTCCCGAACCGCCGCTTCCAATTGTTCATCTTCGCCCGCCGCAAGCTTTTCTGGTGTGTTGCGGACCTTCACATCGGGCTCCAACTGAGTGTTTTCCAACCAGTTG
>JAEEGL015854912.1_pt1 | contig 10642 bp, 10 predicted proteins | sample 9134231 | NCBI WGS metagenome assembly JAEEGL01 (sample SAMN16246548, study PRJNA631951) | gut metagenome | biome: gut microbiome; feature: rumen; material: fiber-attached | host: Bos | place: Iran: Karaj | collected 2018-10 | reverse complement strand
TCCGTGAAGGTGATGTGATTTCTGCCGCTGACCTGCCAGCTGCAGGTGAGGCCGGGTTTGACGATCTGGCGCTGGTTCTGGTAATCGGTGCACTGCTCGGTCTCGTAGACGGGCAGCGGACGGGGGCCGACGATGCTCATGTCACCCTTCAGGATATTGACCAGCTGCGGCAGTTCATCGATGGAGGTGCGGCGGATCAGATGGCCGATGCGGGTGACACGGGGGTCATTGCGCATCTTAAAGGCCGGTCCGTCGAGCTGGTTATACTTCACCATATCCTTGTGCATATTGCCGGCGGAGGGAACCATCGACCGGAATTTGTACATCATGAACGGCTTGCCGTCCTGTCCGGTGCGCTTCTGGGTGAAGATGACGGAGCCGCCGTCCTCGGTCTTGATGGCGATTGCCGTTATGAGGAAAACGGGTGACAGGAGGATCAGTGCAAGAAGTGACGCCACGATGTCAAAGACACGCTTGGCGGTCAGATAACTGCGGCTCTTGGCCGCATAGACCGCCTGCATGTCGATCCCCTCATGACTGCGAGGTCTCTCTCCGCCGATAACGGCGAAGATGAGACCCGTGTTCATTCTGATTTCCGCGGTTTTACTGATCACTTCCGATCACCTGCCTGTCCGGAAAACGTTACCTCTTCTCTTACTTCTTCCTCTCGATCAGATAGCTGATGAGGCCCTTCTTGTTGAAATAGTCGGACATATCCGTGCCCTTGGAAACCGTGAGATCGTAGTGGCCCGCGCGGAAGCCGCCTGCAGGGAATGCCACCCATGCGCCGGTCTTGTAGTTGTACAGCAGGAAGGTGTCTCCTTCCTTGTAGTTGAACTTGCCCTTGTTGATGAGGAGCGGATAGACCACATCGCTGTCGCCGTTACCGTTTCTCTTGATGAAGCTCTCAAGATCGATGCTGCCCTTGTTGGCAATGTCCATGCCGGCCTCCGCAGCATGCGCGTTGGCGGAAGCGCTGACCGCGCTGTCGATCTTCCTGGGCTTCTCTGTGCTCAGGATCTTGACCTTTACACCGTTCACATAGGCGTTGACTTCGGCGACGACGCTCTCCCAGGCATTCGACCCGCCCGCTTTGGCCACGTCGGCCGGGACGGACACATTGCCCTGATAGATGGCATCCGTGACGCTGCCGTAGGTGCCGTTATCCACCTGCTCCTGCGCTCTCTCTTCCGTCGTGCCGCCGGAGGACTGACCGGGGTTCTGTGAACCCGTGTCCCCTGCCGTGGGAGACGTGGCGCAGACCGGCGTGGAAAATGCCAGTACGCCTGCCATTACCAATGCGACTGTTTTGATCGATCTCATGATGCTTCCCTCCTCCTGTTTACTTGACAATGCCTTATCTTTCATAATTCTTTTCCGGTTTACTCTTCTATCCCTTCCAGCACGCCGGCTACGATGTAGCAGCGTGTGCCATCGGATACATTTCCTCTGAGCACGAGGAGCCGGTCTCCCGCTCCGGTGTGCTCCGCACGCTCCCTGCGGAGGTTCTTGCCCATGGCCTTGGCCGTAATCTCACCCAGGATCCCGTCGAATGCGGCATCCGCGGCAAACAGCGCCTCGTCCGCACCTTTTTCCTCCTCCCATGCAGCGATGACCGTGTAGGTCAACGGGCCGTAGGGGTGGCAGTACTGCAGTTTCTCATGCTGCTCGAAAAACTCCGGCTCTGCGTAGTTCATCAGTCCGTTCAGCGCACCGTCCGCCTCCGCGGACCCCGTCACGATACTCACCGGATCCATCAGATCCTCGTCCGCGCCGGTTTCCAGATACACGGCTCCCTGCGGGGCCTCATCGCCATGCGCGTCATGGCTGCGGTAATATCCGTCCTCTTCGCTCTGCACCACCGGTGTATCGATACCGGCATCGGCAGCATAGAGCCAGCCGACCAGATCCGGGATCAGGGCATACTGCGCGGAGAAATCGATCTCCAGATCCTCCGCCGTCTCCTCGCGCGGATCCGTCACCGGGATCTGCGTCTCTTCAAAGGTGACGGGCTCCGTTTCCGGCTCGGGAGTCTCCGGCACCGCATTCCCGCAGGCGCCCAAAAACAGCATCATACTGAGCGGTGCAAGTACCAATTTATGTATATTCTTCATACCGATACGGCCGAAAGCTCGTACAGCCTGTCCTCCCGTATACTAATCCTTCCGCACCACCGCTTCGGGACGGCTGGTGTACCCGTCCTCCCCGATCTCCTCATAGAAGATCTCGATCAGAAGCCGGTAGAGCGCATCCTCGTCCGCATAGAATTCCTCGAAGCCGCTCTCACCCTTCACGGTCTCCCCCTCCAGGGTCCGGATCCCGCCCTCCGCGTGATAGCCGGCCAGCTTCGGCGCGAGATAGGCGATCTCGTCCGTCGTGATATCCGTCGTCATCTCCTGCTTTAAGGTGTTATACAGTTCGATGAGCGCCGACGGTCTCTCTTTCACGAGCTGCACCGCCTTGGCGGTAAAGGCTTCCAGGTACTGCTTCTGTCTGGCCAGCCGCCCGTCCGCGCTGCCGGGGATATTAACATCCCGTCTCGTGGTGTAAATATATGCGGTTTTACCCATCAGACGGATCCTGGCATTCTTCATCAGGCTCCTGTCCCAGGCGGTCATATCCTCGAGTACCGTCACGTCCACGCCGCCGACCGCATCGTTGATGGCGGAGACGCTGCTCATGTTGATGGCCGCGTAACCGTGGATCGGCAGCTGATAGAGGAAACGCTCCACGGCCTTTTTCTGGTATTCGCAGCTCTCCTCCACGCCGTTGCCGAAGCCGTGCTGTGTGCAGATCTGCGCGGTCACGGTATGGCGGTAATCGCCGTTCTCATCATATACATCCACATCCGCCATGGCGTTGCGGTTGATGGCCACGATCCGCACCGACTTATCGTGCGGGTTCAGCACCAGCAGGAACAGGCCGTCCGCCTGCCCGCCTGCGGTCCCTTCCTCGACCTCCTCGACATCTCCCTGCTTGTCGATGCCCATTACGAGAAAGGTGCGGATATCCTTGTTGTAGAGGTAATCCTTCCCGTCGTAGGTTACCGCGCCAGCCCGCCGCTCCACCGAGTTACTCACGGGGATGGCCTGCGGCGCCGTTTCCTTTTCCTCAAATACCGGAGCAGCGGAGGCGGTCTTGCCCTCCAGGCTGTTCTTGCCCATGGCACGGACGATCTGTACGCCGGCAAAGGTGCCCGCGAATACAAGTACGACCGTGATCAGAACGGTCACGATGATCCGTTTTTTCTTATTTCTCCGACTCCGTCTGACCTGCTTCATCCGATGCCGCTCCGTCACCGATCGCGAGGGCTCTTGCCACCTTGGTCACATTGCCCGACATATCGCTGGCCGCGTAGTAGACGACCGCCGTACGGGCCGCCTCGTTGACCGACACCTTCTCCACCACGAGCCGGTCCGTCACATCACCTTCCCTGTCATCCACAGCCGTGACACCGTACAGGAGTGCTGCTTCACTGATCCCGTCCGTATAGGCGGGTGCCTCCGCACCGTAGGCGATGGCCGGGCCTGTCCGGTCCGCTTCCATGTAGAAGAAGACACTGACCCCGATCAGGATCACACTGCCCACGAAGAAGAGGATCGTGAGGAATTTGTCAGATTTCATCCCCGTCTCCTTCGATGAACTCGAGTCCGCTCACATCCGAATCCCGCAGATTGTCCCTGAACTGCCCTGTCTTTTTATCTGCACGGGCGGCCTTGCGGGACGCGTTCCGGCGCGGAGGCGACTTTTTCTTCGTCTTGCCCTCGTTGCCGTATTTTCCGTAGTACTTGCCGTAGTATTTTCCGTAGTAATTCCCGTAGTAGCCCTTCTCGCTCATGTCGACCTTATTCAGGACGACGCCGAGGATCCTGGCGCCCGCCACATCAAGCTGCTCCTTGACATGCTGGGCAAAACGGGTACTCACCATGTTATTCTCGATGACCATCACGGTACCGTCGCATTTCTGCGAGATCAGCGCGGCATCGATGACGCTGCCCAAAGGCGGCGTATCGATGAGCACATTATCATATCGTTCCTTGAGCTGCCCGATCATCTCGCCAAAACGCGGAGAACTCAGGAGTTCGCTCGGATTGGGCGGTACGGGGCCCGCAAAGATCAGATGCAGGTCCTTGATCTCGCTGCGGCAGATCACCGCGTCCAGATCCTCCTGTCCCACCAGATAATGCGTAAGTCCCAGCTTCACGCTGCCGGTCTTATAGCGTCCCACGAGCACCGATTTACGCAGGTCCGCGTCTACGAGGATCGTCTTCTTGCCGGATTCCGCGAATACTCTCGCCAGCTCCATCGCGCAGCTGGATTTCCCCTCATTCGGCGTACAGCTCGTGAGCGCGATCGTGCAGATATCCTGACCGGAGAATTCCACATTGGAACGGAGCGTGCGGAATGCCTCGCGCACGCGGAAATCCTCTTCCTTACCGAATTGTAATCTCACATCCTGCATAGGCCCGTCCCTGTCAGTCACGCCGCCCCGGCGCATCCTCCCGCATCGGGATCAGAGCCAGGGTCGACAGTCCAAGATATTTCTGTACATCCTCCGCGGACTTGATTGTATCGTCCGTGAGGTATTGCGCAAACGCCACGACACACACAAGGAACACGCCGATCAGCCCGCCGATGATCGTCCATTTGATCACGGACGGCTCGGAGCGCTGCGTGGGCATATTGGCCGTCTCCACGACATTGACCGCGTCGATGTCCATGACACTGCGGATGTGCTCACTGGAGACTTCCCGGATGCTGTTCGCGATCCGCATCGCCATGATCGGATCGGTATCCTTCACGGTGATCGCCACGATACGGGTATCCGTCGGCGTCGCGACGGACACCTTTTTCAGCATCTCCTTGTAGGTCAGCGCCAGCGACTGTTCCTGTGCCACGCCCTCCAGCACATAGCGGGACTTGATGAGTTCCGCGTAGTCCTTGGTGAGCTGCGTTCCCAGCTGCATATCGCTGTAGGTGAGGTTCGCGGATTCCTGCTTGTTCAGGATGTAGATCTTCGTCGTCGATTCGTAGGACGGCGGGATCAGGAATTCCGATGCCATGAACCCCAGAACGGCACAGAAAAGACCCGTTGCGACAAGAAGCCACAGCTTCCCGGCCAGGATCGTCAATATGCTTCCAAGATCGATCTCGATGGTGTCGTTCCTATTGCTCATCTACACTGCTGTCCTCTTCTTCCCGGTCCTCAGGCAGATCATCCGCCTCCATGACGGACAGGGCATTTCCATAGAATATCTTATCGGCGTACGCTTCCCCGTAATGCGCCGCCACATGCTTCCTGCAGGCGGCAAGCGCCGGTGCGCGCCCCTTGAGGTCATGCGCATCTGTGGCGATGAAATCCACCCGTCCCTCTTTCAGCAGCTTCGCGCAGAAAGTGCGGACCCCCGCGCCGTGTCTGCCGGTCACGGAGGAAGCGTTGAGCTGGATCATCGCACCCATCTCGGAGAGTTCCCTCACATATTCCGGGTGCTTCAACAGCTCCGCGTAGCGTTCCGCATGCGCGATCACCGGCACGAAGCCGGCTGTCACAAGTTCATAGACCGCATTCCTGATCCGCTGGAACTGGTCATGCGGATAAAACTCAATAAGCACATGATCTGAATCCGCAAGCGTGAGGACCTTGCCCCACTCCAGCAGCTCCGGCGTCTCATCGGAATACAGGATCTCGTTGCCGATATACAGCATGATCCCCAGGTTTTCGATATCCACCCGCTCCTGGAGCATCTCCGTGAGCTCCTGGATCCTGCGGGGTGACGCGTTATGACGGCCGGGCTTGTAATGGGGGGTGCAGATGATCCGGTCCACACCTTCCGAGGCCTCCGTCCGGAGCATCCCGATGCTCGTCGTAAAATCCCGCGCGCCGTCATCGATCCCGGGGAGAATGTGGCAATGCATATCTGCTGATCTCACTGATGTGCCTCCGTCAAAATCCCCCGGAATCCCGTTTCTGCATAGACGCAGTAACTATAACATACAATATTTTATTTTGCAATAAAAAAATAACGATTTGCCGATAGGTGTATGTGAAGAATTTATCGAAATGACGATAATCTGTCAGGAATTGAAAAAGAACTTTTCCACCTGAAACCGCTTCATGGCGGCGCTGTAACGATAGATGCCAAACCACCTGCCGCCGCAGTATACGCGCACGCGTTCCCCGTCCCGGTAGATTTCCTCCTCGGTGAGTACATCCTGTTCATCGGCGGGTGCCTGGCTCACGACCCGGTCCGGTCCGAACGCGTTGCCGTTCTCCATCTGCTTCCGGTAAGCGTCATCCACGTCGATCCGGTCCAGATCCCGGAAGATCGATTCCACGGACAGGATATGGTCTGCGAGACTTCCGTCGTCTCTTGCGGCTTCGATCTCTGCGAGTGTGAGCGCCTGCTCAAGCTTAAAGCTCCCGAGTGCCGTGCGGACGAGTCCCGCCATGGCGGCACCGCAGCCCAGCCGCTCCCCGATATCGTGACAGAGGGTCCGGATATAGGTGCCCTTGGAGCAGCGCACCATCATCGTAAAGACATGATCGGCCGCAAGCGCGTGTTCGTCGAGGATGGAGATCGCTTCGATCCCCACATGGCGCGGGGCACGCTCCACGGTTTTTCCGGCTCTGGCGAGCTTGTAGAGACGCTCCCCGTTCACCTTGACCGCACTGTACATCGGCGGTACCTGGTCATACCCGCCCTTGAAGGCCTGCAGGGCTTCCAGAAGCCTCTCATGTGTCACATCATCACAGGGCCTGCGCTCGAGCACCTCTCCGGTCATATCCTGTGTGTCGGTCACAACGCCCAGCTGCACAACGGCGATATACTCCTTGTCATGCTCTGTCATGAGATCCACCACACGGGTGGCATTTCCCAGACAGACGACAAGGACGCCGACCGCTTCCGGGTCGAGCGTCCCTGTATGTCCGATCTTTCTCTGTTTTAAGATACTGCGAAGCTTTGCCACCACATCATTGGAGGTGTAGCCCGCTTCCTTGTTGACACATAAGAGTCCGTTCCAGGCGTTTTCTCCCATCGCCTACCCCAGACCCTGCATCTGCTCCGCGATATACTTGGACAGATTGTTCACGCAGTCATGGCTGGTGCCGTTCATCGTGCAGCCCGCCGCGCGCACATGTCCGCCGCCGCCGAAGATCTGAGCGATCCGGGCGACATCGATCGTCCCGTTGGAACGGAGCGATACCTTGAACACCATGCTCTCCTGCTCGTGCAGGAAGATGGCGCAGCACACACCCGTGGTGAGCATGAGCTGGCTTGCGATCCCTTCGAGATCGCTGGCCTGGGCATTGTAGAAATCAAGCGTCTTCCTCGTGACGATCCCCGCGATGCAGCGTCCCTGCATGAAGAGGGTGGACTCCATGAGCACCCGCCCCAGCAGCTGGTTCTGCACATAGGTCTTGCGGTAAAAGGTGCGGTCGATGAGGTCATTGAAATCAAAACCGTAGGAGATGAGATCCGCCGCCGTCCTGAGCGTCCGGGGAGATGTCGCGGAATATTTGAACACGCCGGTATCCCCGATGATGCCGCAATAGAGCGTCTCGGCGATGTGCACATCGAGCTTCGCCGGATCCATGACCTCGTAGATCAGTTCACAGCAGCTGCCGGCATCGGGTTCGAGATAGTTCTCCTCACCGCAGCCGTGATTGCTCACATGGTGATCGATGTTCACCCGCTTCTTCGCCATATCGAAGAGTTTCTCCGCGGCGCCTGTCCTGCTCTTCTCGCAGTCCACCGCAAAGAAGAGGTCATAGACCCCCGTGCCGCTCACGCCGTCCGTATGGACGAGTTCGCTCCCCTTCATAAAGGAATAGATCTCCGGGACCTCTTCCAGAAAGACATCCGCCTGAATATCCGGATAGTTCTTATCCAGATACTGCCAGATCGCCAGCGCTGCGCCGATGCTGTCCGCATCCGGATGCACATGCCCCGCGATCCCAACGGTCTTTACCTGATCCGTGATGAGATCATCGATCTTCGTAAAACTCATTACAATTCCCCGCGTTTCTCCTGCGCTTCCCGGTCTTTGGCCATCACTTCATCGATCTTGTGACCGATCTCGATGGCATATTCCACTGAGTCATCCATGTAGAAGGTCAGCTCCGGGGTGTAGCGCAGATTGATCTCCCTCGCCACGACCGAACGGATGTAGCCCGCGGCGCTCTTTAAGCCCTCGAGCGTCTCATCCCGGTCCTGTGCGTCCCCCATGACGGACACCCACACCTTGCAGGTCTTTAAGTCCGGTGCGACGATCACCTCCATGACCGTGGTCATGGGGGAGATCCTGGGATCCTTGGACTCCCGGATCGCCTGCGCGATCACCCGCTGGACTTCGCCGTTGATGCGGTTGTTCTTGATACTGTTCTTTCTCATTTCTCGATCTTTTCCCTCGGGACTTCCACCATGGTGTAGGCTTCCACGACATCGCCGACATTCATGGCATCAAAGCCGTCAAACACCAGACCGCACTCGTAGCCTTCGCGGACTTCCTTGACATCGTCCTTGAAGCGCTTGAGGCTCGCGAGATCGCCCTCGAAGATCTGCTCCTCGCCGCGGCGGATGCGGACCTTGCAGCCCTTCTGCACCACACCGTCGAGGATGTAGGAACCTGCGATATTGCCGACCGCGCTGGCCTTGAAGATCTGGCGCACCTCGGCGTGGCCGATGACTTTCTCCTCGTAGACCGGAGCGAGCATGCCCTTCATGGCTGCCTCGATATCGTCGATCGCCTGGTAGATGACCTTGTAGAGCTTGATCTCCACACCTTCCCGGTCCGCCATGCTCTTGGCGATATTGTCAGGCCGGACATCGAAGCCGATGATGATCGCATTGCTGGCCATGGCCAGGGACACGTCGGACTCCGTGATCGCGCCGACGCCGGAGTGGATGATCTTGACCACGACTTCGTCGCCGGAGAGCTTCTCCAGACTCTGCTTCAGAGCTTCCACGGAACCCTGAACATCCGCCTTGATGATGAGCTCGAGTTCCTTGAGCTTGCCCTCCTCGATCTTGGTAAAGAGGTTGTCGAGAGACATCCGGTTGCCCTTGGTCTCGTCGATGAGTTCCTTCTTATGCTGCTTCAGATAGGTATCGGCATACTGCTTGGCTTCCTTATCACTGTCGTGACCCAGGAACACCTCGCCGGCATCCGGCACATCCGACAGACCCAGGATCTCCACAGGCTCGGAAGGCGTCGCCTCCTTGACCCTGCGGCCCTTGTCGTCGATCATCGCACGCACGCGGCCGGAGCTGGCACCGGCGGAGATGAAATCTCCCACATGGAGGGTACCCTTCTGCACCAGCACGGTGGCGACGGGACCGCGGCCCTTGTCGAGCTGTGCTTCCAGCACGATACCTCTGGCCACACGGTTAGGATTCGCCTTAAGCTCCAGGATATCGGAGGTCAGGATGATCGTCTCCAGGAGGTTCTCCAATCCCTCGCCGGTCTTGGCGGAAACGGGGACGAATTCGGTCTGCCCGCCCCAGTCGGTGGCGATGAGGCCGTATTCCGTCATCTCCTGCTTCACGCGGTCGATGTTGGCGTTGGGCTTATCGATCTTGTTCACGGCCACGATGATCTCGACCTGTGCCGCCTTGGCATGGTTGATGGCTTCCACGGTCTGCGGCATGACGCCGTCGTCCGCTGCCACCACGAGTACCGCGATATCCGTGGAATTCGCACCGCGCATACGCATCGCGGTGAAGGCTTCATGTCCGGGCGTATCAAGGAAGGTGATCTTCTCACCCTTTACGGAAACCGTGTAGGCACCGATCGCCTGCGTGATGCCGCCGGCTTCCTTGCCCGTCACGTTGGTCTTGCGGATCGCATCCAGGAGGGAAGTCTTACCGTGATCGACGTGACCCATGACGCAGACCACAGGAGGACGCTTCTTCAGGGTCTCGGGCGCATCCTCTTCCTCCTTGAGCAGCTCCTCGATGATGTCGACCTGCTCTTCCTTCTCGCAGATGATGTCATACTCGATCGCGATGTTCTCCGCCTCTTCGTAGGTCAGCTCGGAATTGACCGTCATGACCTTGCCCGAGAGGAAGAGCTTCTTGATGATCGCGGAGGGCTGCATGCGCATCGCCTGGGCCAGATCCTTGATCGTGAGGGTCTCGGGGATCGTGATCACCTTGATCTGCTCCTCAGGCTCCTCGTGTCCGACCTCGGGCTTGATGAACCGTCCGACGCGCTTGGCGCGGGACATATTCTCCTCATTCTCCATCTGGAGATCCTTGCGCTTATCCTTATCCTTGTCCTTGCCGCGCTGGCGCTTGCCGCCGTCACGGCCGGGCGCTCCGCCGGGGCCTCCCTGTCCGAACGCACCGGGTCTGCCGCCGGGGCCTCCCTGTCCGGGTCTGCCCGGACCGCCGGGACGTCCGCCCTGCTGATAGCCGCCGGGTCTGCCGGGACCTCTGCCGGGACCGAAACCGGGACGCTGCTGCTGTCCGCCGAAGCGGTTCTGCGTCATCCCCGGACGGCCCTGTCCTCCGACAGGTCTCTGCGCGGGTCTGGCCGGCGCCTGTGCGGGTCTCGTCTGGGGTGCCTGTGCCGGACGCGGAGCCTGCTGCCTCACCTCCTGAGGGGCAGGTGCTGCCTCCGCGGGCTTTTCCACAGCGGG
>JAEEGL014816732.1_pt1 | contig 10642 bp, 12 predicted proteins | sample 9134231 | NCBI WGS metagenome assembly JAEEGL01 (sample SAMN16246548, study PRJNA631951) | gut metagenome | biome: gut microbiome; feature: rumen; material: fiber-attached | host: Bos | place: Iran: Karaj | collected 2018-10 | reverse complement strand
TCCATCTGGATCCCGGAAAACCCGGTGAACGCGGCCACCGCAGACGTCCGCCCCTCCATCTCCACCCGGAACCGGAAGGACTTCAGAGGCTCCTGAAAGATCCTGCCCATGGTCGGTCCACCCCCCTGTCTGTCCGGCCCGCCGCCGGGCCGGATCCTCTCCTCCTGCCACGGGCGGCTGCCCATGGCCGCCGCCCCTGAGCGCCGCGTAAGGGCGGCGGGATCCCGGCGGGCGGCGTATCGTCTTTATCGGAACGGAATCGACTTCTGTTCCGGACCGTTCAGCTTCTGGTTTACGGCGGAAACCTCTTTGCACCACCGGCGCCGCTCCCGGTGGTCCAGACTCATCACGTCGTTGCGGGACCAGTGCAGATAGTACGACAGGAACGTCATCTCCTGATAGAGCTGTTCCTGCGGATAAAGCACCAGTCCTAGCTCAATAAAAAATCCAGCGGTACCTCGATCTCTTTCTCGCAGTGGGGGCACTTCACCCGGTAGACCGGAAGCTCAGACATATTGATTCGCTGGTACAGATCCTGCAGGTAGGCCAGATCCATCGTAAACAGTCCCTCGATCACACGGGTATCGATCACCGGAAGGGTCCCAAGCCGTGTGATGACCCTGGCCAGAAGGATGATGGTAAGATACCCCGAATTCTGCTGGACTCGTGGATCCCTGAGCGGCAGGATCTCGTCCGCCGCCGTAGCCAGGCGCATGGTGCCGCGCTTGTGAAGGTCTCCGTTTTTGTCTACATAGCCCTTAGGCAGTTCAAACTCAAATTCTGTTTCCATCGTTTACTCCTGTCAAAAGCGTCGCTCCGCCGCGCTGCCCGGTCTGAGCAGCGCAGCGGAGGATCGGGTCAACGCATCAGATTTCAGAGGGTTTGTTGGCATCCGCGCCAGCGGGAGTGTGCTCCAGGCCTTCGTGGCATAACTCCAGAGACTGGATCGCTACCTCGCCGCCCAGGCCGGTCAGGTCAGGCACCGTATAGCCTACGGGCCAGGCATTGATCAGCTGCCAGGACGGGCCGGGGGTCCCCGTGTCGTCCAGAAGGGTGATGGTCACGTTATGCCGGACCATGCCCGTGGGAGGCGCGATGTTGGTGGGAGCCACGGAATAGACCCAATCCAGGAAATCAGAGTCCGTGGTCACACCCCAGCGAAGGGTCACATTACCGAACTTGGTCAGTCCCGTCAGCTTTCGGGGCGTATTCCGGAGGTCGTCGCCCTCACGGTACTCGATGGCATCTGTGGAAGAGCTCATGCCGGACACCTCGGAAAAGCCGGCACGGCTGATTCCGTCAATCTCCACCTGATATCTGAATACTCTGTATGGGTAATTGATTGCCATATCTGTTCATCCTTTCTGTCAAGTATTCGGTCACGCCTGATGCCGCAGCAAACACCAGGGTTTTTGCCGTTTGCTGCACCTGCCATGGTTTTCGCCTGGCGCGAAGCAGCGAGAAGACGGCTGCATCCAATGGCATAGTCACAACTATCCCGTTTGCGGATGCTTATTCGCCGGTCGCTGTCTTCTGCGTGATACGGAAAATGACAAATTCAGCAGGCTTCACAGGCGCGATGCCGATCTGGCAGATCAGACGGCCGTTGTCAATGTCGTCCTGCGTCATGGTAGTGGGTCCGCACTCCACAAAGAAGGCCTCGTCCGGGCTGGAGCCAGCCAGAGCACCGTCTCTCCAGCAGGTGGCCAGGAATGTCTCGATGGTGCGTGTCACACGGCCCCACAGCGTTTCGCTGTTGGGCTCAAAGACCACCCAGTCGGTATTGGCCTTGATGGACTCCTCCACATAGATAAACAGGCGGCGTACGTTCAGATATTTCCACAGGCCGTTGGAGCTTATGGTCCTGGCGCCCCAGACGCGGATGCCTCTCCCGGGGAAGGCCCGGATCAGATTCACTCCCATGGGATTCAGGATGTCCTGCTCTCCGTTGTTATAGTTGCAGCTGAGGCCGGTGCAGCCCCGGACCACCTCATTGGCGGGCGCCTTGTGTACGCCCCGCTCGTTGTCGCTGCGGGCGTAAATGCCGGCCATAGCGCCGGAGGGCGGGAAGAAGGCAGAGCGCTTGGCCCCGGCGTCCACCATCTCCAGCCAGGGATGATACATGGCGGCAGAGGTGGAGTCGTACATATCCCGGAAGGCCGTCACATCGTTGGTCTTCTTCAGCTCACGGGGAACGTCCAGGATGGCGAAGCAGCTTTTTTTGTTCTCGCAGAAGCCCACCAGCGCAGCCTGGACCTCCGGCATCGTGACGCCGGGGATCGCCATGACGGAAACGCTGTTGTTCTCTAGGAAGGCCTGCAGGCCGGTGCGGCGGCCGGGGCCGTCGTCCGTACCGATGTACGCGTCCGGGGTGATCCCGGCAACGGAGCCGTTGCTGCCGCCCTGCAGAGTCAGGACCAGCTCGCTGCCGGTGCCGCCGCACTGCTGGTAAGGCGTGCCGCCGGAGGCAGGCACGGGAGCAGGGGCGGGGATCGGTGCGACGATCGTCGCATCGTCTTTCTTTTCGTCCTTCTTTTCGTCTTTCTTTTCGTCCTTTTTCTCTGGTTTGGGGGCGGCGGCGGGCTTGGGAGCCGGCAGCACCTCCACCCGGATCAGGTCGCTCTTCGCCGCGCGGACCGGCGCAAAGTTGATGAGTTCCGGTTTCAGGGAGAGGTTCTCAAAAACCTCCTCCGTCTCATCCAGACGGGCGCTGATCGTGATCTCGCAGGTCCGGATGTATTTGCTGGTCCCGACCTTCATATCCGCCACGTCCAGCGGGCAGGGGGCGTCCAGGGTCACGACCTTGTCCAGGGCGCTTTTGACGGTGGCGTAGGCCGTGCGGTAGCCGTCAAACAGCTCCACAACATCGCCGGCGTTGAAGCCGTCTGCGTTTTTCAGGGTCAGGTCCGCACCGTCAACCGCGAACACCTGGGACTTGGCCTTGCTGGCCGGCTCCACCGTTACCCGCATGTTCTCCGCCCAGCTGCCGGGGCTGGCCGCGGTAATCTTCAGCACGCCGGTGGTGATGGAGGCTGCCTTCGCGTCGCCCGGAAGCGCCCGCATGATGTATGCGCGGGACCCGCCGTTGCCGAAGAACTGCTCCACGGCATAGGGCAGGAACCGCGCGTCGCCGTATCCCGCCTCGCTGAGGTATCCGCCGAACATCCGGCGGTAGTCCGCAAAGCTGGTCACCAGCTGCGGCTGGCCGATCACGGGGCCTCGTTCCGCCAGACCGACAAAGCCTGCCGTGCTGGTGCTGACTCCCTGCATGGGGGTCGCACCGGAGTCATATTCCTCTACATATACACCTGGGGATAAGTACTCTGCCATTTTCTTTGCTTCCTGTCGGCTGGTGGGCATGCCAGGAAGCGCCCCTCCTTTCATTTGTTTTTTGCTTAGTGTGTTCCTGCCTATATTTCATGAGCACCCGCTCCGGCGTTCCGCCGGGCGGAGAACTCATGGTTTGCGATTTGAACAACAGGACAACGTCTCCCAGTCTCCCCAGAAGCGTGTCGTGATCCGGGCGGCGAACGTCAGCGCCTCCCGCAGCCGCGTCTCTGCTTCGTATATATCCCGCAGATCCGCACAGGCCCGAAACACCGGCCTGCCGTCCTCAGGAAGCAGCATCGCTCCACGGGCGATCCGGGCGTTGATCTGGTTGCACAGCTTCCATGCTTCCGTTCCCTCAGGGACGGAGAACGGATACCGGCTGTACACCACGGTCTCCCCGGTCCGGCACCGGCAGTTGAGCTCCCACTGCATTCCTCCCTGCCTGATCCGGAATCGGATCAGCCCCGCCTGGGCGACCCAGGGCACGGCATCCTCGTCCAGAAGTCGGATCAGCAGGTTCCTGACATCCTCCTGTTTCATCCTCCCACACTCCCCGGTTCCGGCCCGAGGGCCGCCTCAATGTGCGGCAGCCCGGCAAACTCCACCGGCGGGATCAGCTCAGGTTCTCCCTCGTCCAGTACCGCTGCCTCCATCTCCGGCAGCGGCCCCGGAACAGGACAGGTCTCCCGTTCCGGAGGGCGCCCTCTCCCAGTGATCAGGTCCAGCAGCACGCTGTTCCCCAGGGAATGGGAGAGCGCCAGCAGCCCATCCGGGGAAAGCCGGTCCGGGGACGCGCCGGACAGAAGCGTCCGGAGCGTCAGCTCCGGGGAAAGGCTCTCAGTCTCCGGTCTCCCCTGCCCCCGTTCCGGAAGGCTCTTCTGATCCGAAGAGGTCTTCCGGCTGTTCGCCTTCTGATCGGTCTGCATCATGGTCGTCTCCCGTGTCCGGCGGCGGTTCTTCCATCGGCGGCGGTTCCTCCTCCGGGACGGATAATGCCGACGCGATCTCATCCGCAAAGCCGGGCGCCTCAAATTCCTCCAGCGCCTCCGTTGCCCGGTCGGAGATCAGGCGCAGCTTGTTGATGAATTCCGCTTTCATCTGCCGTTTCTTGTCCTGCAGAGCCCGGGCCCGGACCAGAGCGTTCTGAAGCACCGCCCGCTCCCGGCCGTCCTCCGTTCGGGCGATCTGCGCCTCGTACTGCTCGATGAGCTGCCGCTCCCGGCTGTCATTCAGAAACGGATACATCGCCCGCAGCGTACCGGACTCCGCGTCTCCCCGGAATTCCCCGATCCCTTCGGCCATGTCCTCCATGGACTGCACCACTCTTCGCGCGTCCCGGATCGTATCCACCACCAGGCCCACGGCGCCTCTGGCGAAGGTCCGGTTGAATACCATCTGATCAGGGTCCCGGTTGGGGATGTTTCTCCGCTGGCTCCCTGTACGAAACAGGGTCTGCTGCTGGAGACGCCTGGGATCGCTCTGTCCGATGGTCCGTTTCAGGCAGGAGACCAGCATCATCTTGCCGGTGCCCCCCAGGATGGAGGCGGAGAGCTTCCCCCTCTGAAACGCCGTCTCGGAAAACCGCTGCAGGGGGATCGCCGTGTTGGGAAGGGTAAGCTGCCTGTCCTGTCCCTCCAGCGGGAGCGCCTGTCGCCCTCCGCCGGCCGGTACGGCGCTGTCCTCTGTCCGGCCCTCCGCTTCCTCCGAAGCGCCGGCCAGTTCGGCGGCATGGGCCTGCCCGATCCGGTCAAAGGTCTGATGAAAGCTCTCCGTCACATGATAGACCGGGTCGCGGTACTGAAAGCTCTCGCTTCCGGCCGCCTGGGCAAGCTGTCGCCGCACCAGGCTTTCTTCTGCGGCAGGATCCGTCTCCGGCTTCCGTCTTTTTATGGTCTTTCGCATTCGGTCCCTCTATCTCAGGTTGAGCAGCAGATCCAGTCCCCGTTCCAGGCGGGCGCGGCTCACCGGGCGCAGGAGGAAATCAGTCAGATGGAGCCGGACGCCCTGAAGGGCATAGCGGTCGGTATCGCTGATCAGGAGGATCCGGCAGCGCCGGTCCCTCTCCCGCAGGCGGCGGGCGGCCAGGAAACCGGCGGTATCCTCCTCCCCGAGCACGGCGAAGGAATACGCGCCCGGAACGAAGTCCCTCCAGAACACCTCCATGGATTCCAGGGGGCAAAGCTCCACTGCCATTCTGCGGTCCGCACAGTATTGCCTGATACAGCCGCAGATCTGGTCCGTTTCCGCCCGGGAAACGCCGCAAACCGCCAGACGCATCGTCCGTCCTCTTCCTCCCCCTCCGATGAATCATGGGATCCCGGAGCTCTGACCTGCCGGAACTCCTCCATTCCAGCCTTCGTTATTTACCATTATAATCTCCCCGCGGAAAGAAAGCAGTAATTTGGCCTGAACGGTCGAAAAATGTCAAAATCTGCGGTACGGAGACGGCTGTATCGCTGCGGCGGACTGCCGATACCAGCCTGATCCGGATCATTCTTCGCCGTCCTTCCCCTCTCCGGGCATCCCCTCCCTCCCGGTCTCCGCTGCTTTTCTGCGGGCTTCTTCCTCTTTTTTCATTCTGTTGAACTCACTCAGGGGGATGAACTTTCCCGACCCGATGGGATGCTCGATCTCCAGGTCGCTCTCCTCCCACATAAACTTGTCCCTTGCCATGCCGTACCTTTCCTTTCATGGGATGCTGCGATCCGTCTGCCTTCCGATCATTCCTGCACCTCCAGCTCGACCACGGTTTGGTTTCCGTCCTTATACGCGTTCTTGACAACAAACTCAGCACCGCGCTTCAACAGGACTTCGCTTTCCTCCTCGCGATGGGACAACGGAGCCACGTATGCTCCGCGTCCTTTGCCTGCGGGAACGGTGATGATGTAATGGATCTGCCCGTCAAATCGGCTGCCTTTCACCGCCGAGGTGGACATGAACCCGTTGTCCCGTATCCTTCGGCCGTTGCCGAACTCTTCCATGATCGCAGTCGGGTTTGTCTTACCATTCAGCAGCGAAGCGCCGCTTCCGCGGTGCACGATGATCGGTTTCTCCAGGTTAAACTTGTCGATGGCGGAATCCATGGCTTTGGTCTGCGCCTGAAGATCTTTGACCTGTTCGGGCCCCAGGGGGATCAGATTTCTGTCTAAATCGGGGTACACGTCTTCCCCTTTGCGAAGCCGAGTGTTGATCTTCTCATAATCCCCGGGTCCTCCCTCAAAGGTGTAATCCTTCAATCCGTTGGATTCTTCATCCGACAGTTCTTTCCTCCAGGTATCGTATGCTCCGCCGTTGCCCTTGCCGAAAAACTCGTCCGCACGTTTTTGGGATGTCAATTCACGGGGCGCCCCGTCGTCTTCCGCAGGCTCCGCCGCGGCGGCCGCGGGAGGCGACGACACCTCGCTTGTCTGCGCCGGAGCCTTTTTCTTTTTTCCCCAGGGCTTCCACGCCTGTATGGGGCCCGCTTCCGCGGCGTCGGCCGTCACGCCGGACAAAGGCCCGGTCACCGGTCCGTCATAAATCTGTCCACCTGCGGCGGCCATGGCGCCCTCCCGGTCTGCCCGGGCCTCCAGGGCGGCGCTGCGCAGAAACCCGCTGCCGGTCACCTCGCCGCGCCGCTGGCTGGCCACATGGGACAGCTCGTGCCCCAGAAGCTCCTGTCCGGCCCTGCTGCCGAAATCGTGCCGGCCCGGAGCGAAGGCGATGGTATTGCCCTGGGCCACGGCTCCGGCCCCGTGCTCCGCCACAGCGGGCGATTCGTAAAGCTTCACCGTATCCAGCTCCATGCCGAACGCGTGCTCCATCTTCGCGCGGATGGACTCGGACAGATCCAGCCGGGTCGCGTCCCCTGTCCCGGCCTGGGCGTCCAGGGATCTCACCGGCGCGGCGGCCTGCCTGAATGCCGACGCGGCATCCTGCCCCGGATCGGCTTCCGGAGCCGGTTTTCTTTTCGCGTAGGTATGGTCCATACTGCTCCGCTCCTTTCAGACAGCCGGATCAGAGGGCAGGTTTTCTCTTTCTCTTCCGTAAAACAGGTCCGATCCCTGCACCCTGCCGGAACGGGGTGTGCGCGCGAGCCTGTCATTCTATTCTTTTTCATTATACTGACCTGGGAGAGGATGGGAAGAATTCCGGCCCAGACGCCCGAAAAACGTCAAAATCTGCAAATTCGCGTCGTTTTCGATGTGCTATAATGGCAATGTGAACAAATTGGTTCCGGAGAGGAAGCGCAGCACGATGGCACAGATCACCTTCCGGATTCTGGAAGACAGAGACCTGTCTCCCTTTCTTTCCTACCTGCTTTCCGGCCCCGCCGGCCAGCTTCGCCGGGGCGCGCCCGGCTGGCTGGCGGTGGGCGCTGTCCGGGACAGGATGGCCTGCGGCGCAGCCGCCGTTCAGCTCCGGGGAGAGGAAGCCGAGCTGGCCAGCTTTTTTGTGGATCCCCAGGTCCGGGGGCAGAGGGTTGGGTCCCGGCTGCTGGACCGGACCACTGCGCTGGCCAGGGAACGGGGCTGCAGACGCATGGGTCTCCACTATCTCCTGGCCGGGGACGACCTGGCGGCCATGGACCGTCTGGTCCGCCGCCGGGGAGAGCTCGTCGAGGGATCCGGCTCCTTCGTCTACCGCATGGAGCTTGCGCCCTACCGGGACCATCCTCTCGTCGGTCCCAGCTTCCGGCCGGAATTCCGCCCTGTCCCGGCTGTGGTTCCGTTTTCCCGGCTGACCGGAGACCAGCTGGACGCCCTGGAGGCCCGGGAGGAGATCCCCGGCTTTCTCCTGCCGTCCTTCCTTCGGGACCGGATGGATCCGGAGCTTTCCGTGGCATGGATCGAGGACGGCCGGGTCACCGCGTATCTTCTGGGCGGCTCCACCCAGTACCGGGACGCCAGCCTGCTGGCCGCCTGGCTGGAGCGGCCCGCCTCCGCCTTTCTCCACCTGCTCCGGGAGCAGCTCAACCGTTTCTACTACCGGTTCGGCGGGGAGTTCCGGCTGTTCGTCAGCCCGGTCACCCCCCACGCGGAGCAGATGCTCCAGCGGCTGACGGAGGGAAAATACACCCGGTACGAGGCACGCGCCGGCGTCCTCTCTCTGATCTGAACAGCAAACGGCCTGCAGGGAAGGGAATCCTCCCGGCAGGCCGCAATGTTTTTTATCGATTCTCACAGTATTGCCGGCTTCCGCGAAACTGTTTGCCGGTCTGACTATTCCTTTCCCCAGTTTTTTTCCAGAGACCACTCAAAAAAGGCCCGCTTCATTTCCGCCATCCGTTTCGTACCGATCGGGACCCTGTCCCCGTTCTCCATGGAGAACTCCCCCCGGAATATGCCGGTGACGTGGTCCAGATTGACCAGATAGCTCCGGTGGCACCGGAGGAAGCTTCCGCCTTCCCCGCAGATCTCCGTCTCCAGCTCATTCAGGCTTTTCCTGGTGTTCCTGGTCCCGTCCCGCAGGTGCAGGACCGCCGTGTGGTGCAGCACCTCGATGTACTGGATCTCCCGCAGCAGGATCAGCTCCGTCTCCCACTCCGAGCGGACGGCGATCGTCCGGAACCGCTCCTCCCGCTCCCGGAGGATCCAGTCCAGGGCGTTGTCCACATCCTGCAGGGTGAACGGCTTGAGCAGATAATCCGTGATCTGCAGCTCATAGCTGAGCAGGCCATGCTCCCGGCTGGTGGTCGCGAAGATCAGATCGCACTGCTTGTCTTTTCCGCGGATCACCCTCGCCGCCTGCGCCCCGGATATCCCATCCATATAGATGTCCAGAAAAACAATATCCCAGCGCCGGGAGCGGAAGCGGTCCAGAAGCTCCTCCCCGCTGGAGGAAAGCTCCAGATCCAGGTCGACCCGGCGTTCCCTGCAGCATTTCCTGACCATGCGGGCCAGCGTCATCCGCTCCTCCTCCAGATCCTCGCAGATCATCACTAAAAGCTTCATACGGTCTTCCCCCTGCACGACGTCCACCGGTCCAGCAGAAGCTGGATCTCTTTTTTCCGGCTCCGGGAAACGGCCACCGCCAGCCGGTCCTTCATGATCAGTTCTCCGCCGGTCAGCTTTTCCACCGCGTCAGGATGCACGATAAAGCTTTTCTGGCAGCGAAAGAACGGCGGGGAGGGCAGCTCGGACTCCAGCTTGCTCAGGGGCACGCTCACGCAGATCTCCCCGCCCGTACAGTGGAGGATCGTATCCCGTCCCCTTCCCTCCGCGTACCGGATCTGAGACAGGGGGATCCTGACCCGATCCCACCCGCAGGGCAGGTCCAGCCATCCCAGGCCCTGCCGCCAGAATCGGAAGCAGCGGTCCATTGTGCGGCAGAGATCTCCGTAGTGAAAGCCGGGGGCAAGGCGTGCGACCGGATGCCAGTGATAGGCCTGGATCGCCTGATTCTGATCGTCGGACAGGATCACCACCGCACAGGAGGAAGGCAGCTGCTCCAGCCGGGCGGATACCTGAGCTGTCTCCAGGTCCAGAAACAGAATGGATGGACAGGGCTCCGGCCAGTCGTCTGTCCTTTCGCTCCACGCCGAATACTGAAACCGGATGCACTGCGCCTCTGCCCACAGGCTGAGCAACCGAAACAGCCTTTCCTCCACGGCCTTCTCTCCTGTGACCACCGCAATGGAGACCGGCTCAGATTGATCTTTCCGCATACTCTTTTCCCTTCTTCAACAGTCAGCCATCATAAGGTGATTATGCCGCAGAAATGTATCAATATATCATAATAGTAGCACAAGATAGGAAAAATGAAAAGGATAATTTGAACCCCGCTCTTTGGGATCCGGACGCGCGTCAGGATCGCCGCCGGTTTTTTCTTTCCTTGGGCGAACTCCGGCCTGAACGGGCGAAAAGTGTCAAAATCTGCAGCGCAATCCATCGGCTTCCATGCTATAATTATGATAGCATAGAGTTTGTTTTTTCAAGAGGAGATCGGTATGGCGCACTATTCCTTTCGCGTCCTGAACGAACAGGATCTGGCTGTGTTTTCTCAGTATCTGCTTCCCCAGACGGCCCAGGCCATCCGGCGCGAGGCGTCGTCCTGGCTCGTCGTGGGTGCGATCCGGGAACGGCTCGCCTGCGGAGCGGCGGCGGTCCGCTGCAGCGGGAGAACAGGGGAGCTTGCCAGCTTTTTCGTCGACCCGAAGGCAAGGGGGAACGGCGTCGGACGGCGTCTTCTGGAACGGACGATGGAGCAGGCAGGAGCCCGGGGCTGCGAAGCGCTGTCCGTACGGTTCCTGCTGGCCGGGGACGACCTGGCGGCAATGGACCGGCTGGTTTGCCGCTGGGGCAGATTAACGGAGGAGACAAACCCTTACGTT
>JAEEGL014362554.1_pt1 | contig 10642 bp, 8 predicted proteins | sample 9134231 | NCBI WGS metagenome assembly JAEEGL01 (sample SAMN16246548, study PRJNA631951) | gut metagenome | biome: gut microbiome; feature: rumen; material: fiber-attached | host: Bos | place: Iran: Karaj | collected 2018-10 | reverse complement strand
TATCCGGCAGGCGGATCAACGATGATATGGGCAAGTACATCGCGGAATCTCTGGTCAAACGCCTGATCGCGGCGGACATCCCGGTGAAGACAGCACGCGTCGGCATCCTGGGATTCACCTTTAAGGAAAACTGTCCGGATACGCGGAATACCAAAGTCATCGATATCATTCGGGAACTCAGGGAATATGGCATCGCGCCGATCGTATCCGATGAAACGGCGGACAGCGCGGAAGCGGAGCGCCTGTATGGACTGAAACTGGCGGATGCCTCCGAGATCCGGGAGATGGATGCTGTCGTAGTCGCGGTCGCGCACGAGTATCTGGCGGGGATGGACAAAAAGCAGCTGGAAGGTCTGTTTAAAGCCGGAAACAGGGTAAAGGTGCTGTTCGATGTCAAAGGGATCTATAATCGTGCGGACTTCGCGGAACCCGGCTTTGATTACTGGAGACTGTGATGCGCATCGCTGTCCGGTTGGATGATATTGCTCCGATCATGAACTGGAAAAACTTTGAAAGGATGATGGCGCTTCTTTCGGAAAAGAACGCCATGCCGCTTTTGGGCGTGATCCCGGACTGTCAGGATCAGAAGATCGCCGGGATGAAGGGCGTGACACAGGAAGAACCGGAGGCCTTTGCCGCACGGATGAAGGAACTGAAGGAGGAGGGCGTCGTGATCGCAATGCACGGCGCTCATCATGTATATAAGACACAGGAGGGCGGGATCTTCCCACTGAACAAAGCCTCTGAATTTGCGGGCCTGCCGATCGAGGAGCAGCAGGAACTGCTTCGCGTGGGCACAGAGGCAATGAAAGCCATGGGACTGGAAACAGACATCTTCATGGCACCATCCCACAGCTATGATGAGAATACGCTGAAAGCGTTATCGGAAGCAGGGTTTCATCGGATCACGGACGGTTTTGGGAACAGCCCGTACCGATATCACGGACTGACCTTTTATCCGATCGCCTTTTCAAAATCACGGGCATTAAAATCCAAAAACAACGGGACGGTGACGGTGGTGTACCATGTCAACACCATGCGCAACAGAGATTTCGCGGAAGCGGAACGTTTTCTGGGACAGGCGAAGCTGATCCCGTACCGCGAACTGCTGTTTGAACCGACGAGCCGCAGGATGGATATGCTGCAGAAAGCGGAGCATGCGGCGGCGTGGTGCAAGCGCGCAATGCTGTCGCACAGGAAACGGGGGAAAAGACCGTGAACGGGCAGAAGCCGATCCGTGTACTACATGTCCTTGGCAACACACGGCGCGGAGGTGCAGAAAGCCGGATCCTGGAGATCTATCGAACGATCGATCGCGAGCGTGTTCAGTTTGACTTTCTGATCCATGAGAATGATGACAGAAGGGGCCGATCCACGAGCGATGAACTGATGGCTTCGCACAGACAGAATCCCTATGATGATGAGTTTCGGGAACTCGGCGGACGGATCTTTGCGCTGCCCAGACCTGATTACCGCCCCGGAGGCACAGGCCTTATGGCATACCGGCGGGCCTGCAGGCGCTTTTTTGCGGAACATGCCGGAGAATGGCAGGTCATACAGGGGCATATGACCAGCACGGCCGCTGTCTATTTAAAGGAAGCAAAACGCAGCGGGATCCCTGTGACGATCGCGCATGCCAGAAGCGCAGGGACAGATCCCGGACTCAAGGGCCTGCTGACCCGGTTCCTCAGGAGGCCGCTCTCGGATCCGCGGCAGGTGGACTGGCGCTTTGCCTGTTCGAGCGAGGCCGGACACGCAGTATTCGGCAGTGCGCCAACAGTGATCCTTCCGAATGCCGTCTCCGTGGACACCTTTGCCTGGGATCCGGAAAAACGGGCGGCGATCCGGCGCGAGTTTGGCCTGGAACCCTATCAGGTGGTCGGCCATGTCGGTTCGTTCCGCTATGCCAAGAATCATGAGTTTCTGCTGCGGGTTTTCCGGCGTCTGTGTGATTCGGCGAAGGAGGACAGATATCGCCTGCTCATGCTCGGTGAAGGCGAACTCCTCGAGGAGATGAAGCAGCTCGCGGCCGGGCTTGGCATCTCGGACCGCGTGATCTTCGCGGGAACGCGCGGCGATGTCGCGGATGTCTGCCAGGCGATGGATGTTTTTGCGTTTCCTTCCCGCTATGAGGGAATGCCGGGAAGTGTTGTGGAGGCGCAGGCCTCGGGACTTCCCTGTCTGGTGTCCGACCGTGTTACGCAGGAAGTCGGTGTGACAGAGCTGGTCCGTTTTCTGAGCATCGGTGACGAACGGACGGGCGGCGAAGAGGAGGAGGCCCTCTGGGCGGCGCAGCTCTCGGAGATCCTTGCGCAGGAGTCCCCGAAAAGGCGCGCGGAACGTAATGAGAGCATCCCGCGGAAGCTTCGGGAAGCAGGGTTTGATGTTACGCAGCAGACTGCGATGCTGCAAGATTTCTACATGACCGGCCGCGGACTCTCTTCCGGCAGGAAACTGATGCTGATGCTTCCGATGCTGCACCAGGGGGGCTTTGAACGAGTGGCCGTCGCGACCGCAAGACTCCTGTCACGGGATTATGAAGTGACGGTATGTATATTCAGCGACAAGAATATCCACTATGACATTCGCGGACTTCATATCGAAAATCTGAACGTCCCGAGCAGTAAAAACCGTCTGTGCAAGGTGTTCAATGTATGGAGACGCATCAGCCGGGCGCGGAGGCTCAAAAAGAAGCTTGGGATCGACATTACCTATTCCTTCGGGAATACAGCGAATCCCGTCAATGTATTCTCCCGCAGACAGGACAGGATCATCACGGGACTTCGCTGTGAGACAGATCTGGAGAGCCCCCGGCTGGTCCGTCTTGCCGTCCGTCGTTCGGACCTGGTGCTTTCCTGTTCCGGAGAGATCAGAGATCGTCTTATAACGCGGTTCGGGTGCAGGAGGGCAGCGGTCGTCTATAATCCGCTGGATGTAGAGGATATTCGACGCAGGGCCTTGGGGAACGGATCGGAGCGGCCGGAGACAGGGACATTCACGATCGCCACGATGGGAAGAGATGACGTGATCAAGGGCCACTGGCATCTGATCAGGGCGTTTTCAGCGGTCTGCGAAAAGCATCCGGAGGCCAGACTTCTGATCATCGGCGCCGGCAGGTACGAAAGCGTCAGGCGTCTTGCGGAAAAACTGGGCGTTGCGGACAGGATCACCTTTACCGGCGCACTGACAGATCCGTTCCCGGTCATGGCAGGAGCTGATCTTTATGTACTTTCTTCGAACCGGGAAGGCTTTCCCAATGCACTGGTTGAAGCCATGGCGCTTTCCCTGCCGGTGATCGCCACGGATTGCCGTACAGGTCCGAGGGAGATCCTGCTCTCCGACGAGGAGAGAAAAGCTCTTCCGGAAAGGGGCGCGGCAGATGACAGCATCGCAGCTCCGATCGACGGAGCGTATGGTATAATGACACCCGACATGTCGGCTGTTCCCGATGAGGAACCGGTTCTTAAGGAGGAAGGGGAGAAGATCCTGGCCGGTCAGATCATACGTATGATGGAGGATCCGCAGCTCAGAGCGCACTACGCGAAAGCGGCGGGAGAAAGAGCACTGATGTTTACGCCGGAGAACTACCGCGGAGAACTGCTCGCGGTTCTGGACAATGTGATGAAACAGAAAGGATGCCTATGAGTTATCAAGATCTGACGTTTCCCGAGAACAGTATTTTTCTGGTGACAGGAGGGGCCGGATTCATCGGTTCCAACCTCTGCGAGGCGCTGCTTGCGAAAGGAATGCAGGTGCGGTGTCTCGACAATCTGTCGACCGGCCACCGCGAGAACATAGAGCCGTTTCTGGCAGATCCGAAATTCACCTTTATCGAGGACGATATCCGGGATATGGATGTCTGTCTGAAGGCGACGGAGGGCGTACGGTTCGTTCTGCATCAGGCGGCGTGGGGAAGTGTTCCCCGCAGCATCGAGATGCCGCTCCTTTATGAGGAGATCAATATCCGCGGCACGCTTAACATGATGGAGGCGGCCCGCCAGAACGGCGTGCACAAATTCGTCTACGCATCCTCCTCTTCGGTGTACGGAGATTCCACGGAGCTTCCGAAAAAAGAAGGCGGCGAAGGCAATCTCCTGTCTCCCTATGCGCTCACCAAGCGGGCAGATGAGGAATACGGCAGGCTCTACTTCAAACTGTACCGCCTTGACACATACGGCCTGAGATATTTCAACGTGTTCGGGAGAAGGCAGGATCCGAACGGCGCTTATGCGGCCGTGATCCCGAAGTTCTTAAAGCAGCTCCTTGGCGGTGAGCGGCCGACCATCAACGGAGACGGCAGACAGAGCCGCGATTTCACTTATATCGACAATGTTATCGAGGCAAACCTGCGGGCGTGTCTGGCCCCTGCCTCCGCTGCCGGTGAAGCGTACAACATCGGTGCCGGCGGACGCGAATACCTGATCGACGTCTACAACGATCTGTGCGAGGCGCTGGATCTTACGGTCGAGCCGATCTACGGTCCGCCCCGTGCCGGCGATATCAGGGATTCCAACGCGGACATCTCCAAGGCAAGAGAGATGCTGAGCTACGATCCGTCCTATGATTTCCGTGCCGGGATCAGGCTGGCCATCGACTGGTATAAAGAGAATCTATGAGATCGATCGCTTTTCATCTCAACTGCCTGACGCACGGAGGCACCGAGCGGGTGGTCTCCAATCTGGCCAATCGCTTTGCACAGGAGGGGTACAGGGTCTATGTGCTGACGGAGTGGACGGACGAGGATGAGTTTGCGCTGGACGAACGTGTGAAGCGCATACACGTCGGTCTGAAACCCGAAGATGAGAAAAGAGGAAGGGTCGCGAAATTCCTGCGGCGCGTAAGATATCTGCGGGAATTTCTTGATGCCGAAAAACCGGAGCTTTTGGTGGCGTTTATGCGGCGGGCGAACTACCGCGCACTGATGGCGACAATGCGAAACAGGATCCCGTCGATCGTCTGCGTGCGGATCGATCCGGCACAGACCTATAACACCTTCACGGACAGACTGCAGATCCGCTGGCTCTTTCCGCGCGCAGCGGGAGCTGTCTTTCAGACAGAGGAACAGCGCGCGTACTTTCGACCCTGGCTCCAGGAGAATTCCCGCATCATCCTGAATCCGATCAACGAAAAATATATCGGGATCCCCGCGCCTGATATGCGGGACAAAGCCGTGGTACACGCGGCGAGACTGGTTGACTTTAAGGATCAGCCGACGCTTGTCCGCGCGTTTCTGAAGGTACATGAGCGGCATCCGGACTATTGCCTCAGGATCTACGGGCCGGATTCCGGTGACGGGACCAAAGAGATCCTGGAAGAACTGATCCGGGAGAACAGCGCGCAGGAGTGGATCCTCCTGATGGGCGGCTGCGATACGCTTGAGAAGGAACTGCCGCGCGGAGAGGTCTTCGTGAGCTCCTCACTTTTTGAGGGACTGCCGAATGCCGTAATGGAGGCGATGGCGCTGGGACTTCCCGTTGTATCGACGGACTGTCCCTGCGGCGGACCGGCAATGATCATCCGGGACGGTGAGAACGGACTTCTGGTGCCGGTTTCCGATGAAGAGGCTCTGGCGGCGGCGATCGACCGCCTGATCGAGGATCGGCCCTTTGCCGAGAAGCTCGGGCAGGAGGCGAGAAAGATCAGTGAAGTCGCCGGAACAGAAGCGGTATATCGGCAGTGGAAGGGGTATTTTGAAGAGGTGATCGAACGTGAAGGAAAGAATACAGATCGCTGACCGCAGTGTCGGATCCGGAGCACCGGTCATGATCGTCGCGGAGTTATCCGGTAATCACAACCAGGACTTCGGCCGGGCGGTGGAACTGGTCCACGCCGCGGCGGAGGCGGATGCGGATGCGATCAAACTGCAGACGTATACGGCAGACACGATCACGATCGACTGTGATAAACCGTATTTTCGGCTGGACCGGGGGACGATCTGGGATGGAACGAACCTGTACAGACTGTATCAGGAAGCATATACACCCTGGGACTGGCAGCCGAAGCTTTTGGAGGAGGCGAAAAAGCTGGGGCTGCTCTGTTTTTCTTCGCCCTTTGACCGGACAGCGGTAGATTTCATGATGGAAATGGAGATGCCGGCGATAAAGATCGCCTCCTTTGAGATCACGGATCTGCCTCTGAGCCGGTATGCGGCATCCCGCCGGAAGCCCATGATCTTTGCGACGGGGATCGCGCGGAGGGAAGAGATCCTGGCGGCAGTCGAAGCCTGTCGTCAGTCCGGCAATGAGGATATCATCGTTCTCAAATGTGTCTCCGCCTATCCGACGCCTTATGAGGATGTTCATCTGCGGATGATGCCCGGTATCGGAGAGTTCTGTTCCGCGGTATACGGCCTCTCTGATCATACTCCCGGAAGCGCTGTCGCCGTGGCTGCCGCGGCAATGGGGGCGAAGATGATCGAAAAGCATCTGACGCTCAGACGTGCCGATGGCGGACCGGACAGTGCCTTTTCCATGGAACCGGAGGAATTCGCGCAGATGGTGCGCGATGTACGGATCGTGGAAACCGCGCTCGGGAGCGCGGAATATGCGCTCACAAAGAAGCAGGAAGGGGAACGGGCGCTCGCCAGATCCCTGTTTGTTGTTGCCGATATACGTGCCGGAGAAAAACTGACATCGGAAAACATCCGTTCCATCAGACCCGGATACGGTCTTTCGCCGGCACGCTACGAAGAAGTTCTCGGAAAGACCGCGGTAAGGGATCTGGAACGGGGAGAGCCTCTGAAGGAGGATGACTTCCGGTGAGCAGGCAGACACCCGTGATCGCCATACGGTGCGATGGCAATGCGCAGCTTGCATCCGGCCATCTGATGCGGTGCCTTTCGATCGCGGGAGAGCTCGCGCAGCGGGGAGCGGAGGTTTTTTTCTGCTTCGCGGACGAGGAGAGTGAGCGGTGGTTCCGCGGGAAGGAGTTTCCGCGGGAGATCCTGAGAAGCGATTTTCGTGATCCGCGCGGTGAGCTGCCGGTACTCGCGGAGTGTCTGCGCAAAAGACAGGCGGACGCAATACTGATCGATCATTACCATGTAGATGACAGCTATCTCGCGGAGCTTAAGGAGAGAGACCCGGAGCTTGGGATCTGTGTCCTGGATGATTTTCTGTCCTCCGGAAGACCCGCGGATCTTATGATCAATTATACGTTGCCCGGAAGAGCCGCGGATACGCCGCTCAGGCAGCAGTTTCGGGAGCATCGGATGTCTGTGCGCCCGAAGGTGCAGCGGATTTTTGTCTCTACAGGCGGTTCGGATCCATGCGGCATGCGCGAAGCGCTCACCGTGCTTCTTAAGGAGATCCTTCCGGAAGCAGAGATATGCATTCCTCAGGGGATCGAAGAGATGGCGGCGTACATGGCTTCCTGCGATCTCGCCGTGAGTGCCGGCGGAACGACGGTCTATGAGCTCTGCGCGGTAGGTGTGCCGACGATCCTGTTCACCATGGCTGATAATCAGCAGGTTCTTGCGGAGAGTGTGAAGAATGCCGTAGAAAACGCGGGTGATGTTCGAAGCGAAGCCGGAAAAAGATACGCACTGAAAAAGATCGGGACGTTCATTACCATGATGGCAGGTGACATCGGGCTGCGCACGCAGACTTCCGAACGGATGAAGCAGATGACGGACGGACACGGGGCAGAAAGGATCGCCGACAGGATCCTCGGGCTGATCCGGTCATCCGGCACACGGGAGTAAAGGGAATATGCAGTTTGCTTCACTGATCTTCATCCTGTTTTTCCTTCCCGGAACACTTCTGGCATACTATCTGGTGTCCCGCAGGAGTGCCATGTACGCGCGCCTTGTTCTGCTGGCGGCTTCTCTTCTTTTCTGCGGACTGACGGATCTCTGGTCCTTATGCACGCTGCTGGTCTCCGCCGCAGTGAGTTTTCTCTTTGCACGGGCGATCCTGCGGGCGGGACCGGGGGCAAAGCGCGGGCGCGTGCTGCTGGCAGCCGGTATCGTTGTTCAGGCGGCGGGGCTGATATATTTCAAGTATCTCGGTTTTCTGACCGGCGCGATCGGGCTGCTCCTCGGAAATGATTTTATGTGGCAGAGCGTTATTCTCCCGCTGGGGATCAGTTATTCCACATTTACGCAGATCGCTTTTCTGGTGGATGTGTGGCGCGGCAGGATTTCCGGGCCGGTGCGTTTTTGGGAATATGCCGGCTATCTCTTTTTCTTTCCGAAACTGACGCAGGGACCGATCGCGTCCGGAACAGCATTGTTTGAGCAGCTCTCCGGCAGATCCGCGGGGGGACGGGTGACGGCAGAAGGTCTTTCCTCCGGGCTGGTCCTGTTCACGTTCGGACTCTCCAAAAAGCTTTTGATCGCGGATGTATTCGGCCGTGCCGTGGATACCGTGTTCGCGGCGTATCCCTATTTTTCGCCCGCGGATGTTGTCGTAACGATCCTTTCCTATTCGTTTCAGATCTATTTTGACTTCAGCGGATACTCCGATATGGCGATGGGCGTTGCCCGCATGTTCGGCTATGAGCTTCCGGTCAACTTTAATTCCCCGTATCGGGCACAGTCGATCACTGATTTCTGGCGCAGATGGCATATGTCCCTGACGGGATTCCTGCGGGAATACCTGTACTTTCCGCTGGGAGGCAGCCGGAAAGGGACGCTGCGTACGTTGGGAAATATCATGGTCGTCTTTCTGGTCAGCGGTCTCTGGCACGGGGCCAATTGGACCTTTGTCCTCTGGGGTGCTTTTCACGGACTGCTGCAGGTACTGGAGAGAACGGCAGGAAAACTGATCGCACGGATCTGCGCGGGGCGGGCAAACCCTGCGTTACCTGTGATCGCGGCCGCCGTTTTGAGGATTCTGCGCTGGGCGGTGACTTTCGCGCTGGTCTCTGTTCTCTGGCTGCTCTTCCGCTGCCCATCCGCGGAGGTGTTCGGCGGCTTCCTCGATATCCTGAGGGAAGATATGCCCTGGAGCATCCGTCAGGATGTGCTTGAAGTGTTTCGCCTTCCCGGCATTCGGGGACTGCTTGGGGCCGCGGTCACGGAAAGCACTGAAGGGATCATCGGGACGCTGTCGATGGTCTTTTGGATGATCCTTGCTTTTGTGATCTGCCTGCAGCCGAAGAATAATGAGACCTGCGTGTATCGGAGGAATACCTTCCTGTTTGCGGTGACCGCTGTCCTGCTCGCGGTATGTATCCTGTCCGCCAATGACATGTCGGCATTCCTCTATACGAATTTCTGAAATGGAGACAATGGATAAGGAGAAAACAGCAAAAAAAAAGGAGTGGACCGCGAAGCGGTTTCTGGTCGGGATCCTGATCGTGCAGGGCGTGATCCTTGTGACGGTCGCGATCCTTACGATCATTCTGGATCCTTTCTTTCACTATCACGCGCCGCTTGATGGTTTTTTCTACAAATTGTCGGATCAGCGGCATCAGAATAACGGCATCACCAGACACTTTGACTATGATGCGGTCATCACCGGGACCAGCATGGTGGAGAACTTCAGGGCGAGCGAGTTTTCGGATCTCTTCGGAACCCGGACGATCAAGGTTCCATATCCGGGAGCGACCTTCAAGGAGGTAAATGATAATCTGGATGTCGCATTTGCGACGCACGATGAGATACGATATGTTCTGCGCGGCCTGGATTACTCTCATCTGGTGGAGGATGCACAGGCGATCCGGACGGATATGGGGGAGTACCCATCCTATCTTTACGATGACAATCCGTTCAACGATGTGAAATACTTCTATAACAGAACGATGCTCTCGGTCTATCTGGCACCGATGCTTCGCGGATATCTTTCGGGAACGGCCGGCGGGGTGACGGATTTCGATACCTACGGATCAAGCGCGGGAGATGAGTATTCGGCGGCTGTGACGCTGGGTGACAGGGAGTCTTTTCAGGTGGATCGCGCTGAGAACTCGCGGCTCACGGAAGAGGAAAAGGTGATGCTGCTGGAGAATATCCGGCAGAATGTAACGCGGACAGCACTGGATCATCCGGAAACAGAGTTTCTTATCTTTTTTACACCCTACAGTGCGGCGTGGTACGGGGCCCTTCTGGAAAAGGGAGGATTCGGAAGCCAGTTTGAGGCGGAGAGGATCGCGGCACAGGAGATGCTCGCCTGTCCGAACATCCGCCTGTTCTCTTTTGCCGCGGAACCGGAGATCACGATGGATCTCTCCCATTATAAGGATTTCGGTCACTACTCGCCGGAAATCTCATCGCTTCTTCTGGAAAGGATAGCGGCAGGGGAAAACGAGCTGACGCCGGAAAACCTTGACGCCCGCCTTACTGCTGAGGAGAAGCTGTATCGGGAACTTGACTACGACGCGCTGATCCGGCAGAAAAATACGCCATGATCGGCAGGAAAGTATAAAAGGCTCCCATATTGTAGATCATATACCGGGACTGTGTGAACATGAGGAGTCCGACGGCACAGGCATTGATGATGATCCCGATGAGAACGATCTCGCCGGCGAGAAAAAGCTCCCGGCTCCCTTTGCGCAGTGTCTTAAGGAGCAGGAACAGGTACAGGGCATAGATCGCGAGTACATAGGGCTGCAGGATATCGGACATCTTCGCTACACCGCTCATCAGGCCGGAAAGGATCTGTGTACCGTAGGCACGCAGGGAGAACGGGGGTATACGCTTTAC
>JAEEGL014319061.1_pt1 | contig 10642 bp, 7 predicted proteins | sample 9134231 | NCBI WGS metagenome assembly JAEEGL01 (sample SAMN16246548, study PRJNA631951) | gut metagenome | biome: gut microbiome; feature: rumen; material: fiber-attached | host: Bos | place: Iran: Karaj | collected 2018-10 | reverse complement strand
TTGCTTTGCTAAGAATATATTTGATTTACTACCAATAAGTACAACATCAGCTGTTTTTGGTATTCCATCTATAACATAAGCTTCTTCATTATAAATAGCATTTACTTGTTCACCATATATTCTTTCTGCATAATTATTCATCATAATACTAGAGTTTTTATCTAATGTATAGAAAGCTAAGAAAGCTATTAATAATGAAATAACTAATAATGATTTCTTTGATGTTAAATACTTTTCTAATCCTTTAGTATTATTCTTAAAGAAATCAGTTATTTTCATAAATAACTTCATTAATGGTGTAATCAAGATTTTATCAAAAAAGAGAATTATTTTGCCAATAAATCGGCATATTGCCTTAATTAATTTCTTCATAATCATCTTCCTCTTCTTCTGTTACTAGTTCATCTTGTTTAGGTCTTAATTCATCAATTAACATCATTCTTGCATCATCTATTGTTAAGTTATAGAATAATTCTCCTTTAACAGCAATAGATATACGACCAGTTTCTTCACTAACTACTATTCCAATAGCATCAGTTTCTTCTGCTACACCTAAAGCTGCACGATGTCTTGTACCTAATCTTTTATTAACACTTATACTATTACTTGTAGGAAATACTGCTCCTGCACAACTAATTCTATTTCCTTGGATAATTACAGCACCATCATGAAGTGGATTATTAGGGAAAAAGATACTTATTAATAATTCACTAGATAAGTCTGCATATAGTGATTTAGCACGATTTATATAATCTAATAAACTAACATCTCTTTCTATAACAATTAAAGCACCAATCTTAGATTTACGAAGATAATCAATAGCATTAACTACTTCATAAACTAATTTCTCTCTTTCATCAACTGTTAGTGTTTTATGACGACCTAATAATTGACTACGACCTAATTGCTCTAATACACCACGTATTTCTGGTTGGAAAATAATAATTATAGCAAGTGGTCCATACATAATTATATATTCAAGGATTAAACCTAGTGTATTTAAACCTAACCATCCACTAACTAGTTTTAATATAATTATTACTAAAACCCCTTTAAATAATAAACTCATTTTTACATTATTCTTGATATTCTTCAAGATGTAATAAAACATAAACCAAACTAGTAAAACATCAAGAATATTTTTTAATATATCTAAAATATTATCTACTATCATATCGAACTCCTTATACTAAATAAGTATAACAAAAAAAAGGATATTAGTAAATATCCTTATTCTCTTTTTTAAGATAGTTTTCTATATAGAATACTTCTTATGTTTATGATTATGAAGATAATCTTCTCTTAATTCTTCTAAGTATTTATAAGCATTTGCTTCAAGATTATTACCACGTTTTGCAATTTTATAAACATACTCTTTTGTTTCCATTCTACATAATCCAAATTCATCAAGTTTTTCTAACATAACACAGCTATAATCATTAGGATTAACTAAGATATTACCACCATAAAGTGGTCCTGGATAAATATCTTTTTCTATTAATCTTTCAATCCACCATTTAGCACTATCAAATATAGTATTAATATCTTCATCTGTTAATTCTATTTCGTTTTCTAAAACATTTAATGGTTTATATTCAAGAAATTTCTTAGGTATAATTACTCCTACTGGATAATCATGACATAATACTAAACCAGAAATAACTTGAGTAGCTTTTTCTTCTTTTAAAGCATATTCCTCTTGAACTCTTTCAATTCCCATAATTAATTCTTCTTTTCTTTTTTTAGGAGTCATTCCATAATTTTTTAAATCAATTGGGGTCCAATACTCTTTATAAAAGTCTACTCTATCATCTACACCTTTTGGAGTACGATCTATATCTTCAAAGTCTTTATAATATATACCTATAAAGTATTCATCATCATAATTAATAACTTTACGATAATGATCATATTCAAATAAACCATTATTACTATCAAGATATTCTAATAACTCTTTTGGAGTTAAATCAATTTCTAACATAAACTCTCCTTTACAAGTTGTATATTGTAACACATCATAAAAAAAAAGACAACAAGTGTCTTTTAATCATTTAAATATTCTAATATACCTGATAGTAAGATATTATTAGTTACATGTTTATTTTCCATTAAACTACCTGGATTTAATACTAAGAATTTATCAGAAAACTTAGTTGCCATATCAGTTCCCATTGATATAATAGTTACATTTTTATAACCAGAACTTTTCATATGACCTAAAGCATTTTGTGCTTGTCTATAATTACCATCACCAGAAGCTATAATAAAGAATATTTCACTATTCTTTGCATTATCAAGTGAATCAACACCATCAGTATATCCACTAAATACAACTATTCGATCATAAGTCATTTTTTTAGATGCATGCATTACTTTATGTGCTCCATCAGAAAAACCTAAGATTGAGTTTTTAACACCTGCTTTTTGTTTAGTAATGGCTTTAACAAACATTGTTGTATATGCACCAGAATCTCCATCAAATGATGCTCCTTCAGCAATTAAAGCCATTATACCACCACTTTTTATAATAGATGGATCTTTTTTTACATTACTAAACATACCATCAAAGTTAGTTTCTCCTCGACCACCCATAAAAGTAAGCGTATTAGTTGTACTTAGATCAACTCCAGGTGGATAATATATACGTACTTTTACTTTTTTATTACTTGCTGTTAATAAATTACCACTAATATCATAACTAAATTTACCCTCTGAAGTATTAATAATATACGTATTGCCTTGTAATAAACCTACTCCATTTGAAGCTAATTGTTGAAAGAATGCTTTATCTGCATAAACTGGTGTTTTACTATTTAATGATTTATATCCCCAAAGATTAAATTTACCAGTAAAACTACCACTTTTTGGTAATACATTTATTGTATATGTCTTACTCTTACCATTACTAACTGATAAAGTAATAACTGCTGTACCAGAACTTATACCTGTTACTACACCATTTTCTACTTTAACTATACTAGGATTATTGCTTTTATAAACTATTTTATCATTAATATTACTGATATTAATATGAGCTTTTATATTAGTAGTTTCACCTATTCTAATAGTAGTTTTTGGATTACAGTCAATTACTATATCTTCTTTAGTAGCATTAACTTTTACATCAATATTCTCTGATACTTTATTATTAATAGTAATAGTAATAGTAGCTTCACCAATATTATTAGCAACAACAACTCCCTCTGATACACTAACTACATTTTCATTACTACTAAACCATTCAATAGTTTCAATATAACCATCTTTTGGATTAGTTTCATATGATAAATCTAATTCATCACCCATTTCCATAGTTATATTTTCTTCATCAAATATTATTTTATCAATATCTTTAACAATACCAGTTGATCTAGCATCACTTTTTACTCTAACAACTAAATCTTTAGTTATTTCATTATTTAAAACCATAGATACTGTAGCAGTACCTTCACTTTTAGATACTATTTTATTATCATTAACATCAATTATATTACTATCACTAGTATAGTATTTAACAGAAGTTATATAAGCATTAGATGGATTAATATTAAATGGTAATTCATATTCACTATTAGTCTTCATTAATAAATATCCATCTGGAATAGTAATACTTTCTACTTCTATGCCATAACTACCTGAATATACATTAACTATACAAGAATCAGCTACACTTTCTTCATTATTGATAACAGTTGCTGTTATAGTAGCTTGTCCATAATCATTAGCAATAATATCACCATCTTCATTAACAGTAATTATTTCATTATTACTAGACCATTTTACTTTTAAATTAGGAATATTTACTTGATAACTTATTCTTTTTTTCTCACCAATTTTTATTTTAATATCTTTCTCATTTAATGAAAAAACTAAATCTGTTTTCTTAGAAAAAAATATATAGAAAAGAAGTACAACGATAATTGCACATATAATTATTATGATAATATTTTGTATCTTCTTATTCTTTTCCATATATTTTCCTATTTTCCTACTTCATAACAATTATTGGTAGTAAAGAATACTTTCCTATCAATCTTTCTTAAATCTAATTTAACTGAGTTATAATCAATATCTTTAATAACTGCTAATAAAGTTTTTTGATTTTTAACATCATCTAAAACCATTACATTAATACGATATTTATCATGTAATACTTCCATTATTTTATCATTTTCTTTACTATGTATAACAATTACTTTATTATTAGATAATCCTAATATAACTAAATTACATACATAACTACTTATATATAATAAAACTATTGCATATACTACCATATTAAATCCAAAATAATATGCACCTAGTAATACAACTATAGTATTAACAATAAAGTTAACTAAACTAACTGATGTTTTAAAAAAACGATGAAATATTGGAGCAATTACCCCTAATCCTCCTGGTGAATAACCAAATCGATACGCAATACCATTAGTAATACCAGTTATAATACCTGATACAATACATATTAAAAACATATCACTATAATTAAGGTTAATTACGTTAGAAATATTCTCTGTTAAATAAGTAAATGTTGGATATAATGCACTAGCTAACATAATACTAGCTATTCTTTTCTTTTCTAATAAAATCATACTAAGTATTACAGTAGCAACATATATTAAAGCAATAGTATCACTAGTTTTAATAAATGATATTTTCTCAATTACTAAAGCTAGTCCTCCAGAACCACCACATACTAAATTAATTGGCTTAAGTAATAAATTAAAGTTAATGGCAGAAACTAATATTGAGATGATAAATATTAATAAATGTTTTCGATTAGATAATAATTCTTTCATTATTTACCACCACCAACTTCATATGATGATGAAACAACAAAGAATGCATCTTTATCTATCTTCTTAATACCTTCTTTTAAACGATAATAATCTCTTTTAGGTATAGCTATAAAAACAATATATTTATCATCATTAGAGTAAGCACCACGACCTTTAATAATAGTAGCACCATGACCTAATTCTTCATTAACCATTTTCTTTATTTCTTCTGCTCGCTTAGTAATAATATAAAATGATCTATTATCACCAATACCAATACTTATTTTATCGATCATAATACGATAAATAACAATAGCTATACTTGAATAAATAAATATTTCAAATCCAAATACTATTCCACCAACAATAACTATTAATGAATCCATAAATAGAGTAATATAACTAAAATTTATATTAATATGATGATCTAATATACAATTAAATAAATCTATACCACCAATATAATGATCTTCTCGATAAATAAGTCCAAGACCAAATCCTAATGTAACACCACCAACTATACTAGCTAATAAATTATTATCTACTTTTAAGTCTAATAAAGCATACATACCACTAAATATATAGATAAATAGTGGAAATAGTATAGTACCAATAATAGCTTTTTTAACATAAGATTTATCTAAGAATAAATAACCAATTATTAAAAACATAATAGATAAAAGTATTATTGTAATAATTTCATTAATGCCAAAAAGCTTATGAAATATAATAGATATACCAGCAACACCACTAGGTACTATTCCATAAGGCATAAAGAAAATACTAAATGATAAAGAACATATAAGTATTCCTAATATTACAAATAAATAACTTTTTACCCTCATATTTATCCTTTCAAATATTCTTCAATAAACCCCTCTATATCACCATCAAGTACTTTTATAACATTACTTGTTTCATAACCAGTTCGATGATCTTTAACTAATGAATATGGATGCATAACATAACTTCTTATTTGACTACCAAATGAAGTAATTGTTGATTCACCTTTAATATTATTCATTTCTTTTTCTTGTTTTTCTATTTCAAGTAATTTAAGTTTACCTCTAAGTACATTCATACATGTCTCTTTATTTTGTATTTGACTTCTTTCATTTTGACATGTAACTACTATTTTAGTAGGTAAGTGAGTAATACGAACAGCTGATTCAGTACGATTAATATGTTGTCCACCTGCTCCACTAGCTCTAAATACATCTATTTTTAAATCTTTTTCTTCTATCTTTACATCAATATTATTATCAAATTCAGGTGTTATATCAACACTAGCAAAAGAAGTATGACGTTTATGATTAGCATCAAATGGACTAAGTCTAACTAAACGATGTACCCCTTTTTCACCTTTTAAGTATCCATAGGCATAAGGACCATTAACTTTAATAGAAGCACTCTTAAGTCCTACTTCATCACCATCAAGGTATGATAATACTTCATATTTAAAACCATTCTTTTCAAGATATCTTAAATACATTCTAAACAACATATCTGCCCAATCACAAGCTTCTGTTCCACCTGCTCCTGAATGTATTTCCAATAAACAATTATTCTTATCATATGGACCTGATAGTAATAGAAATATCTCGGCTTTTTCCATTTTTTGACGTAATAAATTAACATCTTCTTCTAAATTATGTAATAACTCTTCATCATTAGTCTCTAATAATAGCTCACTAAGTTCTAAATCATTATTAACATCATTTTTTAAGTTTTCAACCAAATTAACAATCTCTTTTAATGAATTCATTTCATTAATTGTTTTATTAGCAAATTCAGTATCATTCCAGAAATCAGACCCCATTGTAACATTTTCTAGTTCACTAATCTTATCTTTCTTCCCTAGAATGTCAAAGTGACCTCCATAAATCATCTAATTTATTTTTAAATAATTCTAGTTCTTTTTTTATTTCTGCTATATCCATAGAATCACCCTATATAAATTATATCTTATTAAAAGAAAAATTTCCACAATTATTGTGGAAATCTTTCTATTTAACTTTTAATTCTTCTTTTTCTATTATTGCATTTAGCTTTTCTTTGCCAGTATCAATAATTGATGATAAATCAAGTTTTTTATTACTTTCTTTTGAACATTTATCGTTTTCTTTTTCAAGTTCTTTTAAAACTCCTTTATATAGATTAATAGCTTCTTCTTTATCAATAGTTTTATTACTAAATAATAAATCTATTCTTAAAAATATTATTTCTATACTTGTTTTCAATCTCTCTTCACTAAAATATATATTTGCTAAGTCTTTTTGTCGATCTATTAATCCATGGAAGTTATTTGAATAACGAACTAAGAATTTTTTAAATGAATCAAGATTAAGATTACTCTTTGCATCTTCAAAATAACTTTTAATGATATTATTTTCTCTTAATACTATTTCTTTTGTATCTAAATATACTACTGGTATATTTAATTCACTAGCTGCTCTTAAACTTCGATTAACTCTTTCTTCATCATAATAGTCATATATAACAACATAACTAGGTTTAAGATTAATATTAGATTTATTTTTTCTTAACTCTCTTCTTTCAACAACTAATTCATTATGATTATGTCTTGTTTCATCAATATAATCTTCTGCATTCATAAAACGAGATGTATGGCCTGCCCATAATTCAAATTCATCATTAGAAGAACCAAGATCCGTACTATCAGCTAATTGTATTGCAGTATCTGCAAAATCATCAAAACCAACAATAACATCATATACTGGTGCAGTTTGACAAATATTTTGATTTGATATTAGTGATGTACATATACCATGATTTTTAACATTAGAATTATTATTCCAAAACTTATTATAATCTTCGATAGAATCATGACTTGCATATGCAGATAAACTATTTACTAATAAATGAAATTCTCCAGTTGGTCTATAAACAGGAATATTATGTCCATTATAAGATAAATATCTATCTGGTTTATTATTATCTATTTTATATAAACTATCAATAACATTTTTATTAAATATTTTTCTTAAGTTTTGTTCTAATAATATTCTTTCTTCTAAATCTATTATTGGTAAATTATAATAGTATTTATCTATGTTTTCAATATTTTCTTCTTCAATAATAGTTTTAATTAACCTAATATACTTTAATTCACTATTATTATCATATTTATCTAATGATACTCCATACTCTTCAAGTAATCTATTAGCTAGTTCAAGAGAAATACCAAATATTTTATTAAACAATAAGTTTTTCTTATCGTTGATTTTATTACATTCAAGATATAAATTATCTATTTTAGTATTTCTATTTACTAAATAAGTATCTAAATCATTATTATTTTCAACATCTATATCGTTTACTGATTTGTTTTTTCTATAATTTATTAGTTTATAAATTAATGTAATTTTTCTTTCTTCATTTAATTCACCTATTACTATATTATTTAAATAAGTATTACTTCTTGATGAGAAAGCTGCTATTAAATTATTAATTATACCATCATAATAAATATCATAATCATATAGTTTTTTAATTAGTAATAAGAGTAGATTAATAATATTAGGATTTTTATGATATAAATCTACAATCTTTTGTGATATATCAGGATATTTAGATAATTTACTTAAGAAATAACGATTATTTTTTAAAGCCGGGATATCAAATAATTCAAATAGAAAATAACTATAGAAATTAACGTTACCACCACTTAATTCATTACAAATAGATCTTTCTTCTTGGGTAAAATCAAATTCACTTAAATAATATAATAGATAACAATCTATATTATAAAAAACAGCACCATTTATTATTCTTCTAATTGTTTTTTTATTATTAGTTTTTGTTTTTAAATATTCTATAAAATCTACTACTGATAATTTCTCTTTTTCTCCTTTTTCCATCATAGCAGCAAATCCACTAGCATCAATACGATCAATATATTTATTTAATAGTTCATCACCAGTTATATGTATATGATGGTAAAAATATGGGTCTGTCCACATACTTGCTAATAAACCACTAGGAAAAATATCAACAAATCTATCAAGAAATTGCCTACCATGAGCATCATCCATATAAACTAACATACTATGAAGTTCACGATAAGCAAATAAATCTTTATATTTATCAAACAGTTCGATTCTTTTATCAACATTCTTGATTTTAATAAGTGTTTCCATGATATCATAAGGAGACATTAAATCAGAAAATTCAACCAGTAATTCAATACGTTTATCCTCATCTTCTACGTGTCCTATCAAATCAGTAATAGTTTCATGATTCATTTTATCTTTGTATTTTCTTAAAACATAAATTATTCTATCCAAATTAGTAATATTACCAATCGTATATTTTATATTATATTCATCAAGATAATCGATATATTTATCTAATAACATAATTTTTTTATCTTCATCTTTAATATAATCAGTAAAGTGGCTTATATATTCTCTCTTAGATTCATCAAAATACTGATTAAATATCTCTATTTTCTTTTCTTCACCTTCAAATGATGCTGCAAACCAAGCTAGGTTATAATTAGGATATTTATCTTTAAACAATAAGAATTCTTCCATTCTTAATTTATCACTTTTAATGTTTCTTAAATAATCAGAAAATTCCTCATCATTAAAATTATCAATATTTTTTCTAAACATTTCTTTTCTAACATTATCACTTCTAATGGAACTAATAACATTAGAAATTTCAAAATTATCGAATAAATGACGATACTTTTCTAAAGTTTCTAATTTAGCATAATCATCAACAATTAATACTATTATCTCTGATGCAACAAAAGGAGACACTTTTGAAATAATTTCATTAAGAATATTAATCTTTAAACTATCGTATTCTTTGGTTTTTGGAAAGTTTCTAAGAACATAATCAACATCATGAAAGTATCCTCTATCACGCATAATATCTAGAAGAGCATACAATTCATCTATTTTATGATGTTTATTTAAGACACCAAACATATGTTCTTTACTTAACATTTCTCTTAGTTCTTCTTTGGTTGCCATACATGTCTCCTTATTATAATTATAACATAATCATAATAAAAAGATATCCACAATTACTGTGGATATCTTTATTTTTCTATTTGTTTCATTAATGGGAATAATACTACATCTCTTATTGATGGTACATCATAAATAATCATTAGTAGTCTTTCAATTCCACAACCAAGACCAGATATTGGTGGCATACCTTGTTCCATTGCACCCATAAATCCTTCATCAATTTCCATTGTCTCTTCATCACCTTGCTCTTTAGCTACCAATTGATCTTCAAAAGCTTGTCTTTGAGTAAATGGATCAACTAACTCAGAATATGCTTTACAAAGTTCTGCTCCACCAGCTACTACTTGGAATACATCAATAATACGTTTATCATTATCATTACGACGGGCAAGTGGTATTAATACAGCTGGGTAATTATAAATTACTGTTGGTTCTACAATACCTGCTCTAATCGTCTTTTTATAAGTAAAATCAATGATTTGACTTAATGAATAATAATCTTCTAAGTCTTTCATACTAAATAGTCCTGTTGCAACTATTTTTTCCTTTAATTCTGTTGGATCAGTTACTTCTAAGAAATCAAATCCTAATACTTCACGTAATCTTTCAACATAATTTATTTTTTGGAAATCTTTTCCAAAGTCAAGAGTATGACCTTGATAAGTTATAGTTGTTGTACCAACTAGTTCCATTAATAGACTACGAATAAATCCTTGATAAAATTTTAAATTATCTTCAAAATTCCAATATGATGCATACCATTCTACTTGCGTAAACTCTTGAAGATGTTGTGGATCCATTCCTTCATTTCTAAAACATTTAGCTACTTCATATACACGATTATATCCTGCAGAAATACAT
>JAEEGL013219495.1_pt1 | contig 10642 bp, 7 predicted proteins | sample 9134231 | NCBI WGS metagenome assembly JAEEGL01 (sample SAMN16246548, study PRJNA631951) | gut metagenome | biome: gut microbiome; feature: rumen; material: fiber-attached | host: Bos | place: Iran: Karaj | collected 2018-10 | reverse complement strand
GATCTGACCCTTTTCGACATGACCACGGAAAAAGAAGTCGATATGGGCGGCACTTTCGATTGGTTCGGCGTGGAAAGCCATCCGGATTACGGTGGCAATCCCAAAACAGGAAAATACAAACCCAACAATCGCATCACTGCCGAACAGTTCCATAACCGAATGATCTTGCGTGAAGCCATGCTCCGCCACGGCTTCCAACCCCTTGGCTCAGAGTGGTGGCATTTCACCTTGAAAAACGAACCCTTCCCCAACACTTATTTCACATTCCCCGTCAAACAGCTCAGCAAGTGAAGCATCTTCTAACCTCTAACACAATGAAAGCCCGATATCATTCTCCCTTAGGAACCTTGGTGTTGTTGAGCGATGGCCATGCGCTGACGGGATTGGACTTTGCAAAGAACCAAGAAACCGCAACGGATGAAGAGGCTCCCATTTTCGCGGAAACCCGTCGATGGCTCGACCTTTATTTCAGCGGGAAGAAGCCCGATTTCACGCCTCCATTGAAACCCCAGGGCACCCCTTTCCAACAAAAGGTGTGGCATGAACTGCTAACCATCCCTTACGGCGCAACCACCTCTTATGGTGCCATCGCCAAAAGCATCAACTGCCGCTCGGCTCAAGCCATCGGTCAAGCCGTACACCGTAATCCGATTGCCATCATCATCCCGTGCCACCGTGTGATCGGTGCCGACGGTTCGCTCACGGGCTATGCCTCGGGCCTCGACCTCAAACAAAAGCTGTTGCAATTGGAAAAGACATCCCTCTAATGTTGTATGGGGAAACCCGTCAAGCTTATACCAAACTAAAGAAAAACTCCTGGTCCTCGTACTCCCACTTCACGGTGCCAAAATGGATCAGATGAGCCAACAAAGAAACGACCTTGCGTCGGGGAAGCCTGACAAGGCGGACGATCTGCTTCAAAGTGAATTGTCCCTGCATCACCTCAAGCAACCGGTGGATGTCGTCGTCGTAGGTGATCATAGCGCCCTGCGGCTTCTGTGACTCGCACCAAAGCTCAAATAATACAGGTGAAGCCACAATGTTCTCATCCTTGATGCGGATATAGGCGCGCATCCGGCCGTCCTCATCTGGTGCACAAATGGGTCTTTTATTGGAAGGAGGCACCGTAGCGATGACAACGGCGTTTCCTTCGGCATGATAGGTGTCGAACTGGATGCTTGCTTCGGGTTGACAGTATTTGTAGGCGGCTTGATGCATCACATAAATCTCGCCTTCGGTACGGACACCTGCGATACGGCCATCGTCACGCACACCGATGAGCAGCCGCCCGCCATCGGTATTGGCAAAGGCAGAAACCGATCGCGCCAGCTTGCGGGCGTCATCGACACGATACTTGAAATCCTGTTGCTGATGCTCGCCTTCGCTGATAAGGCTGAGAAGATACTTTTTGTCATCCATTTGGGTTGCAAAAGTAACGGAAAATAACTATCTTTGCATTCTTAAACCCATGAAAAGAATTAAAAATGAAGAAGTCTTTTATTGCAATTGTATTGTTTTTGTTTGCTGTAATGACGGCTAAGGCTCAAGAGAGCACGTATAATAAAACCGACTTTGTCCCTGGTGATGAAATTATCTTCGATGACAACTTTGAAGGGGAGAAAATCGGCGAATTCCCGATGAACTGGGATTTGCTGGACGGCTATGCGGAGACGGCCCAGCAACAGGGACGCAAGGTGATTGCCTTCACTGACAACGGTCTGGGACAGGTGATGCCGCTGATGAAAAAGAGATGGGATTGGCTGCCAGAGGTGTTTACAGTGGAGTTTGACCTCTACGTGGCTCCGATGAATACGGGAGACACGGAGGATTCATCACTCGACATGAGTATTTATTTTGGTGAACGCGGCGACGACAGCTATTACAATGCATCTAGCTATGTGAAATTCTGGTACAGGGAAGACGGGTCGTGCAACCTGACGTGGGACTTGCTGAAACCAGATGGGGAAAGCCAATCGAGTGGAGAAAAGATGCTGGGGCTGAACACGGGCAACAGCGACTATCTGGAAAAAGACAATCCAGTGGTTCCCGGAGCGTGGAACCATTTCGCTTTCTCGTTTAATCAGCGGGCGTTCAAGGGTTATGTGAACGGCGTGCGTATGATCAACGTGCCGGCCATGAAAGCCCCGGGCTACCTGTTCTTTGCCAGCGGAGCGTTCTATCGTTACACGGGGTTGAGCAACGTGCGTATCGCCCAAGGTGCCGTGCCGCTCTACGACCGCCTGACTAACGACGGTAAAATCGTCTCCTATGCTATTACCTTCGAGACGGGGAAGGCCGACCTGAAGCCGGAATCCATCGTTGAAATCAACCGTGTGGCCAAACTGATGCAGGAGCATCCCGAGCTTGAATTCGAGGTTCAAGGCCATTGCGACAACACCGGTACCGATGCAGTGAACGACCCGCTAAGCCAACAGCGGGCCGACGCAATCGTGAACGCCCTTGTGAAACAAGGCATCGCCTCATCACGCCTCACTCCCGTAGGCAAGGGTTCACATTCTCCCATCGCTCCCAACGATACCGCTGAAGGACGCGCCAAAAACCGTCGCGTTGAGTTCGTGAAGAAATAACGGTGGTAGTTACTTCATCCTGAATTCCAACATCCCGCCATCCATGATTTGCTGGTGGGTGAGTTTATAGTCCTTGATGGGCTTGCCATTCAGCTTTACACTTTTGACATGAATGCGTTCAGGGGTCTTGCCCTCGGCCTTGATGACGAAGTCTTTGCCGTTGGCAAGATGCAAGGTCGCTTTGGTGAACAGCGGTGTACCGATCACATACTCCGCAGAACCGGCATGGAAGGGATAGAACCCTAAGGCGGAGAAGATATACCAAGCCGACATCTGGCCACAGTCATCATTACCGGCATAGCCGCAAGGCGTGGCACGATAGAACTCGCTGCGCACCTGCTCCACCAGCTCTTGGGTACGTTCGGGCTTGCCTGCAAAGTTATACAGATAAACGGTATGGTGGCTGGGCTCGTTGCCATGGGCGTACTGTCCAATGAAGCCACTGGCATTGCCGTTGACTTCGCCTGAAGTGGCGGTCAAGCTGAAGTTCTCGTCCAATTTTTTCAGAAAACCTTTCTTGCCACCAAAGAGATCAATCAAGCCTTGTGGATCTTGGGGTACAAACCACATATACTGCCAGGCGTTGCCTTCCACAAAACAGGGCTGTTCATACGACAAGGGATCGAAATCTGCAAGCCAATGGCCTTTTTCGTCTTTCGGGCGGAAGAAACCAGTTGTGGGATCGAAAAGATTGCGATAAAACAGGCTGCGGCGGTAAAAACGCTCGTAATCGTCCATGCGACCGAGCTTTTTGGCTACCAAGGCAACACAAGCGTCATCAAAAGCTTGCTCCATGGTGATGCTCACACTTTCGTCTTGCAAGGTCTGTGGCATGTAACCGTATTGCTCCCAAATCTCAAAGGGTGAGTTGTAATGACTTCGCGTGCTGCTTTCGATCATGGCCTGATACGCTGCATCCACATCGATGCCGGGAATCTCGGCCAGAATGGCATCGGCAAGCACGGGAATGGCATGATTGCCGATCATGCAGTAGTTGTCTTGTCCCCAAAGGTCCCAAATGGGCAGGTAGCCGTAAGTTTGATGGTGCAACACCATGTCGCGGACAAATTGTGCGGCGATGTCAGGGGCCATCAAAGTGTAGAGCGGATGCGCGGCACGGAAAGTGTCCCAAAGGCTGAACGTGCTGTGATAGGTCTGTCCTTTGGGCATCTGTTTGATCTCGAAGTTGGTGTCCATGTAACGACCATCCACATCGCTCATCGTGTTGGGCTGCATCAGCACGTGGTAAAGACCTGTGTAGAAAATGGTTTTTTGTTCGTCGGTGCCTTCCACGTCGATACAGCTAAGCTCACGCTGCCAGGTGTCATGGGCGGCCTGTACGTAATCGTCAAAACGCCAGCTGGTAGCTTCTGAAAGCATATTTTTGCGTGCGCCGTCAACATCAACCGGTGAAATGGCAACCTTCACTATTAGTTCGCGACCATCAGCAGGATCGAAGCTCAATGCAGCTCGTAAGGTGCGACCGTTCACCACATCGCTTTCGCCTACATTCAATCCTCCATTCATCAATGTGTGACCCACAAAGGGTTTCGAGAACTCGGCGCGGAAATACACTTTGCGCATCTTAGCCCAACCGGTGATGACACGATAACCTTCAATGGTGTGGTCATCCACGATACGGATTTGGGCTTGAATCACATCGTAGGTGCGACGCTTGGAGTAGTAGGCCTCACCACGGAACGTCCCACGATCGAGGTCGAGTACGATGGTCTGGGGTTTCCCGGTGGGGAAGGTATAACGGTGTATGCCAGTTCGAATAGTTGAAGAAAGTTCTACACTTACTCCGCTTTCTTGTAAAAGCACTTGATAATAACCTGGGCAGGCAGATTCTTGGTCGTGACTGTAATGTTGTCCGAAATCGGCGGCCTTCAAATCTTCGGGAGAGACGGTTCGGCTCAAAGGCATCAAACTCACGTCGATCAAGTCGGTGCAGCCCGTGCCACTCAAGTGGGTGTGGGTAAAGCCGTAAATCACATCTTTATTGTAGTCGTAACCCGAGCAGGGATCCCAAGTGACCATTTGTTCGGTCTCTGGACTCAGTTGTACCATGCCTTGTGGCATCGTCGCCCCAGGGAAGGTACTTCCGCTGAGTGCTCCAGTTTCATCGGTCTGGGTGCCGATAAAAGGATTGACAAATTGGGTGTAATCAATGGCGCTTTGAGCGCACAACAACAAAGGCAGCAATAAGAAAGCCACCAAAAAAGTCCTGGGTTTAAACATGTTTTATTCTTTGATTAATCTAAGGGTTGTAGCACCATTCTTACTGGCAATACGTGCCATGTAGACACCTTGGGCAAAGTTGCTCAAATCCAGCTCAACACGGCCTTGATGAAGGGTGGCAGAAGCCATTTTTCTTCCGGCAAATCGAAGGTTGCATCAAAGGTGTTGGACCAGTCGTTGACGCTGAAGCTGTCAAAGTCGTGCCAAGGGTCAGTCTCCGAACTACGATAGCTTACGGTCAGTACATCGTTGTTGTAGAGGGCCATCATGGCGTAACCGAAACTAAAGGAGGCAGAACCAACCCCCGATAGATCAAAGGTGGGGGAAATCAGTCGGGCTTGGTCTCCTGCTACACCGTTTTGGAAAGCGACCACATTGGATTGGGTACCGGTCATCACGCCCCAAGTGCCGGCACCTGTGGCTTCTACCGTCCAACACTCCATCGTTCCGGATTCAAACCCCTCGGAGTAGGGTTGCCCATCGGTAACCTGAATCACACATTGTGCAAACGCACCAAAAGGGCCGAAAACCCACCAGAAGACCAGTAAGAGTAGTTGCTTGTTTTTCATGGTTTTTATTATTTTTCATGGCAAAAATAATAAAAAACCAATACACGCACATTAAGGATTAATAAATTCATGAAGCTCCTCTTTTGAAGATTCATAGAGGAACACTTCATCAATCAAGTAAAACTTGTTGGGATCAACACAATGGGAAAAAGCAAATTTTGCAAACTCCAAACGGTTGGTTTCATAGGAGAATAAGTTGCAGATATTGAGAATTTGCCTTGTGTTCATGGAGTTGACGGAGATGACCCGCTTGGCGGTGTTCAATCTTTTCTCATCAAAGACTTCTTTGCTAATGATCCGTACAACCTCATCGTAATCCCTTGAATTCATTCCTTTGGCAGTATATCCATCTTTTCCACTTTTATCGGCTTGCCGTGAATCGGGAAGCGATTGGGGCCCAGCTTTCATGAGTGGTCCAGGAGTTTCTTGTTTAGGAAGTTGATTTTTGGTTGGGAGTTGTTTGAAAAGGCCTTGGTGTTGACCTGGCTGTGCGATGGCTGTGATTCCCGTTAACAAGAGAAAATATAAAAGGAACTTTTTCATGGTGGTATTTCTTAAAGGTTAAAGGTAATAAACATTGTTTTACAAAAACTATACCAATCCGAAATGGTATTGACCTTTACCCTCTGTAGCCTTACCATACTGGATGGCGTTTACGGGACAATGGTGGTAACAAGCCATGCACATCGTACAGTGACCATTCCATTTTGGACGTCCGTTTTCCAAGGAAATATTCTTTAACGGACACGTCTCGACGCATTTGCCGCAGCCGATGCATTTCTCATTGGAACGGTATTTGCTATCATCAGTAGCATATTTGTTAAAACTATTATTGATCAGATGACTTTTCAGCCAAGCAAAGTTTCCCACGGTCATCTCGGAGAATCGTTCTTTGTTCATCAACCGTGGAATATTCCGGGTCAACACGACGTTGGCCTCGGCAATTTTCTTTTTGGCCTTTTCCACGGGATCAAGTTTGAAACCACCCATGCCAATATAAGTCTCTGGCATGATCAAGCTGAAGCAAGCGTCGAGTTCCCAGCCTTTTTCCTGCAAAGCGTTGCGGAAAATCTTCTCGGTTTGCCCGCATTGGTCACCGCAAGTGCAGGCAAAATACACATACCCGGGCTTGCCATTGATGCGGAGTTGCTTCAGGAAATCAAGTACCAGACGGGGAGGAGCCCATGAATAAACGGGAAAAACGAACCCCAGCCTTTCATCTTCGGCCAGTGTAAGATCGTATTGGTTGTTACGTGCCGCTTCGGGGATAAAGACAAGGGTGTCGTCAAGCCCTTGTGCCAAGGTTTCAGCAACATGACGGCTATTGCCGCATCCAGAGAAATAGTAGATCATGGGTGAAGGGTGTTTTCAATGAAATCACAAAAATACATTTTTCTTTATTAAATTTGTAAATAGGTTTTGATTTTTTTTATTTTTGCAAAATAGAGAAAACAATCATTAATTAAAACCAACGATATGAAAAACTTTACGTTAACAAATTTCAAAAAAGTGAAAAGCCTGACGCTCATGGCGTTTTTGCTTTTCTTTACCTTGGGGGCTATGGCCCAACCAGGCAAAACCTCAAAATCGGAAACGACACAGGTCATTGCACGCCATTACCCCGATCCCAACGAATCCGGTTGTCCTTACGTTAAGATTTTTTGGGGTACGGATTTGGACGAAAATACATTTGACTTTGAGACGGGCCAAATACCGTCTTATTGGGATAACGACAAAACTTATCCTTGGGAGATAGCTTTGTCGGACACAGCAGCCTACGGCGGCTATCAAGGCTCTTATTGTATCAAGAGCGGCAATGCAGGTGTAGGTGGCTCAACATCATCCATTTCAGCCACAGTTGAATACGTCCATGCCGGTACTGTTCACTTTTTGGGCGGTTGCTGGGGCGAAGGCACCGGCGAGAACCTTTTTGACAAATGCGAATTTTACATCGATGGCGAGCTCAAATTCAGAGTAGGAGCCCTTGGGTCATGGAATTCATACAGTTTTGATGTAACCGCTGGTATACATACTTTCACATGGTCCTATACAAAGGACGGTTCCGTGGATCCTACGGGCGACGCCTTCTTTGTAGATAATGTAGAATTTGACGGTATCGACAACTCGAAAGCGCAGACCTATTACAGCGTCTATCGCACCCACTGCTCCCAAACAGGAGGCCCCACATCCGACGATAGAGTGTCAATTGCCGAGGAGGTGATGGTTACGAATGCCATCGACACAACATGGATTAACCTCGAAAATGGTGATTACCAATATGTTGTAGAACAACTTTATACGCCAAGCGTCCAAGAATGGTATTCCAATTGCATCACTAAAATTCCTCTTGCACATTTTGATGTCACCGTTACGGCCAATCCAATCTACGGTGGAACGATCACAGGTGAAGGTTCTTACGCCTATGACGAAACCTGCACGTTGACGGCTATACCAAACTATGGCTACTACATTGACTATTGGACATACAATGGCACAGTGGTTCAAAATTCATCTTATAATAGCCAAATCACCTTCACGGTCACTGAAGACGCCGAGATTGTGGCTCACTTTGAACCCGAGAGTTACGGCTATGAGCTCCACGCTGAACCAGAAGATGGCGGCGAAGCTAAAATTGTTTTTGAAGACGAGCAAGAATGGGGAGTCTTATTTGGCGATACAATTACCCTACAAGCCATACCTAACTTAGGCTATAGTTTTGTCAAATGGACTGCTTATGGGGGAACGATGGTAAAGGGTGTCAAGAATAGAAGTGGTGAGTATTTTATATCCGATAGCGCCCTCTGTCAACAAGTGATCGACCAAGAGTTTTTGGAAAGTGTTTTTGCTACTGACACGATAAACGATCCAGAAGATGACCCAGAAAGTGACGGCGTTTTTATTGTGTTTGTTGCCACCTTTGAAGAAGGCATTGACGGATGTAAGCGTCCTCAACAATTTTCCTACACCGATGTGGGTCCCGATTTTGTCTCCCTTAATTGGACAGAAAAAGGCGAAGCCGAGTCGTGGTACATTTTTTATCATGAAGCGGTTTCGACCATAATGCCCGTGGATACAAGTGTTTTGGTCACCCAAAATCCTTGCACGCTCGAGCACCTCCGTCCCGACACATCCTATGAAATGTATGTGATTTCTGCTTGCGGCGTTGAGAATGGTGTTCCGAACGGAATTCTATTCAGCGATACCATCAGATTCACCACCCTTGGACCCTGTCCGACACCCTTACACGTGGAAGTGGACAGCGTCACCGGAAGCACCGCCATGGTAAAGTGGATGGACTATAGCGACAGCTATCTTGTGCAAGTGGGTATTCCCAACTTTATAATAAACGAGAACTTTGATAATGGAATTCCTTCTGATTGGGACAACAGTACAGATTACCCTTGGGTGATTGACTCTATTTCAAGCGCCACAGGTGGCTTCTGCATGATCAGCGGCAATGGTGGCTTTGGTAGTTCTTCTTCCTCTATTTCGGTCACTAAGACCTTTGACGGTGCCGGCGTCGTGGAATTTGATGCCGAATGCAAAGGTGAAGGCGGTGTTTCGGGCTCTGTTTGGGATGAGTGCACCTTCTCCATAGATGACACAACCTATTTCACCTATGGTGCAAACATTGAGGGTTGGAATCATTACAGTTTCTATGTTGAAGCGGGTGAGCACACCTTCACATGGTCTTACACCAAAGACAGCTCACTTGATCCTGAAGGCGACTACTTCGCCGTAGACAATGTGATGATGAGAGAAGCCGAATTGGATTGCAACAATCCTATAGCTGTTGAGGAGGCCCAATGCACCATCACCGGCCTGAACCCGCTTACCACTTATGGCGTACAAGTCAAGGGTGTCTGCGAAAACGAACAGACCGATTGGTGCAATCTAGTTTTCTTTACTACGACCAATGAATGCACCATCACGGCCAATGCCAATCCTACCAATGCAGGTACGGTTACTGGCGGTGGAACATACACGATTGGCGAAACCTGCACCTTGACAGCTACGCCCAATGTGGGTTATACCTTCACGAACTGGACCATGAATGATTCGGTAGTTTCTACCACACGCATTTTTGAAATCACAGTGACAACACCTGCCACGTACGTTGCCAACTTCCAGGTAAGCAGTTATGAGATCGCCATTTCTGCCGACCCGATAAACGGTGGCTCGGTAACCGGCTCGAATGCAGCATCGAACATGTACAATCATGGGACAACCTGCACCTTGACGGCTACGCCCAACGAAGGCTACTCTTTCGTGAACTGGACTGAAGAAAACGAGGTGGTGTCAACCTCGGCCACCTACAGCTTCACGGTGACGGTTGCCAGGTCGCTGGTGGCTCATTTCAGCTTAAACAGTTATACCGTCACGGCCACGGCCAATCCGACGACAGGTGGTACGGTCTACGGTGACGGCACCTACGAGTACGGATCGGAATGCACTTTAACAGCAACTCCTGCCACGGGCTACCACTTTGTGGCATGGACGCTGAATAGCGATGCGGTTGCCGACACGGAAATCTACACGTTCGATGTGATGGAGTCGGCTGACTATGTAGCCGTCTTCGAATTGAACGCATACTATCCGTGGTTTACCATCATTCCCGAGGCAGGTGGCTCGGTCGCCATTGTTAGCCATGATGCAGACAGCACCATTTATTATGGCGACCAGGTTACTGTAGCGGCCACTCCTGAAGAGGGTTTTGGTTTCGTCAATTGGACTACACACGACACGGATTCTACCACGGTGGAATTGTCCACTGAAGCCTCTTTCACTTTCGTGATGAACGAAGCCTTCTTGAGCAACTTTATTGGTGGTGTCGATGAAAGCGAAATAGAGTTCATCGCCAACTTCGAGTTGGGCAGCTATGCTATCACGGCATCGGCTAATCCGGCCAATACTGGTTCGGTGAGTGGCGCGGGTGCCTATAGCAATGGTACGACATGCACGCTGACGGCCACCGCCGCCACGGGCTACACCTTCGTGAACTGGACGGAGAACGGCCAGGAGGTCTCCACCGACGCCACCTACGCATTCGAGGTGACTGGAGCCAGGACACTGGTCGCCAACTTCAGCCTGAACAGCTACGCCATCGCCGCCACGGCCAACCCGACCGCCGGTGGCACGGTCACTGGAGCCAACACCTACGAGCACTTCGCCACGGCTACCTTGACGGCCACCGCCGCCACGGGCTACACCTTCGTGAACTGGACGGAGAACGGCCAGGAGGTT
>JAEEGL011745103.1_pt1 | contig 10642 bp, 6 predicted proteins | sample 9134231 | NCBI WGS metagenome assembly JAEEGL01 (sample SAMN16246548, study PRJNA631951) | gut metagenome | biome: gut microbiome; feature: rumen; material: fiber-attached | host: Bos | place: Iran: Karaj | collected 2018-10 | reverse complement strand
TTTTACAGCCCCTCTATGCGCAAAGGCCTCCGGCAGGATATTGCGCCCGATAAACTCGAGATCAAAATGGAGCGCAGGGATATCTACGCGCACATCATCCGCTTTGCGAAGGAAAACGGCGTGAAGTTCGAGTTTTCCTGCGAAGTTGCGGGGCCGATCGTGCTCGGCAACCGCGTGGTGGGCGTCCGGACCTCCGCGGGCGACGTTTACGCCGATCTCGTGATCGACGCGTGCGGGCTGGATTCCCCCGTGAAAAAAGGGCTGCCCGAGGTGTGCGGCGTGAACGCGGACGTCGGTGAAAACAATCAGTTTTACGTCTACCGCGCGTTTTATAACCGCGCCGTCGAGGGGGAAGTGCCCGATAAATATAAAGTGTGCCTCTTCGCCGAGGGCAAACTCGGTATCGGCTGGGTTGCCACCGAAGAGGAGCATACCGATCTGCTCGTGGGCAGGTTCGCGCCCTTCGACCTGGAGGAGGCGAACCGTACGGCCGATTTCTACCGGCAAACGAATCCCTCGCTCGGAACGGAACTTGTGCGGGGCGGGCAGTTTGTTAAGATCCCGGTGCGGCAGCCGCTCTCGCGCCTCGTGTGCGACGGTTACGCGGCCATCGGCGACGCCGCCTATATGACGGTCCCGATCATCGGCTCCGGCATCGCAAACAGCTTCAAGGCGGCGAAAATGCTTGCGAAAACCGTGTGGGAAGATCTTGCCGGCGCCTACAGCGCGGACACCCTCTGGGCGTATCAGGTGCGCTACTACAGAGCGCTCGGCGCCGGGTTTGCCGTGCTTGCCTGCGTAAAAGAAGCCCTCACCGTATTCACGCCGGAAGAACTCGATTATCTGTTTGAAAATAACGTGCTCACGGCCAACGATCTCTCCATCGACGCCGATACCACGAACCTGCTCAAGATCTTCAGCGGCACCAAACCTGCGGACGTCCGCAACAAACTCACGGGCGTGGCGAAAGACAGCGCCCTGCTGCGCAAGATGCTCTCCGTAGGCAGAAAGATCGCCGCCGTGAAGACGGTGACCTCCGCAATGCCGCTCAGGTATTCGCGCCTTGCCGTAGACCGCTGGGTGCGCAGTTACGAAAAGGCCATTGCGATCAAACTTTGAGGTGGCCTGAAATGGAACGGAATTTCAAAGGCGTTTTCCCTGCGCTCATCACGCCCTTCGATCGGGAGGACCGCGTGAATACCGGGGCGCTGGGCCAACTGGTCGAAACGCTGCTCGGGCAGGGCGTGGCCGGTTTTTACGTGGACGGCAGCACGGCGGAAGCGTTCCTGATGTCCTTCGACGAACGCAGAACCGTGATCGAAACCGCCGCGGCGGCCAACGCCGGGCGCGGCACGATGATCGCGCAGATCGGCTGCATCTCCACGAAGCAGTCCGTTGAACTCGCGCGGTTCGCGCAGCGCTGCGGTTACCACGCGATCTCTTCTGTTGCGCCGTTTTACTATAAGTTTTCGTTTGAGGAGATCCGGCGGTATTATTTCGATCTGGCGGATGCGGTGGATATCCCTCTGGTTATTTATAATATTCCGGCGTTTTCCGGTGTGAACCTTTCCGTGGAGCAGATGGGGATCTTCCTTTCCGATCTGCGCTTCATCGGCGTAAAGCACACCTCGCCCGATTATTTCGCGCTGCGGCAGTTCAAAACCGTGTTCCCCGATAAATATATGTTCAACGGGTTCGATGAAACGTTTCTTGCCGGGCTTTCCATGGGCGCGGACGGCGCCATCGGCAGCACCTATAATTTTATGGCCCCCACCTTCGTGCGCATCCACGATCTGTTTCTGCGCGGCGAGATCCGCGAGGCGGCCGCGCTGCAGGAGAAAGCCGACCGGGTGATCGCCGTTTTGTGTAAATACGGCGTGATGCAGGGGGTAAAGGCGATCCTCACGAGGATCGGCATCCCCGCAGGGGTATCGAGAGCGCCTTTCATCGATCTTACCGAGGCGCAGAAAGACGAACTGTGGGCGGCGTTCCTCGCGCTGTAAATATCAGATTGAATACAAAGAAAGCGGACAGCGTTAACACTGTCCGCTTTCCTTTTGTTATCATTACTTGAATATGCTTCTGAAGAAATTGATCAGCATCCTGAAGAATTGAATCAGAAATTCGTATACGTTTGAAATACCTGAAGCATTTCCGCCGTTCGGCAATTTTGAGAAGCAGCGATCGCAATAACCGTCGCCGTCGCCGTCTCTATGGCCTAACGCGGCCGTTTTGTTGTCAACGTAGGTATGGTCCCCGCGTACACAGGTAAAGGTAGTGTAGCCGCCTTCCGTGCAGGTAGCCGCGGTAACAGTGGCCTGATATTCATGTCCCAGAGCAGCAACGTAATCGTCTTTGTAATTGCTGCCGCAGCGGGAGCAGGTATAAGTCGTAAAGCCCTGCGCGGTACAGGTCGGATTCGTGACCGTGGGAACGTAATTATGGTTATCCGATGCAAATGCGGTTTCTCTTGTTTCGGTTGCGCCGCAGCCCTCTGCCGTACAGGTGTACTTTACCAATCCTTTTTGGTTGCATGTGGCTTCGCGAAGCACTTCACCGTTATTCCAAACGTGTTCCGTAAGCGCTTTTTCCGCGTGACCGGAAATGAACTGTTTACAATCGTTGCAGTAAACGCCTGCCGTATAACCGGGGGTAAAGCAGGTGGATTCCGTTTCGGGAATTTCTTCGGTGTTTACGTGGTTATTTTCGTTCGCAGAGAGTTCTTCGTAATTTGTGTAGGTGCAGCGGGAGCAGGTCTGGTAAGCGTTCCAGCCAACAGCGGAACACGTGGGCGCCTTTGCCGGGTGGTCAATATAATCGTGGCCTAAGGCGGTTATCACACTTCCTTCTTCGATCGTTGCGCCGCAGTCCGAACAAACAAGATCTCCGGAATAACCGTTTTCGGTACAAGTGGCATCCGCCGCGTTAACGAGTTCGGTGTTTGCGTGCTCGCAGGGCGGGATCGGTTCTTCCGGTTTGGGGTTCGCAAGAAAAGTGGGGAAGGGATAATCCGCCGTGTTATCGATCGTCCAGATCGTGTCAAAATCCCATGAGGAATAATTCGTTCTTTTGATCATCTGGTCGTAACTTCTGGCGTAAGTGGAAGTACTTTGACTTGGATCTACCGAATCTGAAAGAAAATAGGAGTTGATGTTCTGCCAACCGTCGCCGTAATATGAATTGCCCACGGAATAACAGGTATATACGGAGGAGCCTGGTCCGTAGCCTATCCCATATGCTCTGTATACATACGATGACCCGTTCCCGGCGCCGACCACATTGCCGGCATTATAGCAATTCTTTACCACAGAGTAATTTGAACCTGTGCCATAACTGTATCCTACAAGACCGCCGGCGTAGCCGCTGCTTCCCGTGGCTGTGATCGTTCCGAAGTTTGCGGATCTTTCAACATAACTGAAGCGCTGATAACCGCAGGCCCCGCCAACGTAGTTTACGCCTGTAACGTTCGCCATGTTGTAGCAATCTTCAATCGTGTTGTTTGAGTCGGCATACCCCATGATTCCGCCGACGTTCTCGTTGCCCGTCACAGAACCGTATACCGTACATTTTGACACGGAAACGTAATCATTGGTACTCTCCTTTTTCCCGAAGATTGCTCCCACGTAATCTTTTCCGGTGATATTTGCCTGATAAAGAGTAAGGTTTCTTACTTTACCCCCATCCGAAGCCTTAAATAACCCGACGTTATCAACGGAGGGCAGGTTGATGTAAAGATTGTAAATCGTAAAACCGTTGCCGTCAAAAATCCCCATGAATTTGGGTATCGGCACAAATCCTTTACCGGAATTGTAGAATCCGCCGCCGCGGGCGTAATCCGCATCCGTAAAAACGATGTCGTTCATAAGAATATATTTGCCACTCAAATTCAAACGAACTTCGTCAAGGTCGTCTTTTGTGTAAATCGGCGTGTATCCCTCCGGAATTTCAGGCGTATCCTCTGAAAAAACGATCACCGGAAAAGCAGAGAGCAGCAGGAAAATGCAGATGGCAACAGATATTATCTTTTTCAATTTTTTTTAACCCCTTTCTATTATTTGACGATTAGATGTAAACGTTTTACCGGATCACTGCTCCTTTCGCGCAAAACAAAAAAAGTGCGTAACATCGAAGTTACGCACCGAAAAATACATAACTCCGAATTGTTACCACACAATTTCTCAAACATCAACAAAGTGTATAGAGAGGAGCCTGCATTTTTACCGAAAGTAAAAATACACACATTTGTTGATGTTTATTTATGAGTAGTTAATTGAAAAATTGTGTGGTAACTTAAAATTACCACATTATTCATTATTTTACAAGGCTTTTTTGATTATTAAATAGATAAAACTATTTAAACCATATTATTTTTGTATTTGTTGTCTCTGCGGATATGCAGACGACAAAAATGAAAAAAGCACCGGCGTCGGTGCTTTTAACAAGTATCGGTACTATAATTGTTACGCAAGCGAGATCTCTTTGTGTGCGGCGGAAGAATCGTATACGGCCTGCATGATCTTCGAGGTGCCCACCGCGTAGCGGATATCGTTGCGGTTGCGTTCGCCCCTGCGCACGCATTCCACGAAATCAAGCACTTCGTCGCGGTGCATATCGTTCATCCGGTATTCCGGCTTGATCTCAAGCAGCGCCCCGTCTTTGGCGGTATAATACGTAAACCCGCCGCAATACTGCAAGCGCACGCCGCCCTTATCGCCCATAAAATCAATATAGGTCTCGCTCACGCCGATATTCTGTGCCCATGCGCCGTGAAAACTGATCACGCTCTTATCGGTACGGATGAGCCCAACCACCGAATCGTCCACGTCGTAGGTGCCGTGTTCTTTATCCGCGGTGTTCTCGGCCCACATGCCCGTGTACACGTAATTCTTCATATCCACGCCGAGTTTTGAAAATGCCTCGCCGGAGCAGCTGAGCACCTTCGGATCGTCGAGGCAATACATCACGAGATCGATGTAGTGCACGCCCCAGTCGATCAGCGCGCCGCCGCCCGAACAGGCAAACGTGGTGAAATCGCCGCCGAGCCCCGGGATGGAACGGTGCGCGCGGAAACTCGCGTACACGTGATACACTTCGCCGAGATCGCCGTTGCGGATCATCTGCCGGATGCGGTTCACGGAATTCGCATACCGGTTGCACACGCCGATGGAGAGGATCCTGCCGGTTTCATAGGATACTTTCTCCATTTCGAGCGCTTCCGTAAGAATACGCGCCGCGGGCTTTTCGCAGAGCACGTCTTTGCCGTGCCGCATGAAATCAATGGAGATCACCGAGTGCATGTCGTTGTGCGTGCACACCGAAACGGCGTCCAGTTCCGGATCGTCCAGGATCTCGTGGTAATCGTAAACGGCCTTACCGCAGCCGTATTTTTTTACCGCGTCGTCCGCCCGCTCGGGGATGATATCGCAGAAATACTTAATCTCCGCGTTCGGCGAGGCCATATACGCCGGGATATGCGCCGAATTTGCGATGGTGCCGCAGCCGATCACGGCGATCTTTGCCTTTTCTTTCATGGAAACGCTCCTCCTGAAAATGATTTCGTTTTCATTATACTTCTTTCGGCGAAAAAGTAAATAAGCAAAAAGGCTTTTTTCGTTTTTTTTCTGCTCAACCCCGCATTTTACGGGCGTGGGTATTGATTTTTTATTTTTTTTAATGTATCATATATTTGAATAAAAAAACCGAAAGGGGATTCATTATGGGACTTATTCAAGCCGGCATCGGCGCAGTCGGCGGCGTACTTGCCGATCAATGGAAAGAATTTTTCTATTGCGAAGCGCTCGATAAAAACGTGCTCGTCACAAAAGGCCAGAAGCGCATCACCAACCGCTCCACCAACACCAAGGGCAACGACAACATCATTTCCAACGGTTCGGGTATCGCCGTGGCCGACGGTCAGTGCATGATCATCGTTGAGCAGGGCAAGGTCGTGGAAGTGTGCGCCGAGCCCGGTCAGTTCACCTACGATAAATCCACCGAGCCCAGCATTTTTGCAGGTTCTCTCGGCAACAGCATCAAAGAAACCTTCAAGGCCATCGGCCGGCGTTTTGCCTACGGCGGCGATACCGGCAAAGACCAGAGAGTGTATTATTTCAACATCAAGGAGATTATTGATAATAAATTCGGCACGCCGAATCCCGTTCCGTTCCGTGTGGTGGATTCCCGCATCGGCATGGATATCGACGTTTCTCTCCGCTGCTCCGGTATTTATTCTTATAAGATCACCGATCCGCTTCTGTTCTACACCAACGTTTGCGGCAACGTAGAAAAAGATTACCGCCGCGACGAGATCGACGGCCAGCTGAAAACCGAATTCATTTCGGCCCTGCAGCCCGCGTTCGCAAAGATCTCCGATCTTGAGATCCGCCCGAACCAGATCATCGCCCACACCACCGAACTCGAAGAGGCCATGAACGGCGCCCTCTCCTCCAAATGGAGCGAACTCAGAGGCATCAGCGTTGTTAGTGTGGCGCTCGGTTCCGTAACGCTGCCCGAGGAAGATCAGGAAATGATCAAGCAGATGCAGCGCGGCGCAACCCTCAGTAATCCCAATATGGCAGCCGGCAACCTTGCCGCCGCGCAGGCCGACGCAATGCGCGGCGCTGCAAACAATCCCAACGGGGCCGTAGGCGGCTTCATGGGCATGGGTATGGCGGCCAATATGGGCGGCAACGTTTCCAGCCTGTTCGCGATGGGTGCAAACGCCCAGCAGACCGGCGCTCCCCAGGCTCCCGCGGCTGAGCAGCCGGCGGCGCCTGCAGGTTGGGTGTGCGGCAGATGCGGCGCTTCCGCCACGGGCAAATTCTGCCCCGAGTGCGGCGCTCCGAAACCCGCCGATAAAAACGCCTGGACCTGCCCGACGTGCGGCGCGCAGAATAAAGGCAAGTTCTGTGCCGAGTGCGGCGCCAAAAAGCCGGCCGGCGAACCGCTTTATAAGTGCGATAAATGCGGCTGGGAGCCCGAAGATCCCGCGCATCCGCCGAAATTCTGCCCCGAATGCGGCGATCCCTTCGACGATAACGACGTAAAACAGTAAACCGTGACGCAGGCTGTACCTTTTTTGCGGAAAAGGTACGGCCTTTTTTGATTTTCGGAGGTTTTTATGGCTGCAACGATCGAATATAAATGCCCGTGCTGCGGCGGCAACGTGGAGTTTTCGGGCGAATCGCAGAAAATGCGCTGCCCGTTCTGCGAAACGGTTTTTTCACCGGACGAACTCAAAGAAAAAGACGAGGTCCTTTCGGAAACGCCTTCGCAGGGCGCGGCGGGGGAAGATGAAAACGGCGAACTGGGCGTATACGTGTGCAAGTCCTGCGGCGGCGAATTGGTAACCGACGCAAATACCGCCGCCACGAAATGCCCGTTCTGCGCGAACCCCATTATTCTTACCGGGCGGCTCAGCGGCGATTTGCTGCCGGATGCGGTTGTTCCTTTCAGACTTACAAAAGAAAATGCAAAAGAAGAACTGAAAAAGTTCATGACGGGAAAAAAACTTTTGCCCAAGGCTTTTTCCGCCGAAAACAAACTTGACGAGATCAAAGGCGTGTATATCCCGTTCTGGTTATACAGCATGCGGGCGGACGCCGATTTTGAATATGCCTGCGAAAACACCAGAAGATGGTCCGATGACGATTATGATTACGAAGAAACGGAAACGTACCGTGTGGTACGCGCCGGAAATGCGGTTTTTGATCATGTTCCTGTGAACGGCTCAAAAAAAATGCCGGACGATCTGATGGAATCTCTTGAACCGTATGATTTTACGGACGCAAAGAAGTTTCAAAGCGCATATTTGTCGGGCTACTATGCGGATAAATACGATATTCCTGCCGGTGAAGTAAGACCACGGGCGGAAGAACGCGCGGCGCAGAGTATGACCCGTCTGATCCGCGGCACCGTTACAGGGTACGACAACGTTTCGGAGAAGCACGGCGATATCGCTTTTCAGCATGCCCAAGCTGACTATACGCTTCTTCCCGTTTGGCTGCTCAGCACCCTTTACCGCGGCGAAAACTTTCTTTTTGCCATGAACGGGCAAACCGGCAAATTCGTGGGAAAAATGCCGATGGATAAAAAAGCGTATTGGCTGTGGCGCGTTTTATATACGCTCATCTTCGCCGCGGTGTTTCTGGGCGTCACGTTTCTTCTTTCCCGGTTCTTTTCATTCCCGCCGTTCCATCCGCTTGCCGTTGCCCTTTGCGTGCTTTTCGGCCTGCTGTTTTCGCTGATCCCGATGAACGGGCTCAAACGCCAGATCAACAACGTGGAATTCAGCATTTCCGCGGCCGATTATCTTCGGCGCGACTCGTTCTCGCTGTCTGTAAAGCAGGATGTATTCCTTGATAAAGAAACGAACAGAACGCGGAATATGCGTTCCGCCGCAAAAAAAGAGGAAGAATAAAGGCGCTTCCGCGGCACGCCCGAAACGAGATGGCAAACTGTACAAAAGAGGCGTTTTATTTCGCCATTATTCTACGTTTTTTTGTGTGCGTTTGACTTGAAAATATATGTTTTAATGATGTAAAATATTAATATCGGCGGCGGAAACGATTTTTTCGCGCCGAAAAAACAAAAGGAGATTTTTTATGCCAGCCTACACCGATGATTTACAAAACATTCCTTACGGTAAACTTGGGATCCTTGCCCTGCCGGGCTGCGAGGTTTTCGCAGACAAGATCGATTCATATCTTGTAAAATGGCGCAAAGAGCGGGAAAGCGAGCATAAGGAAACCATTGCGTTCAACGGCTACCAGAGAGATACCTACATCATCAAAGCGTCTTTCCCCAGATTCGGCACGGGCGAAGCAAAATGCCAGATCAAAGAATCCGTGCGCGGCTACGACGTATTCATTCTGTGCGATTGCTTCAACTACGGCATCACCCACGAGATCTACGGCTGCACCGTTCCTTATTCTCCGGACGAGCATTTTGCCAACCTGAAGCGTGCGATTGCCGCCATGACGGGCAAAGCCCGGCGGATCACCGTGATCATGCCCATGCTTTACGAGGGGCGTCAGCATAAGAGAAGCGCGAGAGAATCCCTCGATTGCGCGCTGATGCTTCAGGAACTGTTCAATCTTTACGGCATAGAAAACCTCATCACCTTCGACGCGCACGATCCCCGCGTTGTCAACGCGATCCCGCTCAAGGGGTTCGAAAACGTATACACCACCTATCAGATGATCAAGGCCATGGTCAACAACCTGCCCGATCTCAAGATCGACAAAGAGCACCTGATGATCATCTCGCCCGACGAAGGCGGCGTGAACCGCGGCGTTTATTATTCCTCGATCCTCGGCCTCGACCTCGGTATGTTCTATAAAAGAAGAGATTATTCCCGCGTTGTGAAAGGCCGCAATCCCATCATCGCGCACGAATTCCTCGGCTCCAACGTTGAAGGCAAAGATATGATCGTGGTAGACGACATGATCTCCTCCGGCGAATCCATGCTTGAGGTTGCAAAAAAACTCAAATCCATGGGCGCGCGCAATATTTACGTCTGCTGCGCGTTCGGGCTTTTCTGCAACGGTCTCGAACTGTTCGATTCCGCGTTTGCCGACGGCTTCATCAGCCGCGTTTTCACCACCAACCTGATCTACCGTTCGCCGGAACTTCTCAAGAGAGAATGGTTCTGCGAGGTCGACCTCTCGAAATACGTATCCCTGCTGATCGACGCGCTCAATCACGATATGTCCATCAGTTCGCTGCTCAACCATTCGCAGAGGATCAAGCCTTTCCTTGAATCCAAAGGGTTCAATATCGAGATCAAGAGCGAATAACGCAGTTTTCCGCCCGGAGGGTTTCTCCGGGTTTTTTTGTTCTGTATAGTTTTTTTCCGAAGAAATCGTTAATAAGGAGCAGTAGGCATGAACTATATCCCGTTTGTTAATATTAAGCAGGGGAGCGCTTCCGTGCACCGTTTTTCCCACGGCAACACGCTTCCGCTAACGCAGCTTCCGTTCGGTATGGCGGCGTTCGCCCCGCAGACGAGAAGCGATTCAAGTTGGTTTTTCCATCCGGCGGACCGGTGTCTTGAGGGTGTTCGCCTTACGCACCAGCCGAGCCCATGGATCGCCGATTACGGTTCTCTGATCTTTATGCCGCAGCGCAACGCCGCCGCGGTAAGCGCCGGGGCGCGCTGGTCCGGCTACCGCCCGGAGGATGCCGTTCTGCAGCCGCATTATATGAAACTTCGTTTTCTCAGGAGCCGCGCGGATTTTGAACTCACGCCCACCGAACGCGGCGCCGCGCTGCGCGTGCGGTTCAGTGAGGAAAGCACCCGGATATACTGCGGTAAAAATGCCGTTGCCGCTTTTTACCGCGAGAGATTTGTGCTGTCCGTTCTGCCGCTGGAGGGATATTCCTCTTTTTCCTACGAGCGAGATTCAAACACGCTCTATGTGAAGGTCACAAACTGCAGCGACCGGTACGCCGTGGATTTCGCCATGTACGCGGTGATCCGCTTCGGTAAAGATCAGGTAAACTCCGCGTGGGTGGGGGAGGCGGATTCCTGCGCCCCCGCAAACGAGGTATCTGGTGAAAACGCCTGCATGCATCTTTTGCTGAACGGCCCCGAGCTTGAAGCGAGGCTTGCCGTTTCCTATATCGGCTTTCCGCAGGCGGA
>JAEEGL010979960.1_pt1 | contig 10642 bp, 10 predicted proteins | sample 9134231 | NCBI WGS metagenome assembly JAEEGL01 (sample SAMN16246548, study PRJNA631951) | gut metagenome | biome: gut microbiome; feature: rumen; material: fiber-attached | host: Bos | place: Iran: Karaj | collected 2018-10 | reverse complement strand
GGTCAGCCTTATCCGGGTGCGCCTTATCCGCAGCCTGTGATGATGGATCCGAACATGTACGGACAGCCTGTTCAGGTTCAGCCTGCGCAGTTTACCCCGTTTATGGGAGACTTTGCTGCAAACTTTGCAAAAGAAAACATCGATCTCATCATGGACGTTCCGTTGGAGGTTACGGTAGAACTCGGACGTACCAGCAAGTCCATCCAGGAGATTTTGGATTTCACACCCGGTACCATCGTGGAGCTTAACAAGATCGCCGGTGAGCCTATCGACATACTTGTTAACGGAAAATACGTTGCAAAGGGTGAAGTAGTGGTCATTGAGGAAAGCTTCGGTGTACGTATCACCGAGATCGTAAAATGATAATGAACGGTATTTTGTTGACAGGCAGTATCGCAAACAGCATATTTGAGTTTATCACCGTGGCGCTTATCTTTGTGTTCGTTCTGGTGCTTTGTTATTTCACCACCAGATGGATCGGCGGATATGAAAAGACCAGGACGATCAAGCGAAACCTTGAGCTCATGGAGAGCATACGCTTGGGTAATAACAAGGCGATCGCAGTCGTGAGAGCGGGAGTCGATAAGTACCTTGTGGTGGGTTTCGGAAAGGATGAGATGACACTTCTCGCAACTCTTACCGGTGATGATATCATAGAATACGGCGGTGAGAGTTCCGTAAAAGATTACACATCCGCATCAGTTTATGGTGATGCCTTCAAGAACGTGTTTGACAGATTAAAAAACAGGGGCGATACCGAAAAAGATGAAGAAAACAAGACAGAAGACAGGTCTTAACAGAAAACTGATATTACTATGCAGTCTGCTATTGGGAGCCATATTTTTATCTATGGCTCTTTTCCTGTCTGATACGGATATTACATACGCTTCACAGCCGGGGCTGTCCATAGATACGGACAGGGATGATGTTGTGAAGGATGCCATGGAGGATGCGCGCAGCACATTCTCATTGTATTACGATAACGGAGAGGGCGGAGTATCCACGTCGGTGCGAATACTCATCGTGCTGACGGTTTTATCGCTGGTACCTTCGATTCTCATAATGCTGACGAGTTTCACCAGAATAGTGGTCGTACTGCATTTTGTCAGAGCTGCAATGGGTACGCAGACATCACCGCCAAACCAGGTTCTGGTGGGTCTGGCTTTGTTTCTGACATTGTTTATCATGTCACCGGTCATGACAAGGATCAACGAGGAGGCCATAAAGCCCTTCGATGCGGGGGATATAACGCAGGAGCAGGCTTTCGAGGCGGCTGCACAGCCCATCAGGGAGTTTATGTACGGCCAGACCAAGACAAAAGATATCGATCTTTTCTGTGATATAGCGGGTGTTACTTACGAGCAGATAGACGAGATCCCGCTTACCGTGCTGATACCGAGTTTCATGGTTTCGGAACTTCGCGCGGCATTTATCATAGGATTTTTGATATACATTCCGTTTATAGTTATAGACATGGTGGTATCCAGCGTGCTCATGTCAATGGGTATGATGATGCTGCCGCCTACCACGATATCCATGCCTTTTAAGATCCTGCTGTTTGTGCTGGCTGACGGATGGAACCTTGTGATAGGCAGTCTTGTTAGGACGTTTTACTGAAAAGATATAAGTATTTTACGAAAGACACCGCATAGGGCCGGAGAGGCTTAAAGACCGGAGGAGACAGGGATCATGATCACTGACGGACAGATACTGGATATATCGAGAGAAGCGTATTACACCATTATAATGACGGCTCTGCCGCCGCTTTTGGTATCCCTTATCATAGGTCTTACGGTCAGTATTTTTCAGACCGTGACTTCGATCCAGGAGCAGACATTAACTTTTGTTCCGAAGATCATTGGCGTTTTCTTATGCCTTATGTTGCTCGGTTCATGGATGCTGGGCAATATGTCCGATTTTATGACAAACCTGTGGCAGGATTTCAGCCTGTATGTTTAAGCTGTCAATGATGATCCGGAGTGAGGAATGCTGGAATTTACCTATTCGCTGGTTAATTTTGAATATTTTCTCCTGATACTGGCAAGGGTCGCATCATTTTTTGCGGTTGCACCGTTTTTCAGACTTCAGGGTGTTCCGACCCGTACCAAAGCAGGGTTGTCGGCGATCATAGCGTTATTCGTATATGAGCAGATCCCGAAGATGGGACTTGTTTACGGCGGAGTTATGGAATATGCGGTTCTGGTTGGAAAAGAGGTCCTGACAGGGCTTTGCATGGGCTTTGCGCTCTATGTTTGCGATGCCATTATAACTTTTGCGGGACATCTCATAGATCTTTACATGGGTTTTTCCATGGCGCAGGAGTATAACCCCATGACTCAGTCGGAAAACTCGGTTACCGGTACGATGTATGACAACCTCATCATGCTGATGTTACTGGTGGGCGGAATGTATCAATACATAGTGCGCGCCATTATAGATGTGTTTGAACTTATTCCGGTGGCTGGGACTACATTTTATTGGGACGGCCTCATGAAATCCTTTGTGACTTTCATGACAAATCTTTTCATACTTGGATTTCGCATAAGCCTTCCGATCTTTGCATGCATGCTGGTTCTGAACTCTGTTTTGGGAATAATGGCAAAGGTTGCCCCGCAGATGAACATGTTTGCGGTAGGTATGCAGATAAAACTTACAGTGGGATTATCTGTCATAATGCTGACCGTATTCCTGTTGCCAAAGGTGGCGGAAATACTGTCCGGAGAGATGAAAGAACTGCTCGTTTCCGTGATAAAGGCGATGCTGCCTGTCGGATAAAGATGATTCGGTGGGAAATACCCGCATTTTGATAAAGCTATGAACAGAGTGGATACGGATGAGATAAAAACTTTATTTGTCCTTGATCTGCAGTTCTTTGCAAAGGACGGTCCCGGCGGTGAAAAGACCGAGGAACCTACCAGCAAAAAACTGGACGATGCCAGAGGCGAGGGACAGGTCGCCAAGAGCAGGGAGATACCTATGGCTGTATCACTGCTTGGGCTTTTCATATCTCTTCGGGTGATGGGAACATACCTCGGCAATAATATGACGGGTATTTTTCCTGCGGTGTACAACAATATTGTCGATACGGCGAAAGCAAAAGATTTCACGGAAGTCACGGCCATGACGTATCTTAGGTATGCATCGGGCAGAGTCATAATCATAGCGCTCCCGTTTTTGATAATGGGATTTATAATAGCTTTTCTGACCAATCTTTTGCAGGTTAAATGGAAAGTTACCACAAAACCGCTTCAGCCAAAACTTGATAAATTCAATCCGATAAACGGCTTCAAGCGTATTTTTTCAATGAACACTCTGTTTGAGCTGTTCAAGTCAATACTGAAAGTAATATGTATTTTTTTGATCGCTTTTATCACTGTAAAAGACAGGGCGTCGGAAATCTTTATCCTGTATAACCTGTCGCTCAATCAGGCTATTGCGGAAACCTGTGATCTCGTGATAGATGTGGGGATCCGTATCAGCCTTGTGTATTCGATAATTGCCGTGGTCGATCTCATATATCAGCGCAAGAAGTTCCATGATGATATGAAGATGACTAAGCAGGAAATAAAAGATGAGATGAAGAACTCCGAGGGAGATCCCCATGTAAAGGGACAGCAGCGCCAGAGAATGCAGCAGGCAAGCCGCAGGCGTATGATGCAGAATGTCCCGAAAGCGGATGTCGTCATCACGAACCCCACCCACTATGCCGTTGCCATAAAATATGACGGCAGATCAATGGGAGGAGAGGACACGGTACCCAAGGTCATAGCAAAGGGCGCGGATTATGTGGCGCAGAAGATAAAGGAGATAGCGAGAGAAAACAACGTTGAGATAGTTGAAAACAAGGCGCTGGCCAGAATGCTGTACGCCAACATACCGGTAGACGGAGCAATAACACCGGATATGTACGAGTTGGTGGCAGAGGTCTTAGCCTATGTTTACAGTAAAAACAACAAGCTGCCCCAGGGCAGATGATGTTTTGAGAAATAAGACATGACAGATTGAATCGTGCCTGCAGAATTAAGGGAAAGGAGGCAATAGGATATGGATTTCCTGAAGAGAGTCCGGATCGCTGATTACGGCGTAGCCATTTATCTTATGGCGGCGATCATATTCTTTATCATACCCATACCCAATTTCCTTCTCGACATACTGTTAGGCATCAATATAGCCATAGCTCTGGTAATACTGTTTAACTGTCTGTTTGCAAAAGAAGTCCTGGAGATGTCGTTTTTCCCGACATTGCTTTTGTTTACGACTATATTCAGGATCTCGCTTAACGTTTCATCGACGAGACTTATACTTTCGACAGGTGATCCGGGAAACGTAGTCACTACTTTCGGCGGATTCGTAGGCGGCGGTGATATCATCATCGGTGCCATCATATTCATAGTACTGATAATAGTTCAGTTTGTTGTTATCAACAAAGGTTCCGAGCGTGTATCGGAAGTTACTGCCAGATTCACGCTGGACGCGATGCCTGGTAAACAGATGGCTATCGATGCCGACCTGAATACCGGAGCCATAGATGATGCCGAAGCAAAGCGCAGACGTGATAAGATCCAGGAAGAATCTTCATTCTTCGGTTCCATGGACGGTGCTACCAAGTATGTAAAGGGAGATGCCGCCGCCGGTCTTATCATCACCGGCATAAACCTCGTGGGCGGCACCATAATGGGTGTCAGAAGAGGCATGGAGATCCTCCCCGCCATACAGCAGTTCGGTCTTTTGACAATAGGTGACGGACTCTGTTCACAGATACCGTCGCTGACCATATCTTTGGCAACCGGTATTCTGGTCACAAAAGCGTCCAAGGAGGCGGATTTCTCCAACATCCTTGTAAAACAGCTCTTCGGTGTACCGAAGGTGTTGTTCATGGTTGGAGCGGCTTTAGCATTCTTGGGACTTACAACTCCGTTAAATCCCGTAATATTTGCGGGACTGGGTGCCGTGTTTATTTTTTCGGCCCGCAGCATGAATACGGATCTTGCGGTTGAAAAGATAGAGGAAGAGACAGCAACCGCAGAGACTGAGGCAGAAGAGATCAGACGTCCGGAGAATGTAGTATCGCTGCTTAACGTCGATCCCATAAAACTCGAGTTCGGTTACGGTATCATTCCCCTTGCCGATGTCAATCAGGGCGGAGATCTTCTTGACCGAGTGGTCATGATCAGAAGACAGATCGCGCTGGAACTTGGTACTGTCGTTCCAATAATACGACTCAGGGATAACATACAGTTAAACCCGAATCAGTACGTTATCAAGATTAAAGATATGCAGGTGGCACAGGGCGAGATCATGTTCGATCACTACATGGCCATGGATCCCGGATTTGTGGAAGAGCCCATAACCGGTATTCCGACGCAGGAGCCGTCCTTCGGACTTGATGCACTATGGATCACCGAGAATCAGAGAGAACGAGCGGAGAGTCTGGGATATACCGTAGTTGATCCGCCGTCCATCATTGCTACGCATCTGACTGAAGTTATCAGGAGAAACATTGCGGATCTTCTCACACGTCAGGATGTGCAGAATCTTGTTGACAATATCAAAGAAACAAACCCCGTGCTGGTGGAAGAACTTGTTCCGAAGCTTCTCGGTATCGGCGAAGTACAAAAGGTACTGCAGAATCTTTTGCGCGAGGGTATTTCAATAAGAGATCTTTTGACCATATTCGAGACGCTGGCTGACAGGGCGGTTGTCACGAGGGACACAGATGTTTTGACCGAGTACGTCAGACAGAATCTTAAACGTGCCATCTCGAACAAATACTTTACTCAGTCCGGCGAGGCAACAAATGTGATAACCCTTGATCCCAAGATAGAGCAGGAGATCATGGGTTCAGTAAAACAGACCGAGCAGGGTGCTTATATCGCACTCGATCCGGAGAGAACGAAAGCCATTATCGATGCGACACGTGAGCAGATCAAGAAGATGGAGGATGTGGGAGAGAATGCGATCATCATTACAAGCCCCATTGTGAGAATGTATTACAAGAGCATTACAAAAGATTATTTCCCGGATCTTATAGTTATATCATACAATGAAGTGGATTCGGATGTTTCATTACAGTCAGTTGGGATGGTGACCTGCTAAATGACCATTAACAAATTTCAGGGAAAAACCGAAGAGGAAGCTATCGAACTTGCAAAAGAGCAGATGGGCCAGGATGTGCTGATCATGAGCACCAGAGTCGTTAAGCCGAAGGGGCTTTTCGGATTCTTAAAGACCAGCGTGTATGAGGTTACGGCAGCTGTCGAGGACAGGAACACAAATGTAAAGACAGCCGTTACTCCACGGACCGCTCCGAAGCCTGAGGAGATCGAGCCCAAGAGATCCATAGATCTCTCCGCGGACGAAGAATTGTCTTTGGACGACCTTCACAGCACGGATTACAAACCCGTGGAGACAGCAGCTTACACAAACACCTCAGGCGTCAGGCGTGAGCCGGCCAAAAAGGAAGCGGGCCTTGCAGATCTTTTGGATCAAAAGACTGATCCTTTTGTGAAAAAAGACAGCTTTCAAAAGAACGATGTCATTACAGATGCGGATTATATAGGTGAAAAACTTGGAAATCTTCAGAATCTTTTGGAACAGACGCTTGCCGAAGAGTCAAAACAGAAGATAAAGGGAGAGACCTTCACGGGTTACGATCACAAATTTAAGGAAGATGACAGACGTGAGGGCGATAATTCCGCATTTATTAAAACTTTATACCGTATTTTGATAAACAACGAGGTCGATGAGCGTTATATCAATAAGCTTCTGGACGATCTCATGAAAGTGATCAGGAGCAATTCATCCATAGATCACATATTGTCTAACGTATACCAGAAGATGGTATTGAATTTCGGCGATACAAAAGAGATCGACACAAACGGAAAGAAGCCGAAGATCGTATTTTTCATAGGACCGACGGGAGTCGGGAAGACGACTACCATCGCAAAGATCGCATCGCGATACAAGGTTAACGAGGGCAAGAGTGTTGCGTTTCTTTCGGCAGACACTTACAGGATAGCGGCAACGGACCAGCTTAAGATATATGCAAATATCCTGGATGCACCGCTCAATATCATATACAAGCCGGAAGAGCTTTACGTAGCCATTGAAGAGTTCCGCAACTACGATATGATTTTTGTGGATACTGCAGGATTCTCACATAAGAACACATCTCAAAAAGAGGACACAGCAGAGCTTATCAAGCATGTTCCCGCAGGCATGGATGTGACCGTGTATCTTGTTCTTTCACTGGTTACAAAATACAGGGATCTGAAAGAGATCTGCGATACATATAAGACTATATCCGATTATTCACTGATATTTACCAAGCTTGACGAGACTGATGTGTACGGTAATCTCTACAACATCAGCCAGTACACCGGTGCTTCGATATCTTATGTCACAAACGGACAGAACGTACCGGATGACATATCCGTGTTTGACACTCAGGCAACGGTAAAGGCTTTGCTGGGAGGTGAATAATTTGGATCAGGCTACAAATCTGAGAAATATCATCAAACAGCAGAATGTCGCAAACGCAGCGAATACGCAGGCTGTAACTCCGCAGGTTCCGCGTGCGCGGGTTCTTACCGTTACCAGCGGTAAGGGAGGCGTCGGTAAATCCAATACGACGGTAAACCTTGCGGTACAGCTTTCAAAACTTGGCAAGAAGGTCATCATATTTGATGCGGATATCGGACTTGCAAACGTTGAAGTAATGTTCGGTGCGATACCGTCACATAATCTTTCGGATGTGATATTCCGTGGGATGAACATAAAAGATGTCATAACGCCGGGACCTCTTGATATAGGTTTTATCTCAGGCGGATCCGGAGTTGTCGGACTGTCCAACATATCAAAGGATCAGGTGGTATATTTGGTAAGGAATCTGGCACAGCTTGATTCCATGGCGGATATAATACTTATTGACACGGGAGCCGGTATATCCGATCAGGTCATGGAGTTTGTTTTTGCAAGCTCGGAGATATTGCTGGTCTCAACGCCGGAACCCAGTTCGCTGACAGATTCTTATTCGCTGTTAAAAACTTTGTACAAGAGCCCGAAATTTGACAGGGCAAACGCAAAGGTTAATGTCATAGCAAACAGGGCAACTTCGTCGGAGGACGGAGATGCCGTATATCAAAAGCTGAACACCGTCGTTGACAGGTTTTTGGGCGGGAATCTCAACTACCTTGGACTGGTGCCGCAGGATCCGGCCATAGACGCAGCCATAAGAGCACAGAAAGCAGTTTCGCTGCATGCGCCCAAAGCGCCGGCTTCGAAAGCTTACGAATGCATCGCACGAAATCTTTTGAGCGGTGAGAACACATATTACAACATGTCCAAAGGAATTGCCGGACTTATATCCGGATTGTTTGGAAAATAGGAGCTGAATCCCGTTATCGACTGTTCTTTGGCCGATTACGGGATTCGCATCCGGCCGGTGTATGTATGAAAATTATTTGAATTATATAGGAGGGAGTATGGCTTTAGACAGTATTTTACGACCGGGAGACAAAATTGATATCAGGTCTGTTTCGGCCATAAACAGGGCTGAGAGGACAGGGGAAAAGGTATCCGTAATGGCAAGTCAGGTTCTTGACTTTTCCGGAGAAAACGTGGTAATAGCCATGCCTTACGATATGGGACGTATGATCTTGTTGGATGTCGGCATCAGCTATGAGATGGTGTTTTACACATCCAAAGGTCTTTACAGAGCAATGGGGCAGGTCGCATCAAGACATAAAGACAACAACATTTATACAGCAACCGTGTCATTTACGACTGAGCTTGTAAAATACCAGCGCAGGGAGTATTTCAGACTTCAGTGCATTATTGGTATTCAGACATACTCGATTTCCGAGGAGATAGCAACGAGACGTTTGGAGCGTGAGCTTGCGGCTATCATCGAAAACGATGAGGAGATTTCAGCTACGATGCAGAGCGGAGTGGCAGTTGACTTGTCCGGCGGCGGCATACGTTATATTTCCATGAACATGATGGAACCGGGAACTTATGTGGCGGTAAAACTCGGACTGAACGGTGAAAACATAAACGAAGTGTTCGTTCTGGCCGGAAAGATAATATCTTCCGTAAGGGCTACGAATGCGGCGGACAGATATGAGACCCGTCTGGAGTTTTGTATACATACGCCAAGGATTCAGGACAGCATCATAAAATATATCTTTGACGAAGACAGAAAACTCAGACAGCGAGGAAGATAAGATGGCAGAAAAGAAAAAGATCATGATTGTAGATGACTCTGCACTCATGAGAAGGGTGTTCTGTGATATAATCAATTCCATAGATGGTTTTGAAGTTACGAAAACCTGCAGAGACGGTGTTGAAGCACTTGAGGCATTACAGAGCGGACAGCATTATGACGCAATGCTTCTGGATGTTGAGATGCCCAGGATGGACGGTATCCGTCTTTTGATGGAGATTCAGGATCGTGAGATCGACATCACGACGCTTATGGCAAGTTCTCACACGACCGAGAATGCCTATATCACCATTAGGTGCATGGAGCTCGGAGCGGTTGATTTTATCACAAAGCCGACGGATATCTCGAAACTCACAACAGTTGAATACAAAGCCAAGATAGCAACCATGTTAAAGGTTGTCTATGTTTCGAATATCAGCAAGCTCAAGGCAAAGCCGGATCGTTTAAAATCTGTTCAGGAAAGATATGATGAAGAGATGGCGCGCATGAAGGATTACCGTAAGCGCGGACAGTCGGAGCCCAAAGCACCGGTTGTTACTCAGGCATCGCCGGTTCAGCCGCAGGCCAAGAACACTCCTGCAGCCGCAGGCAGCCGCATCATAGCTTTGGCTTGTTCAACAGGCGGACCGAAGTCTCTTCAGAACGTTATACCTTTTTTGGATAAGGCGATGGATGCGCCCTGCGTTCTGGTTCAGCATATGCCGGTGGGATTCACCAAATCCCTTGCCGACAGACTGAACGAGATCAGCAAGGTAGATGTTACAGAGGCTGTGGACGGTGAGATACTTGAAAAAGGTCATGTATATATTGCACCCGGCGGCAAACACCTTGAGGTCTCATGTGAAGCCGGTGGTGTACACCGCATCAGACTTAACGAAAAGCCTGCGATAGGCGGACTCAGACCCTGCGCAAATGTTATGTACAAATCCCTGGTTAATTCAAAATACGACGAGATCGTATGCGTGGTGCTGACAGGTATGGGGGCAGACGGCACAGAGGGTATTGTGGAACTTTCAAAATCCAAAAAGGTATATGTTATCAGTCAGGATGCTAAGAGCTGCATAGTTTACGGTATGCCGAAAGCCATTGCGGAGACGGGGCTTTCAAACGAGGTGCTTCCTTTGGATAATATTGCGGGGGCTGTCGTGAAACGTGTAGGTTTGCGCAGATAATAAGACAGTTACAGGCCAAAAGCCTGTGGGTTGATACAAAAAATAAATGGAGGGTTGAGAAATGGATGTAAGTCAGTATTTGGAAATCTTTATCGACGAGACAAGTGAGCATATACAGAGTCTCAGCGATAATATCATGGCTCTTGAAAATGAGCCGGAGGACAAGGATACTATCAATGAGATCTTCCGTGCCGCACACTCTCTCAAAGGTATGGCCGGCACCATGGGCTTTAAGCGCATGCAGCAT
>JAEEGL016895730.1_pt1 | contig 10643 bp, 8 predicted proteins | sample 9134231 | NCBI WGS metagenome assembly JAEEGL01 (sample SAMN16246548, study PRJNA631951) | gut metagenome | biome: gut microbiome; feature: rumen; material: fiber-attached | host: Bos | place: Iran: Karaj | collected 2018-10 | reverse complement strand
GATTATGCCGGGATCGAGGATCTGATCGAAAAGGTGGATCGTCACAATCAAAAAGCGCTGCAAAGCGGAGGTGTTGTGATCGCCTGCGGTATGGCCAGGTATGAAAGAGCCGAAAATGCCGCTACGGTCTTTATGCGGGCGGATAAGAAGATGTATGAAAATAAAAGTGCATTAAAGGAGAAGCAGAAAAAACTCCATGGAGAATAGAAAAGACTATCACCGGGCGGCCATCCGTCAGATGGGCTGCCCCTTCTACCTGTATGATGAAAGGATCCTTTTCGAGAGGATTGCCCTGGTCCGCCGGGCGCTGCCGCGGATCGGGGTTTGCTTTGCCATGAAGGCGGCACCCGCTTTGGCAGGCGTTTTGAAGGATCGTGTTGACAGACTGGAGGTCTGTTCCACGGGAGAATACGCCATCTGTTTCGGCAAGGAGGTTACGCCGGAAAAGATCCTGGTATCCGGGGTGAACAAAACCGAAGAAAGCCTTCGGTGGATCCTGGACAGACTGGGAGAGCGCGGCTGCTATACCATAGAATCGGAGCAGCATTTCAGGCTGCTGGATTCCCTGGCTGCAGCACTTGGGAAAAAGCTTTCCTGCTATATCCGTCTTTCCAGCGGCAACCAGTTCGGCGTGGACCGGGAAGAACTGGAACACCTTTGCGAAAAGGTCATCGCCTCCCCGCAGCTGGAGCTTGTGGGGATCCACTATTTTTCCGGAACCCAGAAGACCATCAAGCGGATCGAAAAAGAACTGACGGAACTGGCAGAGTACGGGAAAAAGCTGCAACAGCAGCTGGGAAGAAAACTGTCTTTGGAATACGGTCCCGGATTGTCGGTAAACTGCTTTTGTAAGGAGCAGGCGGGTATGGATGCGGAGGGGATTTCCGCTGCTGCAGATGCGGCGATCCTGCAGGAGCAGGCAGATGCTACAGCCCAGCTTCAAGAGCTTGGCAGGATTTTGGAAGAGACAAGGATCCGCGAGGTCTTTGAAGAGGTCACCTTTGAATACGGCAGATTTCTGGCTGCCTGCTGCGGGTTCTATTTTACGAAGGTGGCAGATCTGAAAACAACGGAGGGTGTCAATTACGCCATTTTGGACGGCGGGCTTCACCAGATCACCTACTTCGGCAGTATGGCCGGAATGAAGCTGCCCTTTATCGATGTCATGAAAGAAGACGCGGGAGACTTAGAGACGGATCCCGGAAGGCAGGACTATCTGCTGGCAGGCTCCCTTTGCTCTGCCAATGATGTGCTGGTAAGAAAGGCGGCTTTGCCGGAGCTTTCCATCGGAGACATCCTGCGGTTTTCCTTAGCAGGTGCTTACTGCAGCACAGAGGGTATATCCCTGCTTCTGACCCGGGATCTTCCGGCACTGGCGGTGCTCTTGGAAGACGGCAGCATTAAACCTTTGAGGGGACATATGGGAACCAGTATGCTGAATGCACCGGATCTGCAGGATCCTTTATCTGTACCATATCGATATTAAATGAAAAGGAAGGAGAAACAAAAGCATGGAAAAGATTTTTGAGATTTTGGAGGACATTATTCCCGGAGAGGATTATGAAAACAGCACCAGCCTGGTGGATGACAACATCCTGGATTCCTTTGCAGTGCTTTCTTTGGTGACAGCCCTTGAGGATGAGTACGGGATCATGATCTCTCCCTCAGAGTTAGTGCCTGCTAACTTTAACTCTGCAGCAGCTATCCTGGAAATGGTAAACCGCCTTTCGGAAGAGTAATTCCGAAAGACGGTTTTTAGTTTTCTGTCAATTCTTTCGCTTTTCACCCCAGAAGAACAGGGCGATGGTACCCGGGCCGGTGTGGCTTCCGATGGTGGTACCGATGGTGAAGTGTTCCACCTTTCCGTTGAGGTTTGGCATGCCCCCTTCGATGAGATCGGAAAGGGCTTTGGCATCCTCGATGCAATCGGAATTGGAGATGAAGCATTTTTCGCTGTAATTTTCTCCATCCTTGGCAAGTTCCTTCATGATGGACCATTGCTTCTGGATGGCTTTGCTCTTGCCTCGGATCTTATAACGGGAAATCAGCCGTCCCATGTAATCTACTTCAATAATGGGACAGATGTTAAGCAGTCCGCCTACCACTCCCGCAGTCTTGGAAACCCGTCCGCCCCGGATGAGGTAAGTCAGATCTCCGGTCATAACCCAGTGATTGATCTCCAGCTTGTGCTCCTCAGTCCAGGCAGCCAGCTCATCGATGCTCATTCCTTCATCTCGAAGGTCAGCCAGCTTATCCATCAAAAGACCGTAACCGGAGGAGGCGGAAAGAGAGTCAATGACGATGAGTTTCCGTTCCGGATACTTTTCCGAAAGCTCTTCCTTGGCCAGTCTGGCGGAGTTTACCACACCGGAAATACCGGAGGATAAGGATATATGCAGGATATCCTTGCCTTCCTGCAGCATGGGCTCAAAGTAGTCGATGAACTCTCCCATACTGATCTGACTGGTCTTTGTCATAGAGCCGTTTCTCATGGCGTCATAAAAATCCTTAAAGGATATGGTCTGTCCCAGATCATCCAGATACTGCTTTCCATCCAGTTCATAGTGGAAATAGACATACTTAATATCCCGTTTCTCGAAATACTCTTTAGAAAGATCTGCTGTTGAGCATGCGCTCAGTACAAAATCACTCATAATCCTGGTTCCTTCCGTAGAACATATTTAAACCTTCTCTACTATAGATCAATATAGTGCAAAAGTCAACGCTTAATCGTGACAAAAACCGTGCAACGTGGTTTTTGATACTACATCCATTCCCCGAACCTGCGAAGGCATAACTTATACTTATGCTCCGACTTATCTTGTGAAAATCTATCTACCTATGTTATAATGACTAATTGTATGGCAAGAAACGGATTATGAAATGACAGAATGACTTAGGAGGATAAGAAACATGATGAAACTGTACGACGGAGGCGTTTATCTGGTGGACGGCACCCAGCTGATCCCGGATGATGAAAACAGCAGCGCAGCCCTGGCTGCGGCAGCGGGGCAGGCAACCTCAAAGGAGGAAGCAGCGAAGGGGACCATTGCTTACGGCATTTTGAAGGCCCACAATACCTCCGGCAATATGCAAAAGCTGAAGATCAAATTTGACAAGCTGACCAGCCACGATATTACCTTCGTGGGGATCATCCAGACGGCAAGGGCATCGGGACTTGAGAAGTTCCCCATCCCTTATGTTCTTACCAACTGCCACAATTCCCTTTGTGCAGTAGGCGGTACCATTAACGAAGATGATCACATGTTTGGTCTGACCTGTGCAAAGAAATACGGCGGCGTATATGTACCCCCTCATCAGGCAGTTATCCACCAGTTTGCAAGAGAGATGCTGGCAGGCGGAGGCAGAATGATCCTGGGTTCCGATTCTCATACCCGCTACGGTGCCCTGGGTACCATGGCTATGGGAGAGGGCGGTCCGGAGCTGGTAAAGCAGCTTCTGTCCCAGACCTATGATATCAACATGCCCGGCGTGGTAGCCGTTTACTTAAAGGGTGAACCCGCCTTTGGCGTAGGCCCGCAGGATGTGGCCCTGGCTATCATCGGAGAAGTTTTTGATAAAGGCTATGTAAAAAATAAAGTCATGGAGTTCGTAGGCCCCGGCGTTAAGAATCTGTCGGCAGACTTCAGGATCGGTATTGATGTAATGACCACCGAGACCACCTGCCTGTCTTCCATCTGGGAAACCGACGAAAAGATCCGTGAGTTCTATCAGATCCACAAGAGAGAAGAGGACTTCGGCGAGGAACTCCACCCTGCAAAGGTGGCTTACTATGACGGCTGCATCGAGATCGATCTGTCCAAGATCCGTCCCATGATCGCAATGCCCTTCCATCCCAGCAATACCTACACCATCGAAGAGGTGAATCAGAACCTTTCCGACGTTCTTGCAGATGTGGAAAAAAGAGCCCTTGTCAGCTTAGACGGTGCGGTAGAGTACAGTCTGAAGGACAAGGTAAGAGACGGCAAATTCTATGTGGATCAGGGTATCATCGCTGGTTGTGCAGGCGGCGGATTTGAAAATATCTGCGCTGCTTCCGATATCCTGAAGGGCAAATACATCGGCTCTGATGGCTTTACCTTAAGTGTATATCCGGCCTCCATGCCGGTTTATATGGAACTCATCAAGAACGGCTGCGCCGCTACTCTCATGGAGACCGGAGCGGTATTAAAGACAGCCTTCTGCGGACCTTGCTTCGGTGCAGGGGATACCCCGGCCAACAATGCATTCTCCGTTCGTCATTCCACCAGAAACTTCCCCAACAGAGAAGGCTCCAAGCTGCAGAACGGCCAGATCGCATCCGTAGCACTGATGGATGCCAGATCCATCGCAGCCACTGCTGCCAACAAGGGACGGCTGACACCTGCCAGCGAGTTCGGCGGAAGCTTCACCGGATACAGCTATCATTTTGATGAAAAGATTTACGAAAACCGTGTATTTGATTCCAAGGGCGTTGCAGATCCTGCTACCGAGATCCAGTTCGGTCCCAACATTAAGGACTGGCCGAAGATGGTAGCCCTGACGGATCACCTGGTACTTCGTGTGGTATCTGAGATCCACGATCCCGTTACCACAACGGATGAGCTGATCCCTTCGGGAGAGACCTCCTCCTATCGTTCCAATCCTTTGGGTCTTGCAGAGTTCGCACTGTCCAGAAAGGATCCCGCTTACGTGGGACGTGCCAAGGAGATCCAGAAGGTGGAGAAGGCAAGAGAAGCCTTTGTAGCCGGAGAAAGTCAGGAAAAACCCTGCAGCGCACTGGATGGTTTCCACGATGTTATGATGACCATTACCGAAAAATTCCCGGATGCAGTCCCTGAGAAGACAGGAGTCGGTTCCACCATCTTTGCGGTAAAACCCGGCGACGGATCTGCCAGAGAGCAGGCGGCAAGCTGCCAGAAGGTACTGGGCGGCTGGGCCAATATCGCCAATGAATACGCCACCAAGAGATATCGTTCCAACCTCATTAACTGGGGTATGCTGCCGCTGCTCATTCCGGCAGGGGAGCTTCCTTTTGCAAACCTGGATTACATCTTTTTACCGAATATCAGAAAAGCAGTAGAGGAAAAGGCAGATACTATTGAGGCCTATGCAGTAAAGGACGGCGGCCTGACAGCCTTTACCATGACTCTGGGCGAGCTGACGGATGAGGAAAGACAGATCATCTTAAAGGGATGCCTCATCAACTACAACCGCGTCTAAAGCTTAGGAAAGCGGAGGAAAAAACGTGTCAGAGAAAACCATTTATCTTCACATCGGGCAGCCCAAGACGGGTACCAGCTCGATCCAGCGCTTCTGTATCGAGAATGTGGAGATCTTAAACCGGGCAGGCATCGGTTATGAGCTTATGCCCTATACCTATTTGAAAACCAGACCGGAGCGAAACGCCAGGTTCCTTTCCACCGTTGTGCGGGATGAGAACCGCCAGATCATTAAGGGCGGTAAGGAAAAGAGAATGGAGGAGGCCTTCGGCATCCTGGCAGAGCAGTTGACCCGCTATGACAGCATTCTCTTAACGGATGAAAGACTTTGGAATTTCTTCGGCATCCGTGGCTATGATCCCTTGATCAAGCTCCAGGAATTTGCCAAGTCTCAGGGTGCAAGGGTTTGTGTGGTTGCATACGTGCGTCCTCAGGATGACTGGATCGTTTCTTTGTACAGGCAAAGGGTACAGGATTCCGATACGGACCTTTCCTGGGAGGATTTCCTGGCAGGGGGACCTGTGAGAATGTCGGTGCATTATGAAGCGGAGTGTGATCGCATCGCCGAGATCGTAGGACGGGAAAATATGATCTTCCGGGTCTATGACAGATCCCTCTTTCCGGGAGGCAAGATCGAGACGGACTTTCTGGATGCCCTGGGTATCACAGATCTTACGGGAATGAAGGAGCCGGTGCGGGAAACCAACCCTTCTCTTACCAACAACTATGCGGAGATCCTTCGGATTTTCAATACCCTCAATACGGAAGAGGGCATGAAGCTGACCAACCGCCTGTTTGAAAAATCAGCCCTTGACTGCAGCGTAAAGTTTGCAGCCGAGCATAAGACCACTCTTTTATCCGATGCCCAGAGACAGGAGCTTCGGGAACGCTTTGAAGAAGAGAATGAGCGGGTAAACGAAAAGTACCTGCAAAAAGGCAAGCTGACCTTAAAGACAGGAAGCGACCTGCCTGTATGGAGCAGTGAAAATGAAGAGATGCACCGGGACACCCTTTTGTTCATAGGGTCGGTGGCAGCCAACCAGCAGGAGCAGATCAGGCTTTTAGAGGAAGAGGTCAAAACCCTGAAAAAGCAGGTGAGAGGCCTGGAGTACGATCTTGCCAAGGTCAGAAAGATGGTGGAGGTGCTAAGAAAGGTGAAGCACACCTTTTCCAAGAAGCCTCCGAAAGATTCCAAATCCTCCAAGTAGGATTGCCCACAGGATAGCAGATGAAAACAATCTATTTACATATCGGACAACCGAAAACGGGAACCAGCTCCATCCAGTGCTTCTGTGCGAAAAACAGAGAGTTTCTTCGGCAAAACGGCATCAGCTATGAATATATGCCCTACGAATACCGGGGAACCCGCAGGGAGCGAAACGCCAGGTTTTTAACCTGCGATCTTCGGGATGAAAAAGGCAACGTGATCCCCAGGGGAAGAGAGGAGCGGATTCCCGAGGCCCTGGAGCTTGTGAAAAAGCAGCTGGAGGAAAACGAGAGTGTATTTTTGACAGATGAAAGGCTCTGGAATCACTTCTTTGACTTTGGCTACGAAACCCTTCGCATGGTTAAAGAGTTTGCAGATGCTAACTCTTTCCGGCTCTGCATCCTGGCCTATCTGCGGCCTCAGGATCAGTGGCTGTTATCCCTGTATCACCAGCGGATCCAGATGGGATACCGGGAAGAGAGCTTTGAGGCCATGCTGGAAAGCGAAGATCCGAAATGGCAGGCGGATTACTGGAAGGCCCTGGAGGATCTGGCCGGAATCGTGGGAGAAGAAAACATGATCGTCCGGGTATATGACAGAGCCCTGTTTCCCGGCGGCAGGATTGAAGAGGATTTCTTAGAGGCCATAGGTCTTGGAGGAAAAGAGGGCTATGAGATTCCCCCAAGAGAGACCAATCCTTCCCTGACAGCAAGCTATGCCGAGATCATGCGGGTTTTGAACAATTATGCAGAGGAAAAAGAGCCCCCGGTGGTGGAAAAGCTCTTTGAGGAAACCGCCGCCCGCTGCAGTGAAAACTTTGGGCAGATGGATCAGGGAAGCCTTTTATCGGAGGAGGCCATCCGGATCCTGCGAAAGCAGTATGAAGAGGGCAACAAAAAGGTGGAAGAAACCTATTTAAAGAAGGGGAATCTATCCCTGAAAAATGCCCCGTCAAAGCCCGTCTGGTCTGCAGATAGCGATGATATGAGACAGGCCCAGATTTTGTATATGGGACAGCTGATCCTTTCCCAAAAGAAGGAGATCCAGGAGCTGAAAAAAGAGCTGAAGGCGCAAAGGGCAGCGCATGAAAAACTGTGCAGAGAGCTGAAGCTTTCCCGTCGTTTGGGCAGGCTCTTTTCCGGAAATGATACATCGAAAAAATCCTAGAGAGGGTTAAAAACTATATCAAACAGGAGGGTATCAAATGGGTAATGTATTGAGTTTCAAATGTCCGTGTTGTGTAGCGCCTCTGGAGTTTAACGGAGACCAGGGTCAGATGACCTGTGAGTACTGCGGTTCCACCTTTACCATGGAACAGATCAAAGCAGCGCAGAGCGCAGACGCTTTGGAGGGTGATGCAGCCGAGATGACCTGGAGTAGTAGTGAGCCGGAGATGATCCAGGATGAGGATGGAAAGGTTACGGGATATCAGTGTCCGTCCTGCTCCGGTGAGATCATTGCAGATGAAAATACTGCTGCTACGGAATGTCCTTACTGCGGTAACCAGACCATCATTCCCAAGTCCTTTGAGGGCATGTACAAGCCGGATGGGATCATTCCCTTCTCCATTGATAAGACCCATGCAGAGGAAAAACTCAGAGAGTTTTACAAAGGCAAAAAACTCCTGCCCTCCAGCTTTACCGACAACAATCATATCAAGGGCATCAGCGGTATCTATGTTCCCTTCTGGCTGGCAAGTGCCAAGGCAGACGGTACCGTTGTATTTGACGCCGTAAAGACCAAGACGGAGAACTCTCCTCAGGGAACCGTGAAGATCGAAGATCATTATATGGCTACCAGAAAGGGTACCCTGGACTTTTCCAGAGTTCCGGCGGATGCTTCCCAGAAGATGGACGACGCCCTGATGGACTCCCTTGAGCCCTACGATTTGAGCAAGCTGACGGACTATGATGCGGCATATTTCTCCGGTTATATGGCGGATAAGTATGATGTGAAGGCCGAGGATATCAGAGAGCGTGTCAACAAGCGGATCCGTTCCACCTTCATCTCCGAGATGCAGAGTACTGTAAAAGGCTATAACAGTGTGTCTAAGAAAAACGATGCCGTAACCGTAAAGGACGGCAAGACGGAATACGCCTTTTTGCCTGTCTGGATGCTGAGCACGAAATACAACGACGAGGTTTATACCTTCGCCATGAACGGACAGACCGGAAAGATCTCCGGATCTCTGCCCATTGACAACGGAAAATATTGGAAATACGTTGCCATTACAACGGCCATCGTATTTGCCATTATGGCAGCGCTGTTTTACTTTGCCATCGGAGGACGTGGCCTGAATATGCCGAGAGACCTGATCATCTCTCTTGTCATCGGTGCCATCGTTGGCTTTATCCGGGGCGGTATCCTGAAGGGTGCCATGAACACCGTACATGAAAAGACGGAAGCCGGGCGCTATGCCATTGAAGGTTCCTTGAAGCTCCAGGGTAAGACGGATACCTTCATGTACACCAAGAGAGAAGTACAGAAAAACAATAACCAATAACAAGGAAAGCTAAGGAGAAAAGATGACTCACCTACAAAAACTGGAAGCGGAAGCGATCCATATCATGCGGGAAGTGGCAGCCCAGTGCGAGCGGCCCGTCATGCTGTATTCCATCGGAAAAGACTCTTCTGTAATGCTGCATCTGGCCCAGAAGGCTTTTTACCCCGAAAAGATCCCGTTTCCCTTCATGCACATCAACACCACCTGGAAGTTTAAGGAAATGATCACCTTCCGGGATGAAACCGCAAAAAAACTGGGACTGGATCTCATCGAATATATCAACGAGGACGGACTTGCCCAGGGACTGAATCCCTTTACATCGGGTCCGGCCTATACGGATATCATGAAAACCCAGGCCCTTCGTCAGGCACTGGACAAATACCAGTTTACCGCAGCCTTCGGCGGCGGCAGAAGAGATGAGGAAAAGAGCCGGGCCAAGGAGAGAGTATTTTCCTTCCGCAGTCCCGATCATACCTGGGATCCCAAGCGTCAGCGCCCGGAGATGTGGAAGCTGTATAATGCCCAGATCTCTCCGGGAGAGAGCATCCGGATCTTCCCTCTGTCCAACTGGACGGAGAGTGATATCTGGCAGTACATCCTCCAGGAAAACATTCCCATCGTTTCCCTGTATCTGGCAAAGGAGCGCCCTGTAGTAAACAGGAACGGAAGCCTGATCATGGTGGATGATGACAGGATGCAACTTAAGGAAGGGGAGAAGATCGAATACCGCAAGGTGCGCTTCCGTACCCTGGGATGCTATCCTTTGACTCTGGCAGTGGAGTCTGAAGCGGATACCCTGGATAAGGTAGTGGAAGAGACCCTGGGCAGTATCGATTCGGAGCGCTCCAGCCGACTCATCGATTCGGACAGCGGCTCAGCCAGTATGGAAAAAAGAAAGAGGGAGGGTTATTTCTAATGGAAAAGGAACTCCTGAAATTTATAACCTGCGGCAGTGTGGATGACGGAAAATCTACACTGATCGGACACTTATTATATGATGCAAAGCTGATCTTTGCGGATCAGGAAAGAGCCCTGGAGCTGGATTCCAAGGTAGGTGCCACAGGCGGAGAGATCGACTATTCTTTGCTGTTGGACGGCCTTATGGCTGAGAGAGAACAGGGCATCACCATCGATGTGGCGTACCGCTATTTTTCCACGGAAAAGAGAAGCTTCATCGTAGCAGATACTCCGGGACATGAGGAATACACCCGTAATATGGCAGTAGGTGCTTCCTTTGCAGACCTGGCGGTCATCCTGGTGGATGCCGAAAAAGGAGTACTGCCCCAGACCAGAAGACATACCAGGATCTGCGGCCTCATGGGCATCCGGTACTTTGTCTTTGCAGTCAACAAAATGGATCTTGTGGGCTATGACAAAAAGACCTTCGATGAGATCCGAAAGGCCATACGGAATCTCATGGCGGAGTTTGAATATGAGGAGGTTACCATCCTTCCCGTCAGCGCCACTGTCGGAGATAATGTAACGGAGCCTTCCAAGAATATGTACTGGTATCAGGGACGTCCCCTGTTATCCGTATTGGAGCGGTCCAATGCCGGAAGCCAGTCCCGGTCGGAAACAGACGTGTTTACTATGTCGGTACAAAGGGTTTGCCGTCCGGATCATACCTTCCGCGGCTTCCAGGGTCAGATCTCTACCGGAAAGCTTTCCGTAGGCGATCAGATCTGCGTACTTCCGGGTATGCAGCAGGCCG
>JAEEGL015990021.1_pt1 | contig 10643 bp, 8 predicted proteins | sample 9134231 | NCBI WGS metagenome assembly JAEEGL01 (sample SAMN16246548, study PRJNA631951) | gut metagenome | biome: gut microbiome; feature: rumen; material: fiber-attached | host: Bos | place: Iran: Karaj | collected 2018-10 | reverse complement strand
GGATTCGAACCAGCGAATGCAGGAGTCAAAGTCCTGTGCCTTACCGCTTGGCGACGGCCCAAGAAAGGGTGGGTGAAGGGACTCGAACCCTCGGCCTCCAGAGCCACAATCTGGCGCGCTAGCCAACTGCGCCACACCCACCATAAGCGTATAGGGACTTCCTACCTCACACATTCGTGCGAGCGTGCCCGAAGGGATTCGAACCCCCGACCCACGGCTTAGAAGGCCGTTGCTCTATCCAGCTGAGCTACGGACACAATCGGCGTAAAAACGTCGTCAACGATAGACATTATATGATAAAACGAATGTCACTGTCAACACATTTTTACGGTTTACGACAAATCAGCCGATCAATCGCCGATTTGCTCAAGGAATGACCTTGCACGGGTTGCATTCTCGGATTCGGGGAATCTTTCCACCACAAGGGTGAAGGTTTCCTTCGCATTGGCCTTATCGCCGTTTAAACGATATGCATTTGCAAGTGCAAATAATGCTTCCCCGTTTTCGATATCAAAGAATACCGCTTTCTTGTAATTCTCGATTGCGGTTGTGTAATCCATTACCTGTTCGGCATCCCTGCCGGCGTTGAAGAAATCCTGTGCCACGGTGCCGCCGACGGAGGACATCATCAGTTCGAACATCACCTTGAATTCGTCCGTCGCCTTAGTTTCCACATAATCCTCATCGATATTGGCAAGGTAGCCCGCAATGACCATGGGGTCTCTGGATTCGCCCTTATCGTATTCAATCTGTGCAAGCATCAGATTCTTGATGGCACTGTTCTCGCCTTCGCTGCTTTCGTAGGATTCGAGTTTTTGCGAGGTTTCTTCCTGCTGATTCTGAAGTTTTTCGTATTCTGCCTTCAGTTCATCCAATGAAGCAGTTTTTGTCGCCAGTTCGTCACGCACTTCCTGCAGTTCCTTCTGTACGGAACTGTCCGCAATCTTCATACGAATCGGTCCGAGTAAAAACCAGCCGATGGCAAGACCGATTATCAGACCGACTGCGATATTTAAAAACAGTCCGAACCCTTTGGGTTCTTTCGTAATCTTCGGCTGAATAATCGTATCGTTTCCGCTTTGCAGATAAACCGCATTGCCGGTTTCTTTGTCTTTGTGTTTTACCACACGGCCGTCTTCCACGCCGAGCATTTCGTTGACTTCATGCAGAAGGTGATTGGTGAGAATATTGCCGATGTCGATTTTACGGCAGGGTTCGAGTTCGCGTTTTGCACGCTCCCAATCCTCTTCACGAATGTATAAAAGTGCCAGAAGCTGGCGGGCTTTCAGTAATTTCGGATTGACATTGACCACCTTGCGAAGCTGAATCTTTGCCATATCCACGCTTCCCTGATTGCAGGAAGCCAGTGCCAGATTGTATTTGTGAATCGTGGTGTTAATGCTTTCAAGCGCCGTGGGGTTTGCCTGCACGATGCTGATATAGTCGGTTGCAATATTCTTCTCCGGCTGATAAGTCGTGGAAATTACCCACTCCGTCAGAGCCTCCACAAGCTCGCCCAACTCAAAATACACCAGTCCCAAAAGGTTTCTGGCCTGTGTGTTTACTTTATTCAGTTTCAAACATTGCCGCAGCTTTTCCTTCGCTCCGGTAAGATCCCTTACCTTAGCGCGTTCCAGACCTTCGTTGTAATACTGATTCGATAAATAAATCAGTTTCTTATAGGTCCCGACATCCGCACCGCATGCGGTACAGAAATCCTTCTCGGATAAGGCGCAGCCACACTTGTAACAGTTCATGAACTATCCTCTATTCCAATGCGGAGGACTTTTCTTCGCCCTCTTTCACCGTCTTGACGATTAAGTCAATCATATCGGCAAGGTCATGTTTTTCAATGGCATCTTCCGTATCCTGCACTTCAAGGCTGGGATGGAATTTTTTTAATTCGGTTTCAAAATCGATCATAATTCTGTCCTCTTTGGCACCGGCCAAAACGATTCATTTTATGCCAATGCGCTCAGGCGTTCTTTTACCTGCTCCATCATCTGCGTGTATTTCTCGAGTTTCGCTTTCTCTTCGTCGATTTTACTCTGCGGAGCCTTGGAAATAAAACGCTCGTTGTTTAACATTCCGTTTACTCTGGCAAGCTCGCCCTCCAAACGTTTCTGTTCCTTTTCGAGTCTTTCCTTTTCAGCTGCCAGGTCAACCAGTTCCGCAAGCGGAATGAAGATGTTAGCGTTTGCGATTACAACGGATACCGCATCATCGCCGATGCCTGCCTTGTCCGCCTGAACGTTAACTTCGGATGCGGATGCAAGCGTTGCAAAGAAGAGTTTTCCTTTTTCGAAGATATTTCTCATATCTTCTTTTTCGCTGACTACATAAACCGCAGCCTTCTTGGAAGGCGGAACATTCATGCCGGTTCTTGCGTTACGGATGCCTCTTACCGCTTCCTTCATGATTTCGATTTCTTTTTCTTCCCTGGCAAAATCTCTGTCCGCAGTAAATTCCGGCCACTTGGAAATCATGATGGACTCTTCCTCATCCTGCAATGTGCAGAAGATTTCCTCGGTAATAAACGGCATATACGGATGTAAGAGCTTGAGTGCATCGATCAAAACGGTCTTTAAGGTCCAAAGAGCCGCATTCTGAGAAGCCTTTGCGCTTTCTTCCTTTGCCCAAAGTCTGGGTTTTACCATCTCGATGTACCAGTCGCAAAGCTCATCCCAAATAAAATCGTATACCTTCTGAACCGCGATACCGAGCTCGTAATTCTCCATGTTGTCGGTAACTTCTTTTACCACACGGTTTAATTTGGAAAGAATCCACTTATCAACCGGCTCCAAATCACCTGCTGCCGGTGTGGTAACCTCCTTGCCTTCCATGTTCATCATAATGAAACGGGAAGCGTTCCAGATTTTGTTACAGAAGTTGCGGTTTGCTTCCACTCTTTCATAGTAGAAACGCATGTCGTTTCCGGGAGCGTTTCCGGTAATCAGGGTAAGACGAAGCGCGTCCGCACCGTATTTTTCAATGATTTCAAGCGGATCGATACCGTTGCCCAGAGACTTGCTCATCTTGCGGCCCTGGGAGTCGCGAACCAGACCGTGGAACAATACGGTTTTAAACGGTCTTTCGCCCATCTGCTCGTATCCGGAGAAAATCATACGGATAACCCAGAAGAAGATGATATCGTATCCGGTAACGAGTACATCGGTCGGATAGAAATATTCCAGATCTTTGGTCTTTTCCGGCCATCCCAAAGTGGAGAACGGCCAGAGCGCGGATGAAAACCAGGTATCCAGCGTATCGGGATCCTGTGTTAAGTGCGTGCATCCGCATTTCGGACATTTTTCCGGCATTTCCTTTGCAACTACGATTTCACCGCATTCGTCGCAATAGGCTGCGGGGATTCTGGGACACCACCAAAGCTGACGGGAAATGCACCAGTCCTTGATATTGTCGGTCCAGTTAAAATAGGTTTTCTCCATTCTTTCCGGAACCAGTTTGATCTCGCCTTCTTTTACTGCCTTAACCGCAGGCTTAATCAGTTCGTCCATTTTTACGAACCACTGCTGCTTTACAAGCGGCTCAACCGTGGTCTTGCAACGGTCATGGGTTCCTACATTATGGGAATAGTCCTCGATGCGAACCAAAAGGCCCATCTCATCGAGTTCTTTTACAATCTGCTCACGTGCCGCATAACGGTCCATGCCTGCGAACTTGCCGCCGTTTTCGTTAATGGTGGCATCATCGTTCATGATGTTGATGACGGGCAGGTTGTTGCGCTGGCCTACGATAAAGTCGTTCGGGTCATGCGCCGGTGTAATCTTTACAACACCGGTACCGAATTCCATATCAACATAAGGATCTGCGATAATCGGAATCTCGCGGTCCACAAACGGTAAGAATACTTTCTTTCCTACCAGATCTTTGTATCTTTCGTCTTCGGGATTTACGGCTACCGCGGTATCGCCGAGCATGGTCTCGGGACGGGTGGTCGCAAATTCAAGATAATTGTCTTCTCCGACAATTTTGTACTTAATGTGCCAGAAATGACCGGCCTGCTCTTCATACTCTACTTCCGCATCGGAAATGGAGGTGTTGCAGACAGGGCACCAGTTAATGATTCTTGCGCCCTTGTAAATCCAGCCTTTTTCATGCATTTTGCAGAAAACTTCGGTAACGGCCTTGTTGCAGCCTTCGTCCATTGTAAAACGTTCTCTGTCCCAGTCGCAGGAAGAGCCCATTTTCTTAAGCTGGCTGATGATACGTCCGCCGTACTCTTTCTTCCAGTCCCATGCGCGCTCCAGGAATTTCTCACGGCCAAGGTCATGTTTGTCGATGCCCTGCGCTTTGAGGGTTTCGATGATTTTAACCTCGGTAGCGATGGACGCGTGGTCGGTTCCCGGCTGCCAGAGTGCATTGTATCCCTGCATTCTCTTGAAACGAATCAGGATATCCTGCATCGTATTGTCAAGCGCGTGTCCCATATGAAGCTGTCCCGTGATATTGGGAGGCGGAATCACGATGGTAAACGGTGTTTTGGTTTCATCCACTTCGGCATGGAAATACTTCTTATCCAGCCATTTCTGATATAATCTGTCCTCAAGTCCGTGAGGATCGTAGGTTTTCGCAAGTTCCCTGCTCATTGCATTCTCCTGATTTGTGCCCGGTACCATGATTTCCGGCACCTGTCACCATTAATTATTTATTAACTTTCATACCCCTGCGGGCATAAATGCGCACATATAATTATATGGAAAAAGGCGATTTTGTCAATGGAAAAGACCATCCGAACCGTTCGGATGGTCTTGTTTTTACGTTCTAAAATACAATTTTTCTATGATTCACTCACAAGCATTTCATAAGTCACTCCGTACTTCTCGGCAATATCCTTTGCATAGGAGGAACCCTCGGGCTGTGCCAAAGCAACCTTAAAGGAACGCTTGCCCTCCTCGGTTCGCATAATCAGCGAGGCTGCGCCCGCACCGATGCTTTCCCGGGTAAAATCTTCGGCGTCCTCCCCCAGTTTATGCATATGCGTATTGTAAATGGTCCGCACACCTTTGGTCAGAAGCGCTTTTACGGAGTCTCTTGCAATATAGTAACCTTCTTCGAACGAGGTTGTGGAAAAGGTTTCGTTCAGAAGCAGAAGGCTTTTGTCCGTAGTCTGCAAGAACATCTCCCTGAAACGAACGCACTCCTCTCCCAGTCTTCCCAGATCCATTGTCTTGTCCTCATCCGCAGGAAAATGGGTGAAGATACAGTCGCACGGGACATACCGAAAACTCTCTGCCGGAACAAAAAGACCTCCCTGCGCCAGTACAAACAGCTGACCGACAGCCTGTGTGATTGTGGTCTTTCCTCCGCGGTTTGCACCGGTGAGAACGTAAACGGTGTGCTTTTGATCAAAGAACAGATCATTGGGTACGATTTCTCCGGCATTTTCCTTCTTCATGGCAAGCTTCAGATTATAGAATCCCTTCGCATCCATCGAAGTTTCGTCTTCGCTTTCCGGGAAGGGTTCGCAGAAGATGCAGCCTTTTTCCTTCAGTTTGCCGATAAACTCCGCGCATCGGATATAGTATACAAATTCCGGTACAAGTCCGGAAATATTCATGATTGCCACGTCTGCATACCTGGTAAGCGTGTCTCTCAGTTTCTTCACGAGACTGCCAAGCATTTTATTCATCACGTTATCCAGGTAATACGTAGCGTTCGTCATCGCATCATCCGCCGCAACACTTACCGTTGTGGATGCGCTCCTGCCATCGAAGAGCGTGGCGGACTGTACGGTAGCCACTCCCGTGAGTGCCTCTTTTTTCATGCTGTCAAGGATTCCGGTTTTCTCTTCCTGACTGATCTGCTGATAGTGCAGATCTCCGTCCCAGTCCGAAGTCTCCCTGATTTTATCCTTTGAAGCAATCGCATCGGCAAAATTACTGACGATACCGGATTTTTTGAAGGGCTTTTTGTTGACGGAAACCAGTCCTATGCTGACCGCTTCAAAGCGTTCATTGACATTGATTCCAAGCGTTACGCTTTTCACGTCGGAAGCCTTCATCTTAAGCTCGCCGATATCCTTTTTCATCTCGGCAAAGTAAGCATCCTCGTATAAACCCGTGATATAATCTCTCAGTGAAATCAGTCCATCGGACCGAATGCTCTCATCGGAGAGACAATCCTTCATGGTTTCCACAATCTTAATGTAACTGTCCAGGTCTTCAAGACGGTCAAAGAGATGCCAAAGCCCGATCTCCTCATCGGTGGGTTTGTGCATTCCGGAGAAATCCCGCATGAAGCGAATCCTGTCAAACAATTCCATCAGGTTCTTTCTTAAGTCCGGCAGTCGAAAAATATCTCCGAAAATCTGTTGGCGGTAAATTGCAACAGACGGGTCGGAAGAAATCCCGGAAAGCACGTTTGCAATCATACGACGTTCCGTGGCATCGCCCGAGATTTCCTTACAAAAATCGTCAAGCCCCAGATCATGCATCACGTGATCCGGCAAGGTGCGGTATTCGATATTCGCGCTCGGCTGCATCAGACTGAATCCGGGTTTTTGGCTCATAATGCACCTCCTATATTTTCTTCAGAGGAATGCAAATATAGCTGATGGTATCCGCAGGATCCTCTGCAGGCGGCGTATATGCCTCCAGGGAATAATTTCCCGCAAAGGTATATCCCTGCAGCGAAGGAAGCCATTCCGACCAGATTTTGGTATTGACCGACTGCAAACTTTCGGGCAAAGGTCCTTTGCACTTAAAAATTGCCCACAGTCCTCCCGGAATTTGATAGGTACTGCAGCCTTCCGGAATCTCCGCAAAAGGCATTAACAGGTCTGCAATCCAGTAATCAAAGTTCTTTCCGTCCATGTCCGTGCATACGCCGAACATTCCTTTCAGACCCTTCATGTCATGAAACCATTCATCCCAGAACTTCGGAACTTCCCTGTAACTTGTCTCGACATTGAAACTTTTTTTGATTCCGACAACCGTAAACGGTTCCTTTTCTTCAATTCGATAATCCAGCATACTTCCACCCTCCAATGTGATTTTAATATGCATAGGGGCAAATGACTTTAAGTTTGCCCCCGCTTCTTTCGCCTGTGTCGGGGTGATTCCGTGAAAACGCTGGAAAGCTTTTGCAAAGCTGTCGGGAGAATCATAGCCGTATTTCATTGCGATATCGATTACCTTACTATCGGAGCATGACAGTTCCTGTGCCGCCAGCGTCATACGGCGTGCACGGATGTATTCTCCGACGGTCATCCCGCACAGGGCGCCGAAGATACGCTGATAGTAAAATGGTGAAAGCGCGGCTTTCTGTGCAATCTTCTCGATATCCGGCTCATTCGTCAGATTCTGTTCGATATAATCAATGGAATCCTGAAATCCTTCAATCCAGTCTTTCATAACGGTCACCTCGTTCCGTCAAACTCATTACAACACATCAGGTAATTTCAGACCCGACTTTTTCTGCACTCTTTGTCGGGTTTGGGAAGCATCCTGTCAATTATTATACCAAAACCGGGAATTGAATGAACAAAAAATCCCTCCTGCGGGAGCCCTTTTTTGGCATTTTGTCCGTTGAAGATTCCCCGGACGCGATGCTATAATCTCCCCGATAACAGGAAAAAGGATACAAACGGTGGAGGATATTATGAAAAAGAAATTATTGGTATTTGCAATTACATCTGCTTTGGTTCTTTCTTTAACCGCTTGCAATAAAGGCGGACAGGAAACAAGTCAGGTAGAATTCAGTGAGCCCGTTCAGGCTTCCGAGCAGATTGAAAATGTTACATCCGAGGAAATTGAATCCGAAGTTGCGGAAGTTGTTGAAGAAGGTCCGGCAAGAGAAGACGGAGAACGTTTCGAAGAAACGATTATAATGGAAGGCATGGAAGAAACCGTTCAGTATGAACATGTCAAGAACGAAACCATCGGATATGAAATGGATTATGACTATGAGAGTTTCAAAAAAGAAACCGAAGGACTTCGCGAACGCTACGTATCCATCTATGATGTTGAACCCGAGAATTACATGCTGGTAGCATATTGGGAAGAATCCCCCGAAGACGCGGTAAAAGAAATCAGCGAAGAGCTTTCCGAAGTCTATGAAGTGGAAGTTCAGGATTATACCCTTGAAAAAGCCGGCGCATGCAAGAGAATCCCTGCAGAAGTACTTAAGGGAACGAACAACATGGCCGATGAACTTCAGATGGTTTATGTTATTCCGGCAGGCGAAGGAAGCCTTGTAGTCAGAGAATACTATGCAATTGAAGCTTCCGAAGGATTCGGACGCCGCTTCCGGTACATGCTCAACACCCTTAAGGTGATGAAATAATGAAAACACTCCTTCTTTAAAATAGAATTTGAATTAAAAAAACCACGGTTTTCATACCGTGGTTTTTTTTACCAGGCCGTGATTGTATTCGGACCGGCTGCTCCTTTTCGCCCTGTTGAATCGGAGTACTCGATTCTTACTTCCACCATATTCGATCCGGCAATCCGAAACTGCATGCCGTATGCCGTGCTGCCCTGATAATGGGATTTAATCTCTTCATCCGCTTTTGAAAGCGGAAAGCCGAGAATATCACGTACTTCCTTTCCGAACGGGGTATTATCATCTATGTTTTTTACATACACCCAGTCGGAATTGAACGGAATTCCGTTATCCGGTTTCATCACAACCGAAGGATCCAGCATTGCGGTAACAATCGCGGAACGCACGCTGTCACAAAGCATATTGTCCGAAGCAACCTTTGACTTTTCGACATATTTCATATACTGCGGAACAATAACAGCGCCGATTCCCAGCGCACAAAGCGAACCGCAAAGACCGATTGCGATACCCGCAACGGCGAATCCTTTCTTTGAACTCTTCGTTATCAGCGCTATGATTCCGAGAAGAACGCCGATGGGTGCCAGAAAGAATGACAGAACAAATGATGCAATCGGAAGCGCCGCAGACCTTGTCTTAACCTCTTTCTCCGCCTGCATCCCGTCATAGTACATCTGCCCGCCGTATCCGCCTGCCGGATATCCGCTCCCCGCATAGCCGCCTGCCGGATAACCATTTCCCGCATTTCCCTGGTCGGCTCCGCATCTTACGCAGATATTTTCTTCATCCTTCATCGGCGTATTACAATTAAAACAGTATTTCATTCTTACATCTCCTTTTACACATCCGTCCGCGTCATCGACGGCGTTCAGCCATATTTTATTCTACCGACACCCTGCCGATTCTTACATCCGCGGAAATCGTTTTTACCTTCATTCCGTCCTTTGCTACATCCTTTGAAGCTTCCTTCGATACAAAAAGCGGATACCCCTTATAATTCGTCTCCCCGATACGCATTTCATTCGGGGTGCCCTTCAAAGCCAGATGATAATCATCCGCCGTAAAACCGTCAAGCAGAATCCGCACTTCCCCGACGCCGCATTGAATCGAAATATCTCCGAGTATTTTACCAAGCACGATGAGTTTTCCGGAACTCTCCGTCAGCGAAACATTGCCAACCGAAACATCTTTCAAAACCATCTCGCCGCTGCCGGCATCCGCAAATACCTCGTCCGCGGTCAAATGCTCCACGGTAAGGTCGCCGAGTCCGCTCTGGATATGCACACTCTTAAAATCCATGCGTTCTAAGAATAAGGCTTCTCCCATCGGGAAAAATACATACGCTTCATCGCCCTTTAAATCCGCGGTGGAAACCATTGCACGGCCCGAACAGTACAGCTCAAAGGACTCGAAGTACACATCCTTCGGAACAAGCAGCATCACCTGCGGCAGATCCTCTTCCTTTGCGGAATGCAGATAGGGATAGATATCCACGATCAGTGTCCCGTCCTCGAGAAATACCTGATAGTCCCCGCTTTCAAAACTCTGCACGGCATACTCGTCATTCTCGTTCGGCAGAATGCTGAAAACTCCGCTTAAAGCACTGACCTTCAGAGAACGCACCTCGGACGCATCCGCCACCTTTGTATACTCTTTGTCCCCGTGATACAAATCGTAATAATCATTGAGTCCCACGCTGAAAACACGGTCCTTGTAATCAAACGAAAGCAGATTCATATTCTGGAAACTCTTCGAAAAAGGCAGCATTCTGGCCGTATCCTCTATCGCTTCCATGGTCTCACGGTACGCAAGAACCGAGCGTTTCCGGATATCCGAAGCACCGCCTAAAAGCAGGCCGACCACAATAAGGACAATTCCGATTCCGCCGAGAATCAGACCTGTTCGAAGAACCCGTCCGCAATATCCTCGAATATCCTTCGCCATCACATGAGGCTTCTCTTTTCGAACTTTTCCGATAATCCACGGCACAACATCAAGCGCCACCCAGAATAAGAATAATTCCGTCAGGATTCCCAGAATGGACACGGCCATTCCAAGGCCCACATTAATTACCGACCCTCGCGGCATGGAAATCATGTGAACCAGCCCCGCACCGGTCAGAATCAGTCCGCCGAAGAATTCTGCGATTCCCGCAAGCACGACGGCAAATAAAGCGGTTGCCAGGATTGCGCCGGCCAAAAGCACAATCCCCAGCACACCGATTAACAGCAGGCAAATCAAAACATAACCGCAAGCCAGAAGAATCCGGTCAAAGGTGCTTTCGTTCTTCGGTTGTTTCTCATTTACCGCTTCTTTCATAATCTTTTTCCCAAGATTTT
>JAEEGL015857151.1_pt1 | contig 10643 bp, 2 predicted proteins | sample 9134231 | NCBI WGS metagenome assembly JAEEGL01 (sample SAMN16246548, study PRJNA631951) | gut metagenome | biome: gut microbiome; feature: rumen; material: fiber-attached | host: Bos | place: Iran: Karaj | collected 2018-10 | reverse complement strand
GGCATAAATATCGTCCGCAGTCCCGGTGTAGATCTCGGCGTTGGCGGCGACGGTGATCCTCAGGCTTTCGTCGTTCCTGGGCCACGCGTCCACCCGGTCCCAGGGGCCGTCGTAGTCCCCGTAGCCCCACAGCTCGTTGCGGTCGAAGATATAGCGGGTGATCTCGCCCTCCACGGATACCGACTCGATCGCATCCGACGCTGCGTTTTGATCGACGGCGGCAAGGGCAGGAGCGGTGAATGACAGCAGCACCGCCAGCACGAGCAATTGACATAAGGCTTTCCTTGTGATCGCTCTGAACATAGTGTTTCCCTCCCATGTATTTTGTCCGAAGAATTCTGCATGAAACAACGGCATAGTTTGTGCTGTGAGTATTCATTTGTATTATACTGCACACAATCGGCTGTTACAAGCCAAAATATCGGATCGGGGCTCCGATTTCTTATAAATCGAAGGGGATGTGAGGCTTTCTGCCTTCTCCCCGGTTCCCGCGCTTTTTCGGATTCTACAACCAGAGGCGGCCCGGACGGGCCGCCTCGATAGGTTTTTTACTTCGCCGCCTGGGCGCGGACTACGCTGGATACCTTGAAGGGGCCGTAGGAAGTTCCGTCCCGGCCGCGGACGCGGTACTGGTAGACCGTTCCGGCTTCGCCGGTGGTGTCCTCATAGCTCAGACCCGCCACATTGGATTTCAGCGTCGTCCAGGTGTCGCCGTCCTTCACCCGCCGCTGGATGATGTAGGCCGTTGCGTTCTGTGACGCCGTCCAGCTCACGGTGACCTTCCCCGCTTCCGCCTTTGCCGTGACGGAGGAAATGGCCCCGGGGGCGGCAGAAGCTGCGCTCCCAGCCTGAGCCCGTACCACGCTGCCGGTCTTGAAGGGGCCGTAGACCGTGCCGTTCCTTCCCCGTACCCGGTACTGGTAGACGACGCCCGCTTCGCCGGTGGTGTCCTCATAGCTCAGACCCGCCACATTGGATTTCAGGGTGGTCCAGGTGTCCGCCCCCTGCACCCGCCGCTGGATAATGTAGGCCGTGGCGTTTGCCGAGGCGGTCCAGGTGACGGTGATCTTCCCCGCTTCCGCCTTGGCGGTGACGGAGGAGATGGCACCCGGAGTCGTGATGGTCTCACCCGCCTGGAAGCGGACTACGCTGGATACCTTGAAGCTGCCGTAGACCGTGCCGTTCCGTCCCCGGACCCGGTACTGATATACCGTACCCGCTTCGCCCGTGGTATCTTCGTAGCTCAGCCCCGTCACGTTGGATTTCAGCGTCGTCCAGGTATCGCTGTCCTTTACCCGCCGCTGGATGATGTAGGCCGTTGCCCCTTCGGAAGCTGTCCAAGTCACGGTGATTCTTCCCGCCGATGTAGCTGCGCTTACTGATAAGATGGAGCCGGGCGTATTACTAATGGCAACAACCTCCACGTTATCGCTCATCATGTTGACTCTGTTGCCTTCACTGTCTCTGACGTAAACCAGCGTCATGTAGCTGCCCGGGCTTGTTGGTGTGTAGCTATAAGTGTTCTCAGGAGTAAAGCCCCCCTGTTCAACCATACTGCCGTCTTTATAAAGTTGGAAACGGTATTGGAGTACACCGGAACCACCGGTTGCTGAAGCTGTCCATATGATCTCACTTCCGGTCCGGGTGCTAAGGACACTCGGCGTATTCGAAGAAAGCTTCAAAGTCAGGGCTGCCAGGACAACACTGTCATGATTTATAATCAGCGCTCTTCCTTCATTATCCCAGAACCAGTTTCCACAATATGTGCAAATATAATACTCCAGGTTTCCAGATTCCGTAGCAGTCGCTTCCTTCGCCGGTACCAGCGTCAGGCTGTGGTTGCCTGCCGCGATCTTCACGCTCTCGTGATCCGTGATTTCTTCCGTTCCCGCTTCGTCTGCGTACCACTTCCCGCAGGCCTCGCACACATAGTAGGCAATGCTGCCCTCCTCCGTGCACGTCGCTTCCTTCGCCGGTACCAGCGTCAGGCTGTGTGCCGCTTGCTGCCACTGAGCTGTCACGACCATACTCTCGGTGACGGTTATCGTTTCTCCGGCCGCGCCTTTATCCCATCCCGCGAATTCGTGACACGCAGGAGCGGTAAAGCCGCAGTCCGGAAGGACAAGAGTCCCGCCCTGTCCAATTCCGATCGGAGCCATCGTTCCCGTGCCGCCGTTGGCGTCAAAGCTGATGGTGACTTCCTGTGTACTGTGTATCTCCGCATTCAACAGTTCCGAATTGTAATTACGAATGTCGATTGCTGCCCATTGGGATTCCGTTCCTCCGTAATACACATCGGACAGCTTGGAGCAGCCATTGAAAGCATATTGATCGACCATCAAAACGCTCGCGGGCAATGTAACAGATTCAAGGCCGGAGCAATTGATAAATACCCTGCTCCTTATTTCCGTTACGGTATTGGGGACAGTCACAGAGGTCAAGCCAGTACAGTCGGCGAAGGTGCCTTGGTCAATAAATGTAATTCCGGCAGGAATCGACACTTCATTTAGACCGGTACAGCCGGAGAAAGCCCCTATGCCGAGGGTGGTCAAGCCGGATGGAAGATCAATGTTTGCCAGGCATGTGCAGTTTCTAAATGCATATTGGCTGATCGTTGTGACACTGTCTGGAATAACGATGGATTCCAGAGCGGTACAGTCTTGGAAAGCTGAGCTGTAAATACTGGTCGTGCCTTCAGGAAGGACAATTTCCCTTAAGCTGGTGCATCCCAAAAAGGCGCAGCTGGATACCGTCTTTAGCCTGTCGGGAAGCGTTATGGAAACCAGGCTGGTACACGCCCCGAACATATAGGAGCGAATCGAACCCATGCTTTCCGGCAGATGAACAGTGCTCAGGCTGCTGCACCCATAAAACACATGGGAGCCAATCGAATCCGCCGCCTCCGGGATCGTGATGGATGTGAGGCTGCTGCATTGGTAGAACGCTCCCTGTCCGATACCCCTGACATTTTCCGGAATAACGACGCCGGTGAGACTGCTGCAGCCATAGAACACATACTGTTCCAGGGTCCTGATCCCTGCAGGGATCGAAATTCCGGAGAGACTGCTGCAGCCCATGAAAGCGCTCTTCCCGAAAGAGGTCACGCTGCTGGGAACATCTATGGCCGCGAGCGAAGTACAGCCTTGGAACGCTCCTTCCCCAACGTTTCGAAATCCGGCAGGAAGATGAACCGACTCAAGGGCAGTGCAGCCGTTGAACCCGTTCTTTACAATGGTTGTGACCCCGTTTGGGATCGTGACAGCCGCTAACTGCGTGCAGTTCTGAAAAGCGGATTGACCGACGGTCGTCGCGCCTTCGGAAATGACCACTTCCTGAATCTGGGACCGCAGCACATACCAAGGCGCAGAGCCGGTATCATAGTCCTCCATCCGTCCTGTGCCGGTGATGGTTAGGACGCCATTCTGATCCAACACCCAGGTCAGGTTTTCTCCGCATGTGCCGAAGGCAACCGTACCGGACGCGGTGACATTCAGGGTCACCTCCTCGGACAGCAGTTCTGCAGCGTAAGCGTCGATCAGGCGGCAGCGAAAGCGCCTTCCGTCATCCGCTTCACCGATCTGCCCTGTCAGCGTGTCGGTTTGATTTCCATCGAGGATGCAATCGGCCCAGGTGTCTCCTTCCAGCGACTGCCACTGATAGGTGATCTCTTTTCCCTGGGCGGTAAGTGAAAAGGTGAATTCGTCGCCCTCTGCACCGGTAAAGCTGACCGGCTGTACCGTAATCACCAGCTTTTCGTTTTCCAGCCACACGGCATAAAGCATGGTATCGGCATCTTCGGTAAAGCTGCCTCCCGGCTGGTATTGAGCGGCTGTAGCCGTCTTGCTCTCCGACCAGCCCAGGAAGGTAAATCCGTCCCGGAGGGGCACACCGCTGCTGAGAGTCAGCGCTTCGCCCGGAGTCTTTGTCTGCGCTTCAGGTGCGCCGCTTCCGCCGTTGGCATCAAAGGTCACGGCATAGGTAATGGGAACCACATCAATATGAACGGTGTTCTCCCCGCTGCCCACAACCGCATCATACTTTTTCCCATCCGCGCCTGCGCTGTCCTCATAGAGGAAGATATCAGTCCCGCCTATGGCGATTGCCCGGAAGGTAACGATTGCAAAGTTCTGGGCAGGATAAACGGTATCCTGTGTGCCCGTCCAGGCAAAGCCGACGCGCCCCGATGAGTTTGCTTCGTCGACGGTGGATGCCGCGGCAGCCTGGTTCCAATCTTCGTAGTTGTCCTGCAAATAAACGCGTTCCGGCCTTCCGCTGCGTGTTCCTTCGATCGAAACGCATTCCAGAAGCATGGTGTCAAATATGATGCCGCCGGCAATGGAAGATACCGTCATGCCGCCGACGGAAAGGGTGACCTGGAACGTATCGCCAATATCGATTCGTCCGGCATCCGCACTGATCGACAGATTTGTTTCCGTGCCGGCCGCGGATGCGGGTATGTACAGCATCGCGAGCATGGCGATGCAGAGCAGGATGCTCGTCAATTTTCTGAGAATACTCATAACTCACACCTCCATTTCTGCGCACTCATCAGTCAAAGCTGGTAGTGATTTTTGCCACAAAGCGAGCCAGACTGGTGAGGTCGGCTGCATCGATGCTGCCATCCTGATTCACATCTGCCGCTTCCAACTGGTAGGCAGTCACAAGGGTCTCAATACGCGCAACATGTCTGGCCAGTGCGGTCAGGTCGTTGGCATCCACGGTTCCATCCTCATTCACATCACCCAGAGTAACGGAGGACGTTGACGTAATGAGCAGGGAGAAATCGCCCGCCACTTCTTCAAAATCTTCGGAGTAAGTGTACTGCGGCGCATAGCTGAGTGTGATCGTATAGGGATCGGCCGCCGCTTTTGTCCCCGCATCGCCCACATAGATCGGCAATGTAAACAGGACACCGTCCTCCTGATTGGGCTCAGAACTGAGCCACAGGACCTGCCAGCCATCCGCACCGTCGGAGGTGAGGCTGACCGTCCCGCCTTCCGAAGCCGCACCGGGCACTACCCCTTCGTCCGCTTCAGAGCCGATGTTCAGGCCGAAAACGCTGAGGTCGCAATCCAGATAAAGGAGATAGCCGCAAAGACCCGGGTTGTTGTCAATGCTTACCTGGAGCTCATATTCCTTTCCAGGCTCCACCGCGAGTTCCTGCGTCACGACCTCAGAACGGATCGGCGTTTCTTCTTCGACAGGAGTTTCATCATAGAGGAAGAATACCTCTACGACTTCGCTGTCGTTCTTTCCGTCCACGCAGGCCATGGCAAGAACCTGCGTCGTATCCACCAGATAGAAGCCTTCGGTATAGATTTCACTCTCCGTGGTCGGGTCCGTCCCGTCTGTGGTGTAATAGATCGTCGCTCCGGGCTCCGATTCCAGTTCCAGATAAGCGCTCAAGCCCATGGTGCCGCTTTCCACACTGGACATCGGGGCCATGGCAGTTTCCGCAAACACCACAATGGGATAAACATCCAAGTCAGAAGTAACATTCCACCACATCACTGAGGTATCCCAGCCAAGGAAAGCATAGCCTTCTTCCACATCGGGCGCTGTCGGCGGCACTGCCGCGCAGCCATACTCCACAGTCTGGGAATCGATCACAGCTCCAGCGGCGTTATGAAAGTCGACATAGAATCTGGAAGTCTCATACACAGCGGTCACCACCGTATTCCCCGTGACGACGGCGGAGGGATCGTTGATCAGCACGTCCCAGCCCAGGAAGGTCTTGCCCACAGCCTCAGGAGAAGGTGGCGGTACGATGGCCGTTCCCGCTGTCGCCGTCTGCACGGAGGCGGTTTCGTTGGCATAATCCACAAAGGCAAGCGCGTACCGTTCCGGGACGTAAAGTGCTTCGATGGAACAGCTGGAAAGGATATTGGTGGAGCGGCCGCTCCAGCCCGCAAATACATACCCAGGCCGCTGCGGCGCGGCCGGCACCTCTGCAGCACTGCCTTCTTCCACCGTCTGTGTGGAAAGGATAACGGACTCGCTGCCGTCCACATAATAGAACTGCACGGTATAGCTGCGTTTCGGCGCTTCCAGCAGGCCGACGTTGAGCAGGCCGGTCGTGCCCTGGACGCCCAGCGCGATCACATAATTGCCGGTATCGGCCGTAGGCTCGGAGGCGGGAATAAAGCTGAAATCATAAGTGTTGCCCGCTCCCAGAACCGTCTGCCCGATATACTTCATCTGATACTGGTTGGCGTCCATATTCTTGGACTGGTAGACCATGACGGTGGCGGCTTTTCCGCTCAAGTCGGAGTCGATATCCAAACTTCCGCTGCAGCTGCGGACGACGCCGTCCGTGTCCTCCTGTCCCGGCACATAGTACGTTAGCTCGTCCCGGTATCGGTAAAGCGTCCGGGTACCGACCTCCACGGTGTCGCTCGGCAATTGTTCCTGATCGGACCAGCCGGTCCATTCGGTCCATTTGTAATAGGAATACTCGGTGATCTCCGTCCGCGTCCTGCTGCGGTAACCCTTGACGATCACCTCCGGATTGCTGCTGTTATGATTGTCCTTTGTGCCGATAGCGGTATCATTCAAATTGGCAGAAGAAAAGCACCAGATCTGCCCATCACCCAGAGAAGTGGTATAGCGCTTTTCGGAGGTATAGCTGAATACTCTGGAATTACTCTGGGAGTATGGGGTCGGAAACCATTCTGCATGCCAATCTCTTTCACCCGTCAGTGTATACTTCCCGCAATCGCTGGTGCCTTGGAACGGTTCGTGACCTTTGCAGACCGGGCAGTAAAAATAATAATAACGATAAAGCGCAGTAGTTTCCACCTGGGTCGCGTCGTTTGCAGTAATGGCAGTACGTGTCCAAGCGCTCCAGGGGCCATAGTCGCTCCAATAAGTGGAGCTCCCGTTCTGGACCCAGCCGGAAAGAGCCGGATCCGTGCTGGTGGTGGTTTCCTTTGTGCGGAAGCGATACTGGGTCTTTTGCTCAATGGCGCGGCCTTCCTGAGCTTCGGGTTCTTCCGTACTCCATTCCGACCAATCGGTCCAGGAATGGCCAGCGGCGATCTCCTTGTCGGCGGCCAGGGAATAAGCGCTGCCGGTGGTCCCGTCGCTCTTGCGTTCCAGTACCAGCACTTCGACCTTGGAAGCATTGCCCGCGTAATCGATGACCTTAGAGGGAAATACGCTTCTGGTTTCTCCCGGCTGCAGTGAAACCGCTTCCCGATCCATGTAGACAGTCTTTTCCACGCCGGATGCGTTGGTATTTTTCAAGGCATAGCAGACCCACACGCTGCTGACAGCCTCATCCCAGTTGGTCAGCGTTACCGGGATCACATAACCGACGCCGCTTTCGAGGGCTGCGTTTCCGATGGTGACCACCACGGGCAGTTCCCTGTTGCCCCACTGAACCACCGCCTGGAGCTCCAGGTTCGAGTCGACGCAGGTATAGTCGCAAAGGCTGCTGTTATCGTCGGAATGCACCACGGTCCAGCCACTGAAAACGCATCCGGTGGGGACGCTGGCGCTGTAATCCGGCGGAACGGCCGCCCCGCCGAAGGGCACCTCCCTGGTAACGATCTGGGCCCCTTCCGTGTTCAGGAAGGTCACGGTATATATCTTGGGCGTGTAGTTGGCGATATAGTCCCGATCCTCCGTCACGGTCTCGTAGAGATACCCGTTGAGGGAGACCATCTGGCTGCCCCGCCGATTCCAGCCCGCGAATTCATAGCCCCGGCGGCCCGGCTGCTTCACCGCGGGAATGGTTCCTCCATAGGGCACCGACAGTTCACTCAGCACTGCCTCGGTATCCGCATCCAGGAAGCGAACGGTCGACGGCGCATGGACGGTGACGGAAGCCGCTTCACTTTCTTCGCTGCTGCCGATGGCATTGATCGACTGCACTGTGAGACTGTAGACGCCGGACTCTTCTGCCAGCCAGCTCAGAGAGTTCTCCGTCTGTGTATCCTGATGGATCACGGTCCCGTCCCGACGGAGAGTCACCCGATAGCTGCCCGCTGCTTTATCCGCTCCCCAAAGGAAGTTGATATAGTCGCCTGCAGGGATATCAGCGTTGTTTGTCACCATGACGGTAGGTATGGAAGGTGTTGCAACCTTGGGTTCTAAGATTCGCCAAGAACTGTGTTTTTTACCTTCACTGAGGGCGTATGCTTTTATTGTAACATCCTCTGATGCGCAAAATTGAAACCCGTTGAATACTTGGTTAAATGTATCACCGTTAACAGCGCAGTAGATCACACTATCGATGTCTTCAGTAACTAAAGTAATGAGGTTTCCTTCAGGGATTTCCTCGATAAGGATTTCAGGCGGCATTGCCTCTTGTATAGAAACATAAGCAGAAGCATCGGCATTGTTGTACCCATCCTTGACAGCAACTGCCTTGACGGTTGTCGATTCGGTCAGGACAAACGGTTCATTAGCATTATAGAGGTTACTTGCCGCTGTCGGTATGCTACCATCCGTTGTATAGTAAATTTTCGCCCCGGTAGTCAGACTGGAAAGTAAAACTTGCATTCCTCCCAAAACAGGGACCGTCGAAATGACTGGTTTCGTGCAGTTGGGTTTGCTACTGCTATAGGCAGTAAAGGGAAAGGAAAACGGTTTTGTTTCTCCCCCGGCAGTGACATCCATCCTGAAAACATAGGATCCCGGTTCCCGAATTTCCCGAAAATCCAAGGCTGAATCTATGGGTGTCCTAGGATTCTGATTCAGTTTATACTCTGTTGTTCCCGGGTTGCAGTCAACCTTTTTCAGAATAATCTTTCCATCTGCATTCTCTACCCAAGCAGTGATTTTGCTGATACGCTGGTTGGATGTAACCGTACCAATAATATCACATACCTCGCGTACCTTTACGGTTTTCCCTGGACTAGTAACCCTGGCATCGAAAGTGGTTTTCAGTTTCCGGATTCTATCTGATAGTTCATCCTCATAAATCCATCCGTTTATCACGCTGGATGAACCGCTGCCGCCGCTTTCATAAGAAACACGGTACCATCTTTTTCCAAAGGCATTTGTCACACTTCCGAGAACATCCAATTCAGTCCCCCACCGCAGAGCCTTTGTCAACACTCTTTTCGAGGCCGAATACGGTTCGGAATAAAGATAACCTTCGTTAAGAATACCCTTGATCCGATACACTCCTGCGCTGGCTCCATCGTCCCACATAGCCATGTAATCGAATGCTTTTTGGCATCCTTTGCAATGCCCGTTGCTATCAAAGCTTGACGAAACATTGTGTTCGTATTCACAAATGGGGATCTTTGCCTGTGCCATAACATTCGCGAAATACACTCTATCAAATTCTGCGGTGCCTAAGTTTATTAAGTTAGAGGGTATTTCAAGCAGATTGTTCCCAAATGGGTCTTTGGAATAGTAGTTATGGTACATATTATAGCTTTTATTAGGATCTGGTACGTACAGAATGGAGAAATCGAGGTGATATGCCCCTTCGGCTGCTGTATCTCCCGAATAAGCGATAACCTCACCTTTGCTGATTATTCTTTTTGGGTTGTTTGCATCGTTTCGCAGATTATAAGCTTCTTTTGCTCTGTCTGATATCTTATTTAAGTGCTTGTATCTGGTATACAAGGTAATGGTTTTTCCGTTCTTAAGCGTATACTTATGCTCCATCACAATATAGTTCCCAAAATAAGACATAGGAGCCGGGGCCTTGCCTTTTACGTAACCATCTCTGCATTCAACAACTCGGCCTTCGTATGAAGCCAGTACTTTTGTATTCTTAATGCAAGCAATATCAATCGCGTTATGATCGCGGCCATCATAAAAACAGCCTCTTATATTATACACGTTAAAATTGTGTTCTTTGTCTTCGGCCAACGGCCAAATGAAATCACGTCTTGCATTTTCAGCGATTTCATCGATGACGGGACCAAACCGTCCTTCATGAAGTGCCCAAGCCGAATATGCATTGGCATTCTGAGCCATCAAAGGAGTAAGTGACAGCAGAACACAAGCCGTCAGCATAACAGATAACAGTCTCTTAATCATCCTAGTTTGTCTCCTTAAAGCGCAAGATTTCTTGTTTATTTGTTTAATTTATTGTATCACTTCTATCCAATTCAGTCAATAATCAGATAGAATAGCTCTGCTCCGCTACAACTGTTGCCAAAAAGCAAAGCACTTAGTATTTCATATATACACAAAGAGGCGGCCCGGATGGGCCGCCTCTTTGTGTATTCAATTATTTCCCGCTATTACACCGCCGTCTTGCGGAAGAACAGGACGCCGATGCAGGCGGGGCCGCAGTGGCTGCCGATGGTGCTGCCGGCGCTGGTGACACAGATCTCCTTGAAGGGATGGAGGGACTTCACCAGCTCCACCGCCTTGTCCACGATCTCCTGGGGCATATCCGTGTGGGTGACCATGATCCGGCCGGGCACCACGTTGTCGTTATTTTCCAGCCGCCCCCGGACATAATCCAGGACCGTCTTTTCCATATTGCCCCGGTATTTGCGGCCGACGCTCATGGCCCCGTCGCTGCCCACCACGATCTCCGGCCGCAGCTTCAGGAGATTGGCTCCCAGGGCCGCCACGCCGGAGCAGCGGCCGCCCTTGTGGAGATATTCCAGCGTCTGGAGCACAAAGCTCACATCCAGCCTCATGCGCATCTCATTGAGCTTTTCCGCGAT
>JAEEGL015413117.1_pt1 | contig 10643 bp, 6 predicted proteins | sample 9134231 | NCBI WGS metagenome assembly JAEEGL01 (sample SAMN16246548, study PRJNA631951) | gut metagenome | biome: gut microbiome; feature: rumen; material: fiber-attached | host: Bos | place: Iran: Karaj | collected 2018-10 | reverse complement strand
TGTTTCTTTCTATATCGCAAAAGATGCGACACTTGAGGTTCCTGGACATATCAAGGTGCAAACTTACCCAGTATATAATCATGGAACCATCAAAGTAGGATCATATGAAACAACCTCTGGCAGTATCCTCTATAATGTAGGCAAGTTTGAAACGGAAGGAAGTGTGAAACTCGACAGCCCTAATGACAGAATTGTCAACGATGGCACTATTAAATGTGCATCCATCACAATAGAAACCGGTGCTATACAGAACAATTACGAGTGGACCGTTACTGGTACTACTAAGGTCGAAAGTCCCAACTCTGGCTGGGTCAACAATGGAAAATGGAAGACTGCATATTATGCATACATCGGTGGAAGCTTGAACGTTATCAATAATTGCTTCCTTTGGGTAACAGAAGATTTTGAAATGAACATTTCATCAGATACAACTGAAGGTGAGAAAGCATTCAAGATGGATTCTGGCTGTGGTGTGTTGACAAAGAATTTCTATGGAGGTAGGGATTCAAGTACTGGCGCCATTTCTGGACCGTTTAAGATTATAATGGGTCAGAACTCTGTATTTAAAGTTGAGGAGACAGCAGTTCTTGAGAGTGGACGTAGTACCATCGAAGGGACTGCCAATTATGAATTTGGATTCTTTGGTCCCTCTTCAGGAGAGTATGCTGTATTCCAGGCTAAGAATATTCTCAGAGAATCGTCGATTGCGAATACTTGGGGTGCAGTGACCTATGGCGGCAACCTATACGTTTCTGCAGAGACTCATTTCGCACAGGGAAATGACGGTTTGGATACTCACCCGTATATTATTGAAAACCCTGGTTTCAAAATAGCTAACAACATCTATGCCGCAGGCTTCAAGTCTGGCAAGCCCAGCATCACCATTTCTGAGACTCCATGTAACCCAGGTTTCGTTGGTGGTAATCCGCTTTATCGCGTGATCGCTGAAGACTTGTCGGCCTCAGATGCTGGTGACTTCGACTTCAACGATGTTGTTTTCGACGTAGTGAAGGCAGAAGGTGGCAAGACTACACTGAAGCTGATCTGCGCAGGTGGCACGCTTCCTCTGAGAGTGAGAGGCTCTGATGAATCCGAGGGTAGGGAGGTTCACGAAGTATTCGGACAAACCACTCCCGACGCACAGGGCAAATATCAGATGTTTAATACTGGAGCAGGACCTACTGTTGATCCAGCTACCTTTACCGTTGATGGCACGTACATCACTCCCGCAGATATTAAGAAAATCATTATCGAGGTCTATAAGAATAACTCGTGGATGGAGCTCAAAGCCACTACTGGTGAGGCAGCTTGTAAGATCTTGGTCGACGATACGTTCAAACCTGTTACAGAACGAAGGAGCATCGCCAACGAGTATAAGTTGTTCACCAACTATGTACAAGGCGCATTCCAGGATGACTTCTGGTGGAAGTAACAAAATGAGCCCGAGCGTCTGTCAGGACTCACAAATAGAAGAGGGAAGAGTAACGTCTTCCCTCTTTTTTACGTCTGCTTCAGGATCGATACCTTGAATTACACCCGCAGACACATCATCGTGAGGTCGTCGTTGGGCTCGGCACCGTTGCGGTGGGTTTCCACCGCGGCCTTGAGGGTGTCGATGACCTGCTGGGCCGTATCGAAATGGGTATGGCGCAGAATCTCTATCAAGCGGTCGTCGCCAAACTGTTCCTGCTGCGGATTCTCGGCTTCGTTAAGTCCGTCGGTATAGATGAACAGCGGACGACCCTTGATGGAGTCGATCTCTTCGCCTTCATACTCAAGACCGGGCCACAAGCCGATGGGCGCATTGGGAATCATATCGAGGAACTCGCCATGCTGCTCGCCACCGCCCATGACGGGGGGATTATGACCGGCATTGCAGAAATGGAGATGACCGGTGGTAAGATCGACCAATCCCAGCCAGAAGGTAACGAACATGCCGCTCTCGTTGTCGTCGCCACTGAGGGCATCGTTGATGCGGGTACAGATCTCGGCGGGCATCATGCCTTGTTTGGCGAGGGTGAGGAACAGGCGGGTGGCCTGCGCCATAAAGAGCGAGGCGGGCACGCCCTTGCCCGATACGTCGCCTACGGCAAAGTAGAGCTTGTCGCCCATGAGCAGATAGCCATACAGGTCGCCACCTACCTCCTTGGCGGGGGTCATCGAGGCGTACATATCCAGCCCCTCGCGCTCGGGGAATATGCTCGGCACCATCGACATCTGGATATCGCGCGCAATGCGCAATTCGGACTCTATGCGTTCCTGTACGGCCTGCATCTTGGTGATACGACGGCGATAGATGGTGTAGATGATGAACGAGAGGATGACCAGTCCGAGCACAATCATGGTGCCTATCCACCAGAGGCGCGTGAGGGCGGCCTGCTTCTGGGCTATCTGAGCCTCCTTGCCCTGCGTGTCGTAGATGGTGGCGAGCTCCATGGCGTCGCTGTTGCGCCAGCGCACAACGGCACTATCGAGGACGCTGGTGATGCTATCGGCCATCGCAATAGCCTTGGGGGTGTTGCCCATGCTGCGCCAAGCGCTGTACTGCGGAACGAGCGCCTGGGTGATGTCGTCGAGAGTGGTCTGCGTGGAGGTGATGTCGTTAGAGTCTCTCTTCTGATACATATCGATAGCCTCCTGCCATTGGTGGGTATCGAGCAGATACTGGCCCATTTCGCGCTTTTCTTTTCCGCTCTTCTTATGACTGCTGGCTAAACACTGACTGAACAACTTCTCGGCCTCTTCGGTTTTGCCTTGATGTGCCAGCAGTCGGGCCTCAGTGAGTTGCTGGCGGAAGAGGCGGGAGCCAAAATTATTCCATGCCGAGTCGCAGTGTTCCTGAAGATAGCGAAGCGTAGCCTTGCTCTCTTTGAGCCAGGTGGCGCAACTATTCGCCCGATGGCAACACAGTAACCCACAGCCGCACGGTCAAGCACTACAGCGTCCGACTAGTGCGCGTAAAATAATTCTGACATGAAAGACGAAGAGGGGAGAGTAGTATTTTCCCTCTTCTTGCGTCTTAAGCATTGAAGTCTTCGTCGTTGCTGTTGGAAAACCTCATACTTGTGCGGACACGGTCGTTGTGGGCATCTTCATACTCAATTTTATCTACCTCATCCTGACCGTATCGAGCCAACCACTCCAAATATGCATTGTTGATCTCCTGAAGTTTCTCGGCATGCAGTTTCTCACGATGCTCATCCTTGTCAGACTTCAGCTTGTCGAGGGCCTTTTTGATTTCATCGACATCGACAGGCGACTCATCGATAAGCAGGGGTGCCATCTGTGCCATCGTATTGGCATAGGCGGTGTCCATCTGTCCCTTGGTGTAGTCGTGGATGGCATTGGTGAGATTTTCCAGCTCGTCTCGGCGATCATCGTTCACCTCGGGCATGGTCAGCAGGATATAAGGCACCATGCGCTTTTCCATCTCGAACTTCAGATTTGGAACCTCCATCTCCATTTTCTCTATCGACTGCTTGAACTCGGGATGAACCTTGGCGATGGCTTCTGCGGTAGGGGGCAGATCGTCTTCCATCTTCGGGAATACCATTATCTCGTATTCGTTCTTCTTGGAAGCGATAGCCACGTCTTCGATATTGAGCTGACTACCGTCGATATTCACCTTAACAGGTAGCAGTGACACTTCCTCGGCCTTGATGCAGAGGTTCAGATAGCGAAAGTTCATCATTCCCAGATAACCCGTCAGCTTTTCCTCGAGCTGCATATATTTGTTTATTATTGCTCTTTTCATAACTCTTTATCCGTTTAATTAATGATTCATCAGATTAAGCATACTCCTCGCTCTTGAGTTTAGCACACAGACTGGCACTTTTGGCCGAGGAGGGAGTGGCTATGCCGTCGCTGATGTTCGACGACTTGAACGAGCTCTTGGCCTCGATATTGTCGATAGTGGCCTTCGGGGCCTTGACCTCGCCGGTGATCTCTGTAGCACCGTCGATGGTGGTGGCACCATAGACAGCTGCCTTATCGCCGCCAACCGATACTTTGCCGCCATCGAGCTGTACCACAGCCTTGCCGTTGCCCTGCTGGGCCTCGAGGGTCTTGTCGGCAAAGAGTCCCAGCTCCTCGGAAACGGTTTGCAGTTTCTTGCTCTTGACATTGGCTGACTTGGCTCCGACGTACATTTTTTCGGAGAGGAGCAGCATGGTGCTTTCGTCGGCAAGGGCAGAATCTTCAAGACTTTCCTTATCAACATTCATCGACTTCACACTCACGTCCTTGGCATTGAGGCTGATACTGCCTGTGGCTTTGCCATCGGCATCGGCGGCAAGCACTCCGATCTTCTCGGAACGCATGTGTATGCTGCTGCCCTTGGTAAGGGCTTTGGTCTTCAGCTCGCCATCAGCCACCTCATAGTCGAGGGTTTCCATATTAATGGTCTTAGAGCGGATAATGACATCGCCTGCTGCCTGGTATTCGCCTTTGGTGAGTTTGCCCTCTTCGTCGCGATTGATATCTGAGGGGTTGGTGGTGCTCATCTCGATGGTCTTGGCGGTGATGCTTACCTTGCCGTCTTCCGTAAGCTGTTTCTCCTTGACCTTATCGTCGGCCACCTGATAGTCGACCGACTGCAGACTGATATCCTTTGAGATGACAGAAACACTACCCTTGGCAGGAAGTTCCTTGCCTTCGTCGGAGGGACTGAGGGTATTCAGATTCACATTCTCCGTATGTACATCAAAGTTGCTACCCTCAACCAATGTGCCTTTGTCGTCAATCATACTTACATCCATCCTCGGTGTGCGGATGCTGATACCGGCACCGGCGTTAGTGTGCAGATTGCCATCACCATCGGCCGTAGCCACATAGATAGCCTCGGCATTGATGGTCATCGTGGCATTCGTAGTGTTGTTCTTGAAGTCATCGCCCGTCACCATACTATCCTTCTTAGCCTCCAAGGCTTTCTTGGTGCGCTTGGCTTCTGCCAGTGCCGACACAGTATGGATAAAACTGTTCGTGGTATGATATAAAGATTTTATCTGGTCGCTGATCTGTTCATGTACATCCTCCACCTCGGGGCCGTTCAGGCGCGAAGTGACATCTTCTATATCCAACAGTTCTGTTTCCTTGTCGTAAAGGCCCTTCAGTTGGGAGAAACAATTGTCGATGATAGACTTCTGGACAGATACATGACTTTCCATGTCGCTGATCTGATTCTCCAGACTTGAGATGGTTGCCTCTATCGACTCTTTATGCCGTTCGCTGCCGACCGTAGCCTCCATGTCGAGATGGCTTTCGGCATGGATACGGATGCCACCCTTACCGGCAGAGGCTGGTATCTGAGAGAAGGCATCGGTGGCATCGTCGCTCTCAAGCACGATGTCGCAGGCCTGAGTCACTACCTTCGAGGTGTCGCATACCACATTCTCCATACCGTCGATACCGGGGTTGACTGCCAATTGGCGGATGATAGGCGCACGACTGAGGATGGTTCCTGTATTGCCGACACCTTCGAGCGACACTTCACTGCCCTTCACTACCACGCGTCCCTGCTCCCCCAGCAGGTCACCGCTCTTCGACACATTGCCAATAATAATTTCCGGAGCGGAGATGACGATACGGTTGTCGTCGCGAAAGTACTGTCCTTCGTCGAGACGGTTGAACACATCGAGTTTCATCTGCTGCATCTCCTCCTTATGCTGGTGTATTTCGTCGAGATCCTTTGATACGCTTGCCTGGAAGTCTTCCAGCAATTGCTTCCAATCGTCGAATATATAGTCCATATTATAGTCCTTTTAATGTTGTACGTATATTGTTGAGTAAATTCCTTTCAGATTGTATGACATCAGTCTCGTCTAAGATACCGGCCGAGTGTGCTCCCAATATCTGTTCGTTGGTTAGACCAAGTTTATAGGTGCCATGACCTGAGGAGAACAGAATGTCGCCCTTGGCATTATCACCCCATGCAGTATACTCGGAGACGGCTCTCCAAACAGCGATGTTATCCCAGGCCTGTTCAAAGGATTTCAGGTTCTTCTTGCCCAAAAGAATGATGTCGTCTTTTTTAATACGTGGGAATTTCTTGATACTATCCACATAGTTGTTCCATTCCGGTCCAGTAAACTCTGCGTCATTAACGGGCCGTTTGGGCAATACGTTGTTAATTTCCACACGAGTGGTATCATCAAATCCCAGTATGTCGAGAAGTGCCATAGCCAACTTACGGCTAGCAGCCTGTCTGACCCCGCCCCTGAACTGAGCAGGCAAGGCGCTTTTCAGTTCCTTCTCGTCATCCGTGAATTTTCCTATTTCCTTCAAGGCATCACTTTGTACTGCTTCCACCAGATTCTTAATGGTGTCTTGGGAGAAACCAGCAACGTTAAGGACACGATTCTTGGCGTCATTCTCGCTAATGGTTATTTCAGCATTCTTCATCAGCATAAAGACCTTATGTCGCAAATTATTGATATGGGTAAGGAAGTTCGTTCTTGCTGTTTGTCTTGGGCCCAAAATATTGGGATCAGTGATTCCATCGACTTTCACATTGTCATTAAAGGGGATATCAGCTATTGTCAAGTCTGCATAATTTTGTGAAATATCCTGTGTCCATGCATCAGCGATCAGTGTGGCATAATTATCCACAGGGGGTATCTCCTTTCCGTTCGGATCAACCCTGGGATCAGCAACTTGCTTCAATTGAGTCAGATCGCCGTCCAGTGTCTGCTTACTTGCCTGGGCCAAATTGTATTTAGTTAGGAGAACATTGGCATAATAGTCGACAAATTGCTTGAACTGAGTGAACAGAGCGTCTACCTTATCCAGCATAAAAGGATCTTCCCAGCGGAAAAATCTTCCTAAATAAGGCTTTTCCGATGCGGCACTTCTTGCTTTGAAAGTAGCTACCCTGACCTCAGACGCATTGCGATAGGCTGAATCTGGATAATTGGCATTGCCTTTACCAGACTCGAGCTTTAGGAATCGGTTTGACTTGATTTCGAGCAAACCCTCGTCGGGACGAAGGAACACCTCAAACACGTTACGCAGCAGTCTTAAATCAAAAATGCCAAGTCCCATCGACATCAGCTTGGTGGTAAAGGCAGCAGCAATCTGCTGACCCAAGTCACCCCACCAGACTTTGCCTCCTTTTCCTAATGACGGAAAGAGTTGGTTCTTGATGTTCTTGCCAGAGGTGAGCGTCAGGTTGTTGCCTGCCTCGAGAGAGATGTTCTTTCCCTTGATCTTTACATCGCCATTGGGGGCATTGATGGTGATACCCGTAAAGGCATCGATCTTCACATCGCCCCAAGGCGACTTAATGGAAATGTTGCGATCGTGGGTAGAGCCCTTGATGCTCCAGATGCCATATTTGTCACCTATGTCGACACCGCCTTCCAAACTCTCACCACCCTTGGTTGTTGGAGCATCGTTGAAAACACCGAAGCCCCTGAGCAGTTTAAAGCCAGGACTCATACCTGTCAAGAATGCGCCAACGCCAGATCCTGAACCCTCATATACCTTGACCGACTCACCGTTGGGAGCTGCTAGCACGGCAGAACCGGTCTTGACACCGCCAGGGACATCCCTCGACACGGCACCAACCACAATGGGGCGTTCCACGTTGCCTCCTGCAAAGTCGACCAGCACCTTCTCTGCCAGATAGTGGCGGCCATGCACACCAGCACCGACGGGACCAGAGGCGGATGCATACAGCAGCCAGGGACTGGCATCATCTGCCTTTTTACCATAGTCCTTGAAATGCTCTGCCTTCAGATTCTCGTACGTCTTGATCTTCTTATCATCAGACTTGCCCTTGTCAAGTGTGTCGATGAAATCCTTCAGTTGCCAAGGGTACTTCACACGGACACGATTGGCGCGAAGAGGATCGTTAACGTCAACGACTACAGCTACCTGAGGACCTGATTTGCGGACATGTCCAGCGGGAATCATCATCGGATAGAACTGATCGCCGATGGCAGCTATGGCAGTAATACGATATCTGATCTCGGAAGTGGAGTAACTATGCACATAGATGTCTTTGACAGCATCCTTGACGATAATCTCGGGCTGGTAACCTTCCACCTCGACAACGATATAGCTTTTACCATCGAGGGTGATGACGTCGCCTAATTTCAGTTTTGGGAAGGTGGTGTCGTATTCCACCTTGATGGCATTCTTGCCAGCCTTCTGTTCGTTGGCAATGATGGTGGCATATTTGCTGGCATCAACGATGGGGGATGTCTCAGTGAACTGATTATATGTACTAAGGACTGTTTCCCCATCAACGGTTTCCTTCTCATACTGAGGCTTCAAAATCGTCTTCTTAGCATCTTCATACACATCTGCGTTATCAATATCTAAATATTTGTCGTTAATTTTGGTATTGTTCTCATTTACTATCGTACTTTTCTGCCACAAGCTTACCAAATCATCGACAGTTCCCTCAATAAAAAAGTTCGAAATGCTTTTGTCGTTTGTAAAAAGCTGACCGACCTTACCCATCCAGAACGTGTCGGCACCATGATCAATATCGCTATTGATGACGCCTTTTACTGCGTCGTATTTATCGCGCTTCACCTTGCTATCCGTAAAGTTGTTGTCATAGGGTGCCTCGCCAACGTATGATCCAGCATTCTTCTGTGATTTCTGCTTATCTGTCAGATCGTGCCACGTCAGTAGAGAATATCCTGAAATGTTGTCGGTAGTCACAGTCTGGGGAGGTGTCGTGCAACCAATGGTCAGAAAGCCATCCTCAAAATACATGAATTCACCCCAGCGATTCGTTGTACGGGCCAGGAAATCATAGAAGCATTCATTATACTGTACGAGGTAGGGGAAGATATGCTCCTTGCCATTATCTTTCAGAAATTGCATCTTACTATTGTCTGACGACACACTCATTGATGAGTTATAGGGAAGCCTATAATTATCATCCTCATCAAGCAAAATCTCAGATAGTGTCTTTGCCACGAAAGTGCGGCAGTAAGGCTCCAGTGTCATCAGCTTGTCGACACTATAGATCTTCAGTGTTACAAACATTTCATCCAGAGAGCGTCGCGGGATGATGTCGTGGACGTAGCACGCTTTTAGCACTTTGTGGTCATCGCAAATTAGCTCCACCCGTTGGTTGGCGAATATCTCGAGGAGACCATCCCGACTGATGAAGGCTTTACGTACCTTACTACTGTCTGAACTCTCTACCGACAATTGGATGTCGGCCTCAAGCTCGTTGGGGCTATACATTTTCTTGTCAAAGCGGATGTTTGCTAAGTTCAGCTTGAAAGTGATGTTTGTCGCATCCTTGGGGTCGCCCCAATCTGTTTCAGTGGCTTTTCTCTCCCAATACTGGGTCTTATATGTCAGTTTGCCCGCATTACGTTCACTACCGGTGGTGATAGTAATGTCTAGATTGTTGCCACGGACAATGGTTAGTGTTAATTTAGACATATCTATTTAGTTTTAATTATGGATTATTTAATAAAGTCGCCGACAATTCTTCTCTCAGTTCCCATGTACACCGTCGAGCATACAAGAACCTCAATATCGAGCATCATCTGACTGTTTTGTCCCTTATCGTTTTTAGCGCTGTTGTAAGTTTCCTTCACGCTGGTTATATAACCATTCACCACCAAGCCGTCTTCGTAGCCCTCCAGCCGCTCATGCATACCATAGGACGTGTTGAAGAGAAATGACAGGTTGATGCGCGACTTGGAAACTAATGATGAATAGAATTCCTTGGAATGAGCGGGCGAATTGACGCGTATCCTAAAGTTCAGGATCACCGGTTCCATAGGACCAAAGATCTCACCTTCCTGATTCAATTTGCGGCAGCAGTCGTATCTGAAGCGCTGTACCTCCAAGCAGTGATTCTTGTAGATTACACTTGCACTGTCGATGATGTTGTCGACAATAACCACAGCTTTTTGTTCGTTAGAATAAAGTGTTGCCATAGTTCTTTAACGTATAAAGTTTATACCGTCGATGGTCAGCGTCTGTGCCATGATGCAAAGTCGCAGCGTACGACGCTTGAGGGAGTCGATGTCGTAAAGTTCAGACAGTGCCACGCACTGGGCACCTTCAAAAAAGAGGGTTTGGGTCTCCGTGGTTGAAAAATGGTCGTCGCTCACCGTAGAGATCTGGATGCGTCCGTCGAGCTGGCTCTGACTCGTGAACCACTCGAAAAGATTCAAATCGGTCATGCCTGGAGCTATCACATAGACCTCTACGGTCTTGTCTCTCATTGTTTCTGAGGGACCAAACTCATTATACGACCGATTAAATTCAAGTTGGCAATCTTGTACCAAATAGCGCTTGGTATAGCGCTGAATTCGGTTGTCGCCAAATTCTAAAACTGCTGTTAGTGCCATATCTTTATAATTTTAACGGTTTTGGTTGCAAATATAAAGAAAAAAAACGATAAAACAAACTTTTGGGTTGCTTTTTTCTCTTTGATTGTCAGTTTGTTGCGACTGGTCCACTTATTTTGCGACAATCAAAAGGAAAGATAATTTTTTGTCGTAGATTAGAGAATGGTTCTCTGATATAGGCACAAAAAAAGGGTCACCGCCGTGACCCAAACCTTTGTTAACCTTAAATCTAATACTATGAAAAACACAGGTGCAAAGGTAAGGGATAAATCAATAACTTCCAAATGTTTGGGCAAAAAAGTGCTATAATTTAAC
>JAEEGL015025175.1_pt1 | contig 10643 bp, 8 predicted proteins | sample 9134231 | NCBI WGS metagenome assembly JAEEGL01 (sample SAMN16246548, study PRJNA631951) | gut metagenome | biome: gut microbiome; feature: rumen; material: fiber-attached | host: Bos | place: Iran: Karaj | collected 2018-10 | reverse complement strand
TGATAATAAGATATGACGCCACCGGATACCGCGGCTGGGAACATCAGCCCGGAGAAGAGAAGACCATCCAGGGCAAGCTGGAGACCGCGGTTATCAGGATGCTTAACCCCTCGGGGGTAAAAGAAAACTCCGGAGACGGCACTGCAAAAAGCGACTGCCTCGGAACATTTGAAGGCGACATTCCCGACATCATCTCTGCGGGCAGAACTGACGGCGGAGTTCATGCACTTGCCATGTGCGCAAATGTAAGACTTGATACAAAGCTTTCCTGCAAAGAGATAAGAGACGGGATCAACAGAAATCTTCCGGATGACATCTGTGTCACAGAAGTATCCGTTGCGGGAGACAGATTCCACGCCAGGTATAACGCAAAGGGTAAGACCTACAGATATACCTGCTATGCAGGAGAATTAAAACCTGTATTTAACAGAAGCTTTTGTTATGAGCTTGGCAAAGTTCCTGATATCGAAGCTATGAAGAAAGCGGCTTCGATAATCGAGGGAGAACATGATTTTACTTCTTTTTGCGGGAACCCGCGTATGAAGAAGTCATGCGTCAGGATAGTCGATAAGATAGACATCGAATACAAAGATGAATATCTGACATTTACATATCACGGAAACGGCTTCCTCCAGTACATGGTGCGTATCATGACCGGAACCCTCCTGGAAGTTGGGCTGGGCAAGAGAAGCGCAGAATCCGTGGCACAGCTGTTTGAAACCTTGGACAGAAGTAATGCAGGTTTTACGGCGCCCGCAAGAGGTCTTGCACTTGTGGAGGTTGACTATTAACCCGGGGGTAGCTTTATGTCTGAAAAGGTATTGTACATAAGAGCGGATATGAATGCGAAGATCTCCGTGGGACATGTGATGAGATGCCTGTCCGTTGCGGACTCTGCAAAAGCTCGCGGCATTAAGACCGTGTTTATCTCCGCAGATGACAATCCTGTACCTATGGTAAAAGAAAGAGGACACGAAAGTCTTGTTCTCGGAACCGACTGGCAGGATATGGAGTCGGAACTTCCCGAACTTGAGAAGATCATAAATGAGCGCGGAATCGACCGCATACTCATAGATACTTATCAGGTGACGGATGCATATTTAAGAAGGGTGAATGAACTTGCCAAAGTCTTTTACCTGGATGATGTTAATGCTTTTCCTTATCCCGTGTATGCGGTGATAAATTATTCGAACCATGCGGATGAATCAACGTACCCCGTAAGATATCCGGGTACGAAATTCTATCTCGGATGCGGATATGCGCCTCTTCGTGAAGCTTTCAAAGATCCCCATCCCAAGAAAATAAATCCGTCGGTCAAAAATATACTTATCATGTCCGGAGGGTCAGACCCTTACGACATGCTTCCTCAGATACTTGATGCGCTGCCACTTAAAGATTTTGAGACGGTAAATGCAATCTGCGGAAATTTCAATGACAGATTAGACAGCCTTAAGGCAAAGTATGCTTCATATCCTTCGGTTCATATCCTTCCCAGAGTGGAGAAGATATGGCGTTATTACGAAGAAGCGGATGTTGCGATCTCTGCCGGAGGCAGTACACTTTATGAGCTCTCTTCTATGGGAGTTCCCACAATAACGTATTCTTTTGTGGACAATCAGATACCCAATGTAAGGGCGTTCGATCTGGACGGAGTTATGCCTTATGCGGGAGACGCAAGAGGCGGCAATGTCCCCACACGTGTAAGAAAGCTTCTTGAAGAAATGGATGACGCGAGTGTCAGAAGTGAAAACTCCAGAAGACTTCAGAGGCTGGTGGACGGACAGGGTGCCGATCGAATGGTGGATGTATTATGCGAAAGACCTTAAGCAAATTAAATAAGATCCTATCCGAAAAACAGAAAAAACACATGGCGCTTTTAACCGTCATGATGATCATAGGCGCACTCATTCAGACCGCAGGTGTCGGAATGCTGGTGTCTGTGGTTAATATAGTTATCGATCCGGAAAAGAGTGCAAACTCTTACGCGGCTCAGGTTTTCTACGATGTGATAGGTAAGGATCCCGAGACGGGATATCACATCTTCCAGTATTTTGTAATGTCCTTTATGATCTTTGTTTTCATCGTAAAGAACCTGTATCTCTATTTTCAGCAGAAAGCCATGTATGCTTTCGTCTACAGAAATCAGTTTTCAACATCCGAGCGCATGATGAGAAATTTCGTCCGCAAGGATTACGAATACTATCTCAATGCGGACACGGCTGTTGTTCAAAGATCCATCACCTCAGACGTTAACAATATGTACGCACTGATACTCTCAATCCTTCAGCTTATATCTGATGGATTCGTATCTTTTTGCGTATGCATATTCTGCCTGATCCAGAGCGGACTTATGACCATAATTCTGGCAGCGGTTCTTATAATCCTGCTGTGGGTTATCAAGAAGAAGTTAAAGCCTGTCATGTATAAAGCAGGTAAGGACAATCAGGATTATTACAGCGGACTTTTCAAATGGATATCCCAGAGCGTCCTCGGTATCAAGGAAGTTAAGATATTCGGACGTGAGAAGTATTTCGTTGACAGCTACAACGAATGCGGTAACGGATATGTAAATGCGGTTCAAAAGTATTCGCTTTACAACAGCATTCCCAAGCTTCTCATCGAAGCAGTGTGCGTCGGTGTAATGATGATCTACATGATTGTGATGATCGCCATCGGCAAAGATCCCGAGTCACTGATGACTGACTTTGCAACACTTGCTGCTGCGGCACTGGTTCTTCTTCCTGCGGTTAACCGAATCAACAATCAGATCAATGCAATGGCTTATTTCGAGCCCTTCCTGATGAACGTAAGCGATAATCTTCAGGATGACATTGATGATAAGAACACCGATATGACCTTCGCGGCGGATGCACCCAAGCTTGCGATTTCCAAGTCCATCACCTTCGAAGGTATCACATACTCATATCCCAATTCCGATGTAAAAATCCTCGATAAAGCGAACTTTGAGATTCCTATCGGATCCAGCATCGGTATCGTGGGAACAACGGGCGCCGGTAAGAGTACCCTGGTTGATATTCTTCTGGGGCTTCTTAAGCCCTCGGAAGGTGTTATAAAAGCAGACGGCGCTGACATTAAAGATAACTACAGAGGATTCCTCAAGAACGTTGGATACATACCTCAGATGATCTTTATGCTGGATGACACCATCAGAAACAATGTGGCATTCGGTATTCCTGCGGAGGAGCAGAGCGAGGAAAGAATCTGGGAAGCTCTTAAAGAGGCGGCTCTTGATGAATTCGTAAGAGGACTTCCCGAGGGACTGGATACGGGAATAGGAGAGCGCGGAATCAGGATCTCCGGCGGACAGCGCCAGAGAATCGGTATCGCAAGAGCGCTTTATTCCGATCCCGAAGTACTGATCCTTGACGAAGCAACATCAGCTCTTGATAACGAGACAGAGAACCTGATAATGGAATCTATCAACAGATTCATGGGCAGGAAGACGCTGGTGATAATAGCTCACAGACTTCAGACTATTGAGAAGTGTGACATGGTATTCAGAGTAGGTGACGGACATATAGTAAGAGAAAGATGAAAAAAGATACCATTGCCAAAATCATATACGGGATCTGTGCGGTTGCCTTTGAAGCTTTTATGATCTATACCGAAATATCGTGTGAAAACAGTAGGGTGACCGATCCTAAAGGAACAAGCATCGCGATCTTCGGAGACAGCGTGATCGCTTATTCTCAGGATGAAACGAGCGTTGCATCATATCTGAGTAATTATTCCGACATGGAAGTGACAGATCTGTCATTTGGTGGAACGACGATGGCATATACGGTCGAGGATTCAACTCTTGCTTCCGACAGAAATTTCCTCAGTATGGCGTCCATAGCGCTTGCCTATTCCGCAGATGATTTTGCACTTCCGAGAAATTACGACAGCAAGGCTCCCGCTACCGAGTACTTTGAAGAAAGAGAGCGCGAGCTTGAAGCTCTTGACCTTAAGAAAACCGATATCGTGATAATCGAACATTGTTTGAATGATTATCACTGCGCCGTTCCCATCGGTAACTATGATGATACATCGGTCTATACATATCTGGGTGCACTTAACCGTACGGTTGAAAGTATCCGGAAGATAAATCCTGATATAAGGATCATCCTGGTATCTCCCACGGAGAAATGGATGCCCGATGGAGTGAATGCGGCTGATTATGATTACGGTGGAGGCACTCTGGATGATTACGTAAGAGTTCAGAGAGAAGCAGCAAGTAACTTGGGAGTGGAGTACATATATCTCTACGATCTGTATAACAGCGTGGGATATGACTACGAAGGAAATGAGATAACCGGAGCTGAGTTTACTGTTGACGGAACTCACCCCAATGTATACGGAAGAGAACTTATAGCAAAAACCATCGCAGAATACCTTGCGAAATGAAAGATAAATTATGACAGTAAATGAAACACTCAAAAAAATATGGGCCAAGTTTTCCGCATCCGATAAGACGGCATTTTTCTCTGCTTTTATCTGCGGACTTCTGATCCACATGCCCGCCATGCTCATGGATGTTCCAAATCATGACGGATTATCCAGCATGTATTTCTCACAGAATATGATCACCTCCGGCAGGTGGTTTCTTGCGGTAGCATGCGGATTGTCATCATTCTATACCGTGCCCTGGATCATCGGGCTGATAGGTCTCTTTGAGCTTGCTCTTACCGCAGTTCTTCTTAAGAGAATCTTCGAGATAGAAAATGGATTTACGATTTTTGCCGTATCTGCACTTCTCGTAGCATTCCCTTCACTTGCTTCCACGTTTGCTTACGTCTTTACCTTGGACGGATATATGATGGGACTCTTCCTTGCGGTGCTTGCGGTATATCTGGCTAAGAAAGATCACTTCATCTTAGGCGGAATCGCACTTGCATTCAGCCTGGGAACATATCAGGCATATCTTCCCTTTGCAATGCTCCTTTCCATCTACCTCGTATGGGAGAAGATGGCATCCGGAGAAAAGAATGCGATCAAGAAGTGCCTCGAATATGTCTACATGGGAATGATCGGAGCCGTGCTTTACCTGGTTCTTCTCAAGATCTTACTTGCGATTGAAGGCAAGGTACTTGATACATATCAGGGCATCGACAATCTGGAGAACACCGGACTATCAAGCAGGATCTCATCCCTGCCTCATCTGTATAAGGACTTTGTAAGTTTTACTTTTTCAAAGGGATTCCTTACGGGAAATGCATGCGCCATCGCGGGCGGAATACTCGCAGTATGTGCTGCGGTAAGTGCACTTTACCTTATCGTTAAGAATTCTCTTTACAAGAAAGCATGGTTCTATTTTGTGGCACTGATCACTGCGGTACTTGTTCCTTTTTCTGCAAATGTGGTCCTCATGATCACGCCGGATGTTAAGTACCATCTCATTATGAGATATCAGTGGGTGCTCTTCGTGATCGTTTGCGTTGTGCTTTGTGACAAATGTGTCGGAAAACTTGATAAGGCAAAATCCGTAACATGTCTTTCATGGCTCAGCGGCCTTGCCGCATTTGCAGTCATCATCTCTTATGCGGTAACCGTAAACATCGGATATACAAATCTTCAGAGAATGTATGAGAAGACTTACGGATATACCTTAAGACTTCTTAACCGCATAGAAGAGACTCCCGGATATTATCAGGGAGTGCCTGTTGCAATAATGGGAGTTATCGGAGATGATGAATTTCCTCCCACGGAAGTTACGGAGCCTGCTACAAGTGAGATGATCGGACTTACCGGCAACTGGCTTATCTATTCCGCAGACAATTACGATGCATTTATCAGATACTATCTTGGGGCAAGCTTAAATCTTGTTCCCGATGAAAAAGAGACGGAAATCTATTATTCGGATGAATATATCGCCATGGAAAGCTTCCCCGGCGAGACAAGCGTTCAGATGATCGACGGCATCATATATGTAAAGACAGAGGATGCAGTCAGAGATTAATGAAACAGGATGCGTAGAAAGGAATGCCATGATATCCGTTGTACTTCCCGCATACAATGAAAAAGACAATATATTACCTGCTATCACGGAAATATCCAAAGTGATGGAAGGTGCCGGTGAAGATTTCGAACTGCTTTTTATAAGCGACGGATCTTCGGACGGAACTTATGATGTGATCAAAGAGCAGGCTGCGAATAATCCTCATGTAAAGGGTGCGGAGTTTTCCAGAAACTTCGGTAAGGAAGCTGCCATATTCGCAGGCCTTTCCTTAGCTTCCGGTGACGCCGTTATCGTAATGGACTGCGATCTCCAGCATCCCGTAAGTGCCATCCCCGAGATGATCGCCAAGTGGAAGGAAGGCGCAGAGGTTGTGGAGGGCATCAAAAACAGCAGAGGTAAGGAAGGCTTCTTCCATAAGCTTTGCGCCGGTGCCTTCTACGGAATAATGAGCAGCCTTATCAAGATCGATATGTCCTCATCATCCGACTTTAAGCTCCTCGACAGAAAGGCTGTGGATGCACTTTTGGAACTTCCCGAAAGTAACACTTTCTTCAGAGCGCTTTCTTTCTGGATCGGATTTAAGTCCGAGAAGGTTTACTACGACGTGGAGGAAAGAAGAAACGGAAAGAGCAAGTGGTCGTTAGGAGGCCTTGTAAGATACGCCATCAGAAATGCCACATCCTTCTCCACACTTCCTCTTAAGCTGGTTACATGGATGGGATGGATATTTATCCTGTTTGCCATAGTGCTGGGTATCCAGACTTTGTTCAGATTCTTCAGCGGAACAGCTGATAACGGATTTACAACAGTCATCTTATTACAGTTAATAGTCGGCGGATTTATGATGCTCAGCATCGGAATAGCCGGTCATTATATAGCAAGAATATACGAAGAGGTCAAAGGAAGACCCAGATTCATCATCAGGGATACTACGGGCGACCTTTTCGGAAATTTGAAAGGACAGTGGAAATAAATGAAGATCAATTTTAACGTTCCTCCCTATATCGATACCGCAATGGATTACATTGCAGAGTGCGTTCGCAATCAGAAGATCTGCGGAGACGGGCCTTATACCAAGAAGTGTAACGAATGGATTGAAAAGAGAACCGGTACCTCCAAGTGCCTTCTTGCAACCAGCTGCACCCATGCAACCGAGCTTGCTGCGATCCTCTGCGATATAAAGCCCGGCGATGAAGTTATCATGCCTTCATACACCTTCGTATCTACCGCAAATGCATTTGTACTCAGAGGTGCGGTTCCCGTGTTCGTAGATATCAGACCCGATACCATGAACATCGATGAAAAGAAGATTGAGGATGCCATCACACCTAAAACTAAGGTCATCGCTCCCGTTCACTATGCGGGTGTAGGATGTGAGATGGATACCATCATGGATATCGCAAAGCGTCATAACCTGAAAGTTGTTGAGGACGCTGCACAGGGCGTTATGGCAACTTATAAGGGAAAGGCTCTCGGTGCCATCGGAGACTTCGGTGCATACTCTTTCCATGAGACTAAGAACTACAGCTCCGGTGAGGGTGGTGCAATCCTTATCAAGAATCCCGAGGATGCCGAGCGTGCAGAGATCATTCGTGAGAAGGGAACCAACAGAGCAAAGTTCTTCCGCGGACAGATCGATAAATATACCTGGGTTGATATGGGATCTTCATACCTTCCCAGTGACATGAATGCAGCATATCTCTATTCACAGCTTGAAGTTGCGGATAAGATCAATGATGACAGACGCGCAAGCTGGGATCACTACTATGAGAGACTTACTAAGCTTGCAAACGATGAGAAGATCTCTCTTCCTTATGTTCCCGAAGAGTGTACTCACAATGCTCACATGTTCTACATTAAGTGTAAGGATATTGATGAGAGACAGAACCTCATAAAGCATCTTGCTGCTAACGACATCCTTGCTGTCTTCCATTACATTCCTCTCCACAGTGCTCCTGCAGGAAAGGAACTTGGAAGATTCCACGGCACAGACGAATATACTACCAAGGAAAGCGAAAGACTTCTCAGACTTCCCATGTTCTATGGTTTAAAGCCCGAGCAGGTAGATCTGATATGCGATAAGATCGAAGAATTTTATGCATAAAAATGCTCTTCAAAAACTGAGCCGTTTTTTAAAGACGGCGGTTTTGGTACTTGTGTCCGCACAGATCCTGACAGGATTAGTGTGGGGATTTCTTAACTGCATCACTCTTCAGAATTTTCCGGATACCGCAGAACTTGTAAAGCTGTCGGGAACACTTAATCTGAAGGGTGATACGGGAATTGTATATCCTGCTCTTTTGATAGTTGTAAGAGCACTTACTGCTTACGGTATCGTAAGGTTTTACCATGTGATGTACCTGATACAGATCGTGCTTGCATTTACGGCATGGTCGGTATTCGGCAAGAATGTATTGGGAATAGCCGGTAAACGTAAAAATGCATTCTTTGCCCTGGCAGTGGTAACCAATCCTTTTGCCATGCAGGTTCATCTGGCTGTTTTGGAATATTCTTTTATATCTTCATTCTTATGCCTGTTGGTCTCTTTTCAGATAAGGTTTGCGCGCGAATGGAGAAGTGCGGAAAACTCCCTCGGACTTGAGAGAGCGTTGAGGGATGTGAGCGTGACTTCGCTGTTCTGGCTTCTTACGGCACTTACGAGAAAAGAGTTTATAATCATCGGATTTATCCCTGTACTTGCACTGCTAATTACAGTTGTCAAAAGTCTTGTTAAAAATAAAGCAGCCGTTACAGCTGTTCTGTGGCCTGTTATCGTAACTCTTGCTTTCACTGGAATCATATGCATGGGCGATTCGCTCTTCAGAGAAGGTGAGAGAATCTCTGCAGCTGATGTCGTAAAGAGGTCTTTGTATTACAGAGTGGCCTGGAGTGAGAATTTCAGGGACAGATATCATTGGCCCGAATACCTTACGGAGTTTACGGATGATGGAATGATGACTCACATCATGAACGATCCCGGACTTGTAAGAACTGAATATACTGAATATGTAGTAGATATTTACGGAAGCAAGACTACGACAGACCTCTTCTATAAGTGGGCGAAGGAATCCTTCTCCGATAACAAGAAAAATATTGTTAAGGATTGTATCTCAGATATAGTGGGATATATCTTTGCACCGCTGAAGACGGAAATGGTTTTATGCGGAGTGGGAAATTCGGGATTTGCCGCAGGTAATTACGATATCATGAGACAGCATAATCCGAGCCTTACCAAAGTGTATCTCAGATATTTCAGCATCCTCTATACCGTGTTTGCGGTTATAGGCATCGCAGTCCTTGCGATAAAGACTGCTAAGACAGATAAGGCTGAAAGACGAATCAAGACTGCTTTGTATATGCCTGCAGTACTTATGGTACTTTGTATGGCTGCCTGCTACACCTTCATGGGATGCAATATGTTCGATCACAGGAAAGTTGTGTTCGTGACATGCTTATGGATGACAATGGGGACGCTACTATTTTGTCATCAGACTAATGAAAATTGATATTTGAAATAAACCAATAATCTATGATACTTGGAATACTTATCACAATTGTAATAGAGCTCCTGCTTCCCATCATAACGGGGCTTGCGGTTGCACTTTCGCTGGGCGAGGGAAGATCTAAGTTTGATCTTCTTGTGCAGTCTTTTGTCTATGGGCAGATAATCATCTATGCTCTGTTCCAGCCGATATTCGTATTTGCAATACTTAAGGATTACAGGTTCAGCAAAGCAGCGATGATGTTCGGCGCACTTCTGTCTGTGGTAGTAGTAGCACTTATGGCGCTCACTCTTATTAAGTACAGAAAAGATCTGATCAGAACTCTTAAGGTTAAATTTTCTTCTCCCGGAATGTGGGGAATTGCCGCATTGGTTATTTTGGGAATTATGATACTCATGTCATTTATCAGGACTTACTATGACGGAGATGATTCCTATTATGTAGCGGCAGCTGCTGAGGGAGTCAATTCCGATTCTATGTATAAGAAAGAACCTTACACCGGAGATCCTATTTTGTCTCCTTACAGATATTTATTCGCACCCTTCCCCATGTGGATCGCATTTATATCCAAACTGAGCGGAATCAAAGTTGCGGCTGTGGCTCATACTTTTATGCCCTGGTGCATGATCCTGCTTTCCGCAGCGGTTCTGTACATGCTCTCCGGATATATGTTTAAAGAAGACGGTAAGAAGCGCGGGATGTTCATGTTCCTGACAATGGTTCTTATCATGTTCGGAGATTACTCGATCCATACTCCGGAGAATTTTCTCCTGGCAAGATCCAGACAGGGAAAGGCAGCCCTTGCATCCTTCGTCCTTCCCTTCATGTTCTTTCTGATCTACGGGATCATAAAGGACTATAACGACCGTAAAAAAGTTCATCCCATAAGAATCCTAATGGTAATGGTAACGGGATTTGCGGGAGCGCTGTGCTCCACACTGGGCGGCGTACTCTGCGTCAGTCTGGTTCTCACCGGAGCCCTTTGCATGCTCCTTACATACAGGAAATTCAAGTATCCTTTCCTGATGGCGGTGTGCAGTATACCCTGCCTGATATTCCCGGTTCTTTATTTTGTAATGGTGTAAGTGATGTTCGAAGTTATTATGTCAGTCATAAAAAGCTATATGGGCACCGGCTTTGTCACAGTGGTCTTCCTGCTGTGCCTTGCTTACCTTGCTTTC
>JAEEGL014349492.1_pt1 | contig 10643 bp, 2 predicted proteins | sample 9134231 | NCBI WGS metagenome assembly JAEEGL01 (sample SAMN16246548, study PRJNA631951) | gut metagenome | biome: gut microbiome; feature: rumen; material: fiber-attached | host: Bos | place: Iran: Karaj | collected 2018-10 | reverse complement strand
GATTTAGCTGAAAAGCAGTATGCAAAAAATATTGTGGAACGACAGCAGCGGAATGGACCTGCGGAAGCGACTCCGTAGTTTTCTGCGAAAACTACGGAGTTTTAAGAAAATTCTTAAAAACTAATTAGATTTAGGGTTATTCTCTTTTCTTTTTCGTAAAAGACTAAATACCAATTTATTAATAAAGATAAAAATTATTAAAGGGACAAAAAATACTAAGACTGATAATATTTTATAATCCTTAGTGATAATCGATAAAATTGGATAGAACACATCAACAACAATTTTTGCAAACGGCTTAAAAAAATATAATGCCAAAAAAAATAAAAGATCAAAAATGTATTCTAACAAATTACACAACTTATTCATTTCCGATTTTCTCCTTCAAGTATTCTTGCGTTGCCGCTGCACCCATATTCTCTTTTAATCCCTGTAAGACACCTTTTCCAATAGAGTTTATTGTAGGATTACTAAGTGCAGATGTAACAATACCTCCTGCTGTAGAATATAAGTAATTTGTTGCTTGTTGGTCTTTTTGAATTATCGGTTCTCCATTTCTAGAATTTTTTAATCCAGTAGATATTTCTCCTCCTACATTTGCACCTACAACGTTTGCAACAACATTTCCGCAAGGTTGATTTGCCAAAGCAGGTGTTTTTAATAAACCTCCAGTAACGATAGAAGACGCAAAACCACTAACACCAGCAGCTGCCATTGAACGTGTATCAAGAGAGGTTGCATCTGATCTACCATTAGCAACATTTGCAACTTGTATAACACCATCAACCACTGCAGAAGTTGCACCTGTAATTGTGGCACTAACAACAGCAGATTGTACTGCTACGGATGCTCCTAATGTAATTCCAGCCAATGCACCTGCTGCAGCACCACCAACAGCAGCAGCTATTATTTGATTTTTATCACAACCTGCTGCATAAGCAGTAGCAGCCCCAAGAATACCTCCAATAACTGTACCACCAATTGCAGCTGCAGCATTTATTACAATTCTTCCATCCGGGTCTGTGTACTTCACCGGATTGTTCCCGGCGTAGTGGTATAAATGGAAATTTACCTGATTAAACAAACCACCTTGTCCAGGTAAATTACTGTTTTCCTTTCTTGCATCATCATTTATTGGTGCTTTAGGTACATAATCTCCTAGTGCCGGGTCAGTTGACAGCCACCTTGAGTATTTAGGGTCAAGGTACCTTGCACCAAAGTAATATAAGCCTGTTTCACTATCCATTTCTTTTCCAGTGAAACGATAATTTATACTCTCATAACCATTTTTTACTTTCTCTATCCATAACTCTCCATATGGGGTATATTCAATTCGTTCATATTCCTCACCCTTCCAATCTGAGATGAGCTGTGCACTACCTAGGTGATCTGCATGATACCAGTATGTATTGTATTTTTCATATTCTGTACCACAATCCTGCCACCAATTATTCTTAGTTGCAATTCTCGTCTCGCCAACAAATATATGCTTTGTCTGCCGTATTCCCATTGGAGTTGTAGACATCATCCACAAATTATTAAAGTATAAGCTTTCACCTTTGCTACTGCTTTTTAATGCCCTTTGCCCATCTTCTCCATACCTATAATTTACCACAAAGCCATTTTCTACGCTTGTTTTTAACTGATTTCTTTCATTCCAAATGTAACTACGGCTGTATGGCTCAGTTTCGACTTTCGGTTGATTTGGCAATGCTATTCCATAATCAAGAGTATAAATTCCATCTGCTACTTCCACATCATGTTGTAATTCTTCTTTTGTTGCCTGTCTGTCTATTCGCTCATTTACAATGTTTCCATTTGAATCGTAAGTATAGAACATATTATCAGCACTTTTAGTCCTATGTGCATAATTTGAATCATATGTATATTCAAAACTATAATTCAAATCACTTGAAGTATGCTGATTGAGAGGTTTATCTATCATCTCGCTGTATTTGCTTTTCATGTTGCCTATGTTATCAAATCTCCAGCTTTGTTCGTAATTACTTATATAGCCATGTATATCTTGTGAATCTTGCGGCCAATTTGGTTTATATTCGCTTTTACCTTTTGCTCCAACTAATTGATACAAATTATCATAAGTGTATTTTTGTGTTGTTTCATAATTATCACTGATATTACTATACCCTCGTACATTACCAACCCTATCAAAATTATAATTCATGTTTTGCAGAACTTTCTGTGTTGCTGAAACCGTCTCTATAGTATCTAACCAACGACGATTTTCATCATACGAATAAGAAGTCTTTACTCCGTTTCCATACTCAATATATGACCTCTGTCCATATTCATCATAGCCGATGTTTGCTACATATACTGTAGAAGATCCGTTCCTTTCGCCTATAACACCAGACACCTGTCCGCCTTTATCATATTTATAAGTAATTGTTTCTCCATCAGGATAAGTTATATAAGCCATTCGTCCCAGATAATCAGATGTGTAGCTCATTTTACTTGTATATGCACCATCTTCAAATTCAGGCCCGGTGAATTCCTCATTAACATCCCCATACCATGGATGATGATGATTAAATTTTCCATGCCAGAATAATCTGTGATACCATTTATGTTGTCTTTTTATCCACCAAAAATTAAATATAACATGCCACCAATAATACCAATTATCATTTTTTTCATTATAATAAATTTTTGAAAAATCTCCTATTGTTCGACTTTCTTCTACAACTTCTCCCAAAAGTCCATAACAAAGGCTTTTCATTCCAGTTTCATCAGTAATTTGAATAATTTTATTTGCTCCATTATTTTCATCACCTGGATTTCCATAATAATATGTTACATCGGTACTCGTTGGATAATCTATTTCAGTTAAACGATTCATTCCATCATATGTATACTTAATACTTGCATTTTTTTCACGAAGAACACTGTCGGTTTCTTTTATTAAGTTATTACATTCATCATAGAAATATTCTTTTCGTCCACAATCTTTACTTTCAAGAGCTATCCTTCTACCTAACAAATCATATTCCACTTTGATTGGATTTTTATTAGCATCATATGCAGATAACATTTCTCCCAACTCATTGTATTCGTAATCTGCTCTTGTCAACTCTTTATCATCTTTATCCAATTTAATAACAGACTTTATGTTATCTCTGCCATCTTTTTCAGTTATTGTTATATTTCCTAAAGGATCTATAGATTTTGTTATTTGTCTATTATTTTCTATATAATATTCTATAAACTGCTCACTTTGATCCGGCAAGACCTTATGAACAGGACGATCAAGTGGATCATATTCAGTTATAATTGGTCTTACAATTTCTTCAGTATCTTGTATTAATTCTTCAGAAGTTCTTTTTTCAGAAAAATAAGTTTGTCCCTCCTTTATAACACGCCCTTTTTCATCATATTCTATAGCTCCACTTACATTCCAACCTTCACTACTTAAGCCATCTACATCTGTCTTTAAACCAAATTTTGCTGTTTTAATTTTTCTACCAAGACCATCAATAGATACAATAGTACTTATACTTTCATCATTTGCAGCATCAAAACTTACTTTATTTTTTGTTTCTGTCCACCATAATGTTTGAGGGGCTGTATGATAAATATATTGCACTGCTGGTATTTCATCATCATACGGACTAAAAACTTTTTCAATCCTTCCATATTCATCATAAAAATATTTTATTGTTTGATTATTCTCATCCGTTTCACTCTCTTTTAACCCTCTTTTTTTATCCCAAGTAAAGCTGTTTTCATATTCTCGTATTCCATTTCCTCCAAACCTAATAGTCGTTAAGTATAATCCTTCAATTCCTTTATCTTTATTATAAAAATAGCTTTTATAAGCACCCCTTGCATCTGTAATTTTTTCCAGATTACCATATTTATCATAACTCATATTAGTCTCAATATAGTTATTTGTGTTATAATATTTTCTTAATTGAATTAATTCTCCTGAATCATTATAACTTCCAACCCGACACCTTAGTATTTCCCCTTTGTCATTTTTTACTTTTATACTTGTTGGATGTGCATGAAGATATTTATCATAACGATCATTATAATAACTTATCTCGACAGAAATTTTTTCTTCATCATTTACTATTTCTTCATATAAAGTTACATTTCCCCAATTATCAAACTCCTTGTAGTTTGTATTTCTCATTATACATTCATCGGGATTAGAAAAATCTCTCTGAATTATTTTTTCCTGAACATATCTGGCATATGGATATTTATCTATTTCGTATTCTTCTTTATATGCATCAACTCCATGTTTTACCTTTACAGTACGTGATAATAACATTCCTTTTGAATAATAATTTCTATTTTCATAAAGACTATCTATTTTTGATTCATTTTCAGTTCCTTCAAAGATTTCTGTAACTTTACTAAATCCATAAAATTCTTTTTCTTTTCTGTCGTAATATCCATCTTCATAAGAATATCGTTTTGAATAACTATGAACACCATTTGCATTGTCCCTTCCATCATTTTTTTCTACATGTACCAGAACATATCTGCTTTGCGGCATATTCACTGTGTTTCCGCATCTTTCGTATTCCAGTTTTATACTTCCTCCCTGAGGAAGCTTAATTTTATTTAAAAGCCCAATTTTCCCAAGAGTATTTTCAGTTACCTGTATCTTTTCATTTCCAATAACATGAAGTACATGATCTGGTATACCATCTCCTGTAATATCCATAAATTGTATTGAGCTTGTATTTATTGAATCCTGCTTTGATCCACCTAAACTGCCTGTTATTTTACAAAAAGCAATCTTCACAGATACGCTTCCTGAAAAATTATTGCTTACAGAATATCCACTTGAGTAATTTATTACATCTTCTATTGCAAAGGGATTTGCAAATCCTTCTATTGGATTTTTTTCAAATAATTTTTGAGTTGCATCAACATTTTTCTTTTCATTTAGCTTATTTTGAATTGTGCCTTTTATTATCTGATTCAAAATTTCTTTATCTTTCCACTCAGGTTTATATATTCTATATACCTTTTTACTGAATTTATTTCCTTCATTTAACCTTACATAAAAATAATTAATTTGATCATTTGTTTTTGCTATTAAATCCGGTAAACCGTCTCCATTTATATCTTGTATCGTTAGAAATGTTTGATTAACTGTTGCATTAAGATTTATTCCACTTGATGCTCCGACATAAACAAGATTAGCCCCTCCTCCTATATTACATCCTAAACTTGCAGTTCCTGTATAATTAATTCCGTTTAACATTTTTTCATCTGAGTTACTATTAAAATTTGTAACATCAACACTTTTTATTTTTATATCAGGTATTTCACCCCATTCTATTCCGGATTCAAATTTATAGTCGCCTTTGTTCAAATAGACGTGATATTTTCCATCAATGCATAATACTTGATCTGGCAAACCATCGCCATTCATATCAATATATTGACTTTCTACTGTGTTTCTTCCTACACTTCCATTTACACCAACATTCACATTAATTGAAATATCACTATTTTCATTTTTATTATTATTTCCTGTCTTTGCTTCGGTTGACTGCAATTTTCCTTTACTGTTTAGTACAACACCTGTTGTTTCTCCACCTCCAACTCCACAACCCAAAGAAAAAGCTTCGTAACTGCTTTTACTTAATGCACTAAACTGAGAATTTAAATCATTTCCATTTATTTCATTTACCTCATCAAAGCCGTATTCCTCTTTTCCATTAATAATATCCTTTGTTCCTGGTTTTATCCTGTAACTGTAGTTTTTTCCTCTCTGTTTATATTGAATAATATCAGGAATACTATCTCCATTTAAATCTATAATTCCCCTATGATTATAACTATCGCCTTTATTTGCTCCAATTTTTCCACCTAAAGATGAACTGTTTAAAAAATTTATATTTCCATCTACAAACCAGTCGAAACTTTCTGTATTACTCTGTTGTAATTCTCCTAAACCATCTTTGGAATCACCTTCAAATTTCTGTATCTGTAAAAATGCTTCTCCGCCTTTTCTTCGGCATATCATTGTATCTGCATTTATCTGTGTTTGTTGGACTTGACCATTAATTATTTCTGCTATTCCACACCACACTTTATTATCCACCACCATCACTGTGTTGTATAATGGTTTTGTGTATTCTTCCTGTTCTTCATCTGTTGTAATACTTATAGTATCTGGCACCTTGTTAAAACTATCATAATCCCATTTATAATATCCATTCCAAACTCCGTAATACCAGCTGTTTTTTCCCCCACTCCCTTTGTTAATATTTTGTAGTAATTCATTTTCCAGTATATTATTTTGATTTTCTTCTTCGACATAGTTTGTTAAATCTTCATCCGAGTAATCTTCAATACTATTATAGTTCTTAACTTCTATTTTTTTTATATCTTCTTTTTCTTTACATATTAAATACTCTGTTTTTCCGTTTTCTACTTTTAATTCTGTTTCACTGTTATATATATATTTTGTTTTTACTTCCTCATATACTTTTATTCCTGTTTCTACTTGAATCTTTTTCAACTCTTCTATTTCGTCATCTTCTAAGTTATTTTTTAAAACATAATTATCCCCTACTTTTTCATAATATTTTGTTATTTCATTTACATTATAAAAATCTTCCACTATATTATTACTTATTTTATCAATCACTTCATATTTGTTGTCATATTCCGAAATTATTAATACTCCACTTCGTTTCTCCTCCTTTTTTTCTTCATCACCTAATAATACATTTTCTTGGTTTATATCAAATAACTCATTTTTATAATTTTCATTTTTTTGATTTTCTACAAAAAAGCAGTTTTCCCTTTCATAGGGATATACCCACTCATCATTAAAATAGCTTCCAACCAATCTTTTTTGAGTTTGTTCATCTAATTTTTTTAATATACTGTTAAAAATTGTTCTTACATTTTTTTCACATTTGAGCTGTACATTTTGCTTCTCATTTTGATTTTTTATATATTTTTTTTGAGCTACTTCATATCTATAATAATTCACTAATACTGCCCATTCTTTTATGGAAATCAAATTGTCCTCTTCTTCTTCAACTCCTTCTTCTATTTCAACTGAGATATAATCATTTCCTTTTCTCTTGATTTTTTCAAATACGTCATCATCAATTACTTCTGGTAATGTTATTTCTCCTGAATTTATTAATTTTTTTGTTAATTCCCAATCAACAAATTTTTCCCAATCCTCTTTTAATTGTCCATCTTCATAAAATATATTTTCTTTTAAATAATTATTGTTTATTTTGCTTTTCTCTATTCTGCCACCTATACTAAAATCTTCAAAAGCTTTTATACTGGTATACTCAATGCTTATTTTACACTTAATTTCACCTTCTATAATTTCTTTATCTTTTTCTTCCGTCAGAACAAAATAAATTCCTTCTCCACGTTTAATATCAATTTCATTTTCTACACTAATTAAATCATTCTTTTTATAAATTTTTAAACTGACATCATTATTTTTATCAATATCTTCAATTTTTATTCTTACTTTTCCACTTCTAGGTGCTACCCATTCCCTAAAAGGTTCTTCCAGATAATACAAAATTTGATATCTGTCCTTATTCTCTAAATAATCTTCTGTTAATACTAATTCACCCTCTTTACATTTTATCAATAAAGGTTCAGTTTCAAATTCTCCATTTCCTTTATTTTTTAAATAAGTTTTTTTTGCACTTTCCAGATAATCAATAAAGCCATCTCCGTCTATATCTATAAATTGTCCCGTTGTTGAACTGTGGCTGATTTGCTTTATAGCTCCTATTCCAATTCCTGCACCCACCACGCCTGTTCCAACAGAAGCTGAAGCACTTAACCCAATAGAAGATGCACTTTGTTTATCTTTTTCCATACCATCTAATATATTTAATTCATATTTATTTTCATTACCTTTTAAGTATCCGTTTTGATCTTTTTTTATTACCTTGTATTTATCTTTGTCTTTATAAACTAAATCTACAATTCCATCACCATCAATATCTTTTAAACTTTGATCCGTTATAGTTGTGCTACTACTAAACCCACCATTTACAGATATACTGGCACTTAAAAATTTTCCTATTCCAAAAGTAGTTGTTATGCTTGAATTCGTTCCTCCTCCATCTGTTTTTGTCTTTTTTATTTCGCCATCCGCCGAAATTTCCCATTCTTCAATACTTGAAAATCCATCTATTTCTACAATTTCGCTATCTTTATCTGTATTATCTTTATTTCGTTTTTCTGCATCTGCATATTCAAACTGATACTTAAAAAATTCTTTTTCACAGTTTTTTCTGCTAATACTTTTTAATTGATATTTATTTAATACATTTTTTTCATATTCTAATTCATATTTCCATACACATTCATTGTTATAGCAAATAGAAATATTTTTTATCAACAGGTTTTGTTTTTTTAAAAATTTTCCACGTCCATCTATTTTAATATCATTTTCTTTTTCTATATAGTCAAAAATAATTTTATAATTTCCTTCTGTATTTTTATATCCTGTATAATTTATTTCTTTTAACCATATATAATTCTCTTTTATTACATAATGATAATTTATATTATTCCCTTTTGCATCTTCTTCTTTATCCAGTTTAAATTCATATTTTTGAACATTCGCATCAACCGTTACTTCATCCTGATTATTATCAGCTTTAATTTTTTCTTTCCCGTAAATTCGCTTGCGTCCATCCTTAGTTCGTACTATCCAATAATAACTTTCATCTGTATTCTTATATCTCTTAATTTCTGAAAATTCTCTTTTCCTTATTGTTTCATAACTGATTATACTTTCAGTATTCTCTTCTGATTCAATTTTTTGGATTTTTTCACCATCTAAAAGATACTGATCTTCTCCATTGTATTTGGGTAAACCCCATCTTGTATCAATTGTTATACTACTTAAACCATTAATCGAAAAACCATTACCACATTCTTCACTTCCACCATTATTGTTATAACCAATACTCAGTCTAGGTTTCATTCCTCTTCGTCCACCAGGTAAATCTATCGCAATATTAAAATTAGCATTTCCCTGATTATTAACTTCTAATCCGTCTATACCCGTTATCCCATTATTAGGATCTGCAGCTTCTAAGTTCTTTATTGAATTTATATTTACACTCGCACCTTCTGGAGTTTCAACATCCTGTAAAGTTGCATTAATCATATCTGTAAAATGATTTGTTTTGCTTACTACGCAATGCTCTATCTTATCTATTTCTACTCGTTCTAGAGCTTCCCATCTTTGTCCTTTTTCATTATAATAATAAGTATATAAATTACTCAAAGCAGTTTCATTTCCATCTAATTCCTGATTATAACCCATTCTTATAATAACGTCTTTTTTAAACTTTGTTCCTTTCGGTTCAAACCTGTATCCTTCAGATCCTGTGGTTACATTATCTAAACCTTCATCTAATCTTGCTGTTAACGGCAATTTCGTTATTGATATTTCAGTATCTTTTTTTAGTGCACCAGCAGGTATTTCTATTTCTGCATTGCCAATTTTTAAAACACCACCTGTACTTTTTTTTATAAAGACACTTTCTTTTTCTAATTTTATTTGCGGCAAACCTTGGGTTTTAGTTGTCTCATTTCCAAAAACACTTAAAGGAGTCATACCTATCATATAAAATATCATTGTAAGATAAGCTATCAATCTGTTTTTATTCATTTCTCTAAATCCTTTTTGTATTAATTAATATTCCAATTAATTGTTTTAGTCATTCCATTACTTTCATTCCCAGCTTTATCAATTACTGAAACAAAAACCATACACTGATTAATCTCTTTATTTACTTGAAATTGAAAATCCTCAGAATTCTTAGTTAATAAAACTTCTTGTATTTTCGAATTATCAGAAATTTCCTGCAACCATTTTACTTTTACGATATCCAAATCGTCATCATCAGGAAGATTCCAAATTGCATTTATCATTCCATCCTCATATTTTAATGTTAAATTCATTATTGGACTCGGCTTTTCAGTATCAATATTTGAAATAGTTAAATAATCTAAATCCCAGTTACCAGCATAATCTTTAGCACCTATTGTGTAAGTTCCATTTTCAAGTACTTCTATTACATATTTTCCTGAAAGTACATGTTTCATTTCATAATAATAACCCGACATAATTGTTTTCTCTGTTTTTTTACCTTCAGATAATATTACGCAATCTATTCCTACATTATCATTTACTAAAATGCTAAGGTCAATTTTTCTATTCTTGCTATTCTTATCAAAATTAATAATTTCCATCTCTGGAGCTTTTTTATCAATATTGTTTATTCTTACTGTAGCTATAGAATAATTACCTTCAGTATTCTTTGCGAAAAAAGAATAAATACCATTATTCTGAACTTCAATTGTGCCTTCATAATCTATTCCATTGCTCTCAAACCAAGAATATTCTTGTTCCCCAAAAGCATACTTTTCTAAATCTTTAATTTTAGATTTATATTCTACATCCATATCTAGAAAAATATTCTTATTCGTATAATTTGTATCAGATAAAAGTATTTTTATTAGAGGCTTATTATTGTTAATATTTTCTATATTAATTATTTCTAATTCTGCCAGACCATAATTATCTTCCGCATAAATAGTATAGGATCCGTTTTCCTCTATGGTAAATGATTTACGATTTGTAATAT
>JAEEGL014096484.1_pt1 | contig 10643 bp, 7 predicted proteins | sample 9134231 | NCBI WGS metagenome assembly JAEEGL01 (sample SAMN16246548, study PRJNA631951) | gut metagenome | biome: gut microbiome; feature: rumen; material: fiber-attached | host: Bos | place: Iran: Karaj | collected 2018-10 | reverse complement strand
TTAGGACATGAAGGAGAATATTTATTAAATGAAATTTCTCTTCGAGAATTAGGAGAATATTTTGCTCATAATATTCAACGTGTTCGACATTTGATGATTGTTGAAAATCATGGAAAAGGACTCAACTTATGTGTCCAAATTTATGATGGTATTATGTGTCATAACGGAGAGATGTTAGATTCTAAATATGTAGCAACTCCTAAAACAAAAGAAGAGTTCTTAAGAGAGTTTGAAGAATCTTATCATGATTTAAAAAAATCAAATAAAAATCATCCTATGACATTGGAAGGATGCGTTATCCGTATTAGTGATATGATTGGGTATATTGGTAGAGATATTGAAGATGCTATTATGATAGGTAAAATCAAACGAGAAGAATTACCAAATGAAATCGTAGATGTCTTAGGTACGAATAATAAAGAAATTGTTAATACGATTATTCTTGATATTATTGATCATAGTATGAATAAACCTTATATTAAAATGAGTGAATCCGTTTATAAAGCATTATTTGCTTTAAAAAAATTTAATAAGGAACATATCTATCAATATAGTATGACGGATGAAGAGAGAAATCATTATCGAGAAGGTATGAATAAAATCTATTATCGATATTTAAAAGATGTAGAAGAAAAGAATGTTGATAGTATTATTTATCAGATTTTTTTGAAGGATCAAAAAGATTCCTATTTAGAGTCTACTTCTGATAAAAGAAAAGTAATTGATTTTATTGCGGGAATGACAGATGAATTATTCTTACGAGAAATAGAGAAGTAAAAAAAGTTGCTTTTTTTCCTTTTTTGTGGTATAATTTGTCTAATTCCTTGGGGAACAAATGAATTTGTAATTTGTTCTTTTTAGATATTGAAAAATAATATTTTTTATGATATACTTTGGCATGTTGAGTCTAGTGTGTTATAGATAAAGAGGTGATAAAAATGGGAAATAAAAATACAGTTTATTTAACTCAAGAGGGATTGGACGATTTAAAGAAAGAATTAGATGATTTAATTAATGTTAGACGTCCTGAAAATGTACAAGCTATTAAAGAAGCAAGAGCATTAGGAGACTTATCAGAAAATGCAGAATATGATGCTGCTAGAAATGAACAAGCTCAAATTGAAAGCAGAATTAAGCAATTAGAAAAAATGCTTGAAAATGTTTCTATTATTTCAGATGTTAAAACTGATACTGTTGGAATTGGTAATACCGTTTCTATTAAGTATGTAGATGATGACGATGAAGAAGAATATAAAATTGTTGGTAGTCAAGAGGCTGATCCTTTTGAAAGTCGTATTTCAAATGAAAGCCCAATTGCCCAAGCTTTATTTGATCATAAAGTAGGAGACGTTGTTACTGTAAATAGTCCAAATGGCAGTTACGACATTGAAATCGTAGATATTAAATAACTTATTTCGATAAGTTATTTTTTTTTTGTCTAATTTTGAAAAGATACTTTTAAAATCTTTTAAAATAAGATATACTGAATTATAGTGAATAATAAGGGGAGTGTATCTTATGATTATTAGAAAGCCCTATGCCTTTTTAATTAAGAACTTTCGTAAAATTCATGTGTTCTTACTTCTATTAAGTTTATTTATTGCCTATAAACTTTTTGATGTAAGTATGTTTGTCAATGAGTTTATGAAATTGGGTACCTATGATTTATTTAAAGACCCAATTACGAAGCATATTACGGGATGGTTATTGTTATCAATCTTCTTAGTTATTGTTGGTAGTACTGCTTTATTGTTCTTATTAATGCATAAGAAAAAACCATGGAAATTATATTTAGTTCCTGTGATTGAGTATCTAGCATTATTCTTTATCTTGTTAATGATTAAAAGTTTCTTTAATGACTTTTCTAGTGATGTTGAAACAACAGATTTACGAATGTCACGAGATTTGTTAATGCTTTTTACGATTGCGCAACTTCCAGTAATTGCTGTTTATGTTATGAGAGTCTTTGGACTTGACGTCAAGAAGTTTGATTTTAATTCGGATAAAGAGTACTGGGAATTAAGTGAAGAAGACCGTGAAGAAATTGAAATTGGAATTAGCTTTGATAAACAGACAATTATTCGTACTTTTAAGAAACATAAACGTTATGCTTTGTATTTCTATGAAGAACATAAAAAGATTTGTCAAGGAATTGGAATACTTCTAGGAATTGCCTTAATCTTTAATGTTTATCATTTGATTTTTATTACTCATAAGAGTTATAAAGTCGGAGATGCTTATCAAATTAATGGATATACTTTCCAGATTAATAAAGTTTATTATACTGATAAAGACTATACAGGAAATCTTGTAGAAAAGAATAGTAGTTTTGTCATTGTAGATTTAAAAATTACAAATCATGAAAAGAAAAGAACGGTCTATCTAGAAAACTTTCATATTCGTAATGGTGCAGAAGACTATGTAACAACGAATAAGACCTATGCTCGTGAGTTTCAAGATTTAGGACCTACTTATGAATCGGTCAAAGAGTTAAAAAATGAAGAATCATTGAATTGTATTATTGTCTACAAAGTGTCAAATAAATTAAAAAGAGATCGATTTGTTTTATATTATCAGGAGTCAGGTGGATTCCTTCGAAAGATTAAATTAAAAGTCGAAGATGTTAGTCAAATCGAAGAAGCTCAAAACTTTGAACCAGGGGATGAGTTGGATTTAGGATTACGTTATCAGAATGATACTGTACGATTTGAGTATGCTTTTGTGGAAGATCATGTGACTTATGTGATCCAAGATTGCACGACAAAGAATTGTGGATTTGGAGAGAGAATTCTGATGGGAAATGATACCTTTAAAATCCTTGAAATTACGTTTAGTTCTGACGTCTATGAGGCTAAAAATATGGTTGACTTTTTAGTGAACTATGGTAAACTTAATTATAAGGATGCTAATGATAAAGAAGATACGATAAACCTTGTAAATGCAGTCCCTCGTTCCTATACAGGAAAGGTTGTTTATTTTCAGGTTCCACCAGAACTTGTGGATGCCAAAGAAATCTATTTAGATCTCACTGTTCGTAATAAACAGTATCATTATCGTATTATTTAGGAGGCATTTATGAATAAAAAAGTGGTTAAAAATTTAAAATTGATGATAACGCTTATCATTCTTTTTTGCTTTGTATGGTTTTTAGTACTTGGACCTATGTTTGCTTTTCGAGGAAATGAGAAAGCATTAGAGAATGCTGCGAGAAGATATTTCGAATTAAATGCAAATGAATTACCTACGGGAGAAAGAGTCAAGACATTATCTTTGAATACTCTTTATCACAAGTCTTTCTTAAAGGAAGATTTAAGAGTTCCTATTACCAAAAAGAATTGTTCTATTGAGAATAGTTGGGTAAAGGTTAGAAGAGAGAATAATGAATATAAATACTATGTTTACTTAGAATGTGGATTACTTACTTCTAGAGTGGATCATAAAGGACCTGAGATTAAATTAAATGGAGATTCTGATATGGTCATTAATTTAGGAGATGAGTATACTGATCCCGGTGTTCAAAGTGTTGTGGACAATGTTGATGGTAAATTAAAAACAGATATTGTTACCAAAAAAGGTGATGTTAATACTTCTAAGATTGGTACTTATGAAGTTCAATATATTGCGAGTGACAGTTTGAGTAATAAAACTATTGTTACGAGAAAAGTTAGTGTTGTTAAGAAATTATACAATCATGTTTCAAAAGAATTAGGAGATGCAACGAACTATACTGGATATCCTGATAATAATTATATTCGTCTCTCAAATATTCTATTTAGAATTTATGGAGTAGACGAAAATAAAAATGTAATTGTTGTTACCGATGAAGATATTTCAAATGTTAATTACATTAAAATAGATTCTTGGTTAGATTATTTCTATGATCATTTAAATAGTACTGTTCAAAATCTAATTGTTCCAAGTAAATATTGTAATATGAAGGTAACAGATGAAACGTTAGGATCTTTAGAGTGTACTTCATACTCTAATAAGAAAAAACTTACGGTTCCATCTATTATAGAAGTAAATAAAGCACAAGGTGAATTTGGAAGTTTTATGAGACCATATACTATGTCATGGGTTGCGAATGCCAAAGATAAAAATACAGCTTATGTTACAAGAAATGTTTTCTATGATGATTATAGTACGATATACCTTCCTTATGAAAATGATCATTATTATGGAATTCGTCCAATGATGACGATCAAAGGAGATATTTTAATTCAAGGTGGAAGTGGTTCCCTTGAAGATCCATATACCATTGGAGATGTAAAAAAAGCTCGTGGTGGTACTCATGTTAATGAAAGATTTACAGGAGAGTATCTTTCAATTAATAGTTTTGTCTATCGTATTGTGGATACCCAAAAAGATGGAACTACTCGTATCATTTCCGAAGCAACGGTTGGTACGAATGAAGATCATGTTGAATGTTCTGCGAGTGGTGATAAACACGTGATTACGTATGATCCAAAAGATATTACAAGTGTTGCTTATTATATTAATAACCGTGTTAGTAGATATATTAATATTTCGTTATTTGAGAATCATGAAATAACGGTTCCTATCTATAAAGATAAAATTATTTATGGAGAAGAAGTAAAAACAGAAAAATATAAAGTTAAGGTCAGTGCTCCAGATATGTTTGAAATGTTTGCTGCACAGCCTCAAAGAGATTCCTACTGTGGTTCATTCTGGACAAAGAATGCTTCCCAAGGAGAACGAATGATTGGAGCTATCTATAATATAGGTGTTCCATTAAATCAGGAAATACCAATGTACATGCCTTTAGGGGTACGTGTTGTTGGTTATTTAAAAAAAGACACAGTTGTTAGCAGTGGAGATGGTACTTTTGAATCGCCATATGTTATCAAATAAGATGGATAGGAGTTTTGTGTTATGAGTGAATTGAAAAAGAAAAAAAGGAAAATGAATGGAAAGGCAATCCTGTATCTATTTATTGGTTGCAGTTTTGTGGTACTGTTTACTGTTCTATTGCTGAAGGAATGGATAGGACCTAAAGTTGTTTATGAGGTAGATCCTAGAGTGGAATTAGTACAAACTACGGATGTTAATGGAGCTGCTAATGATTATGATACGGTTGGATGGATTAAAGTTCAAGGAACGAATATTGATTTACCTGTTGTCATCAATCCTGAGGAAGAAGATTATCCTGTCGAAGATGACAGTTACTCTTGGTTATCTAATATAGAACCGGTATTTCATAACAATTTAAAAATTGTTGGTCATAATATTTTGAATTTATCAAAGACTCCTGAAATCGGAGGAGAGTACTTTGATCGATTCGAAGATTTGATGAGCTTTGTATATTATGATTTTGCTAAGAAGAATGAGTACTTCCAATTAACGATTGGAGAAAAAGAATATATTTATAAGATATTTGCAGTAGCATTTATTCCAAAAAATGATTTATATTTTTATCCTACTCACGATGAATATACGAAAGAAGAACAACAAAAATATTTAGATAGTATTCAAAAACATAATATGTATGAATATGATGTAGATGTTAATAGTAATGATAGTATTGCTACTGTATCAACATGTACTCGTTTCTATGGTCAAGAGGAACAACATCAGTTCTCTATTTATGGAAGACTATTAAGAGACGGAGAAAAAGCTAAATCTTACAAGGTTAGAAAAGGTTCTAACTATGATGAGATTGAAAAAATATTGAAAGGTGATGATGAAAGTGAAGAAGCATAATAAAAGAATTTTGGGGTTGTTTCTAATTATTGTTTCTGCAATATTTACTTATTGTTTTCTTGTAAATCCTGTATATGCTAAAGATGAAGAAAAGAAAAAGAAAACAGACTTCGATAGTTGTAAAAAACAACAAGAATATGATTTTGCTGGAAAATATGGAATAACAATGAAATATGAACCACCTTCTTCTAGAGATGGAGATGGAATTTTTAAAGTTTCTATGAATTTAGATCCAGCTTTAAAAGCAGAGAAAAAGAATTTCAGCTTTACTGTTTCAGAAATATTTGTTACGGATGGTGTAAGAACGATAAAAAATGCTGAAGGTAAAGATGTTGAAGTTAATATTACTTATAAGAATAAGATAGACTCTGAAGATAAAGATAGTGGGGTTCATATTAATGTTTATAATGATGTGAAATCTTCCGATCAATTAGCTAGTTTTTATGGATTAACATCAAAAACTCTTTCTGATGGTGGAAGTATTGCTTTTAATTCAAAAAGACATTTTATTAGCCAAAATAATGGGCTAGCTGATACTCATGAACTTCAATACTTTGTTGTATTAAAACCAAATTTTGAAGATTCTGCACTTGTAAATGAATGTGGAAAAGGAGTAGAATTTGTTGCTGTTGCACAATATTTATGGATAGGAGATCCAAGTAGTGGAACCGATACATCAACTGTTACAATGGCACCTGCACCTGTTTCTCAAACTTATATTGAATGTGACAATTATGCTAATAAATTTACAGATAAAAATTCTTTTGAATATATGTATTGTCATACAAGACAATTAGCATTAGATAGTGGAGTACAGGTAACTACTTTTTCTAATGATACTCCAAATTATTCTGCAAAATATCCAGATCAAACAGAAAAATTCTACTGTAATGCCTTTGATGTTACATCAACTAGAAAGATTAAAGATGGTGATTACTATTCTAATACAAGTTATTTATTAGGAACGATTGTATATACAATTCCTGCTGGTCATTATACTTATAACTATGGTGGACGTGTTCCAACAGTTGATGAGAATGGTACGACTAAGTATGGACCTGGTGCTTACATTGATAAGGAAGATGTAAGTTGTAAAATTCAATGTGATGAGGTTGTAGTTATTGAATATGGACCTCCGGTTGCTTCTAAAGCTGGATTATGTTTTGAATATAAAGTTCAAGTAACAAGTCGTGTTAACTGTAAGACGATTGAAAATCCAAAACCTCCAAGAAGTAGTTTAACGTATTGTACTCCATCTCCTGGATGTAACCATGGTAATGGATTCGTAGATATTGGTGCTGGTCCAACTGAAGAATTTGATACTTGTGTATCAAAATGTGATGGTGGAAAATATACTAGTAAATGTTCTCGTCAATGTTATAACGAAGTATATGGTAACAATACAGCTGTTAAGAATACCAATGCTCCATATGGAGAGTTTGATGTTGTTGCAACAGCATTATATGGTAACAATACAGAAACCCGTGATTATACACAAAATGGTGTTGGTTACTATAGATGTACTGGATCAGAAAATAGTGCTTATCGTCCAATTGTATGGAAACCTGCTTCACACTTAGGTAGATGGTATGTAGAAGCTGGAATAAATACTTCTCATGCTTGTCTTAAGACAGAAGCTGAAGGAGGAGGAATTTCTTCTGTATGTGGATGTTCAGCAGTATGTAGATGGAATGGATGTAATTGTAAGAAGAATTACTTAAATCCAGGTGAAGCTAAAGTTGATTATGAAGCAAATGTAAAAGAATATAATAAAATGGTTGCTAAATGTGATGCATTCTCTAAATGTTCTACTGAGACTGCAACATTCTCAATCGAAACAGATTATACATATGGTGAAGGAGAAGTAAGAACAATTTACTTCCCATACACAAATGAAAATAATCCAAATTCTTCAAATAGAATTAAATATAGCAATGAAAGTAGTACAAGTTCTGTAACTTGTGATGGATCTAATGCTAATAGTTCTATCTTATATCATTCTGAAGGATGCTACGAATGTGGTAAAACAGATGTTAAGAATACAAGATTCTATCAAACTGAATGGGGATTCCCAGGATCATGGATCCATAATAAAACTGGAGAAGTTTCTTATACTCCACAACAAACTGGATGGATTGGATATGAGAAGACATTCTGCTTACCACTTGATTCTAATGATGTAAATGATAAGTGGTGGACATTCTACTATGTAGAACGTTACAAAAATGATTCAAGATTCTCATCTAATTCTGAAGACTTTAACTTAGGAATGTGTCCAGGTGAAGACTTCAGTAATGTTACATTCACAAAAGAAGATGAAAAACAACTTAATTACAATATTCGTGCAAAGGCTAGAAAATATGGACAATTCGGATGGAATATTGATATTAATTGTTTCTATGCATTAAATCAATATTGTTTATCTGAAGATGCAGCAAAACCAGCTAATCCTGGTGATGATTCTGTTAGAATTCGTTCTGTAGACCTTGCTAATGTCTTCCCAGCAGAGGATGGAGAGATGTTAACAACACAATATACTACTGGTAGAACTCCTGGATTCAACTGGAGTAAATATGCAATTAATATTCAATCAGGTAAATATGTCATCGAACCTTCTGATTACTTGTTCCATGGTGTTCAAGAGAGAGGTTACAGTGTTTATTCTGAAGATAATCTAGATTATGAAATCATCTTAACTAGAGATAAGATTGCTAAATTAAGAGATAAGAAAGTTAATTATGCAAGCTTTGAAGGTGATGTTGATGAATCTGGAACGGTTTCAAGTTATAAGAGTCCATTGTTCCGTGGAAATGATGCATTATTTAAAGATGATGATGGTGGCAATAAACTACCTAATACTTCCGTTTTAGGATGTAACAACATCAGAAATAATAAATCAAATGAATGTGAATACTTTGGTGGAGGTGTAAATTAATATATGAATAAAGGAATGTTAACGGTAGGTATTATCTTATTAAGTGTAATTGCTTTGTTATTAATTAATGTTTTAACAAACTACTCTACTGGAAGTGAATTAGATTATTATTTAGTTAAAGAAACAGCGGATGCTGCAATGGAAGATTCCATTGACCTATTATATTTAAGAACATGTGGTATTTACAGAATTGATAAAGAGAAGTTCGTAGAGAACTTCCTTTACCGATTCGCAAATAACGTTGATACTACAAGAGATTATGATATTAAATTTTATGATATCAATGAAGTTCCACCAAAAGTAAGTATTAAGGTTGATTCCTTAACAGTACTTGCTTTCAATGCTCGTGGACGTGGATCTAATGATGCTGATTATGATGCTCAAGCAGCTGATATCACTACAAGTTATGATTTAATTTTAGAGACAACTTATAAGAGTGATTTGGCCGTTGAGGAAGCTTATCTATATCAAACATTAGATACTTGTAAATCTCTATTAAAACAAAATTAGAAAGAGGGGATTTATTTGGGTAATTTAGTAACAAGTTTAAAAAAATTTATGCAGAATAAAAATACTGTTACTGTGGTTGGTGTTATTCTAGCTATTATCGTATTATATTTTGCTTATACGATGCGTGTAAATTCTGCAATTAATCCTGTTGTTGTACCTTATGCTGCTGAGCAAATTAAAGCAGGAGTACAAATTACAGAATCTATGATTTCAACAACACAAGTTCCACCTTCTATGTTACAAGGTGATGTAATATTAAATGTTGGAGAAATTATTGATAAGTATTCTGCTGCAGATACAGTAATTCCAAAAGGAAGTTTATTCTATCGAAGAGCAGTTGTAGAAAAAGAACAATTACCAACGAATATCATTTTGGAATATCCAAAAGGATATGTATTATACAACTTACCAGTAGATATTACTTCTACCTATGGTAACTCTGTATATCCTGGTAACTATATTGATATTTGGCTAAAAGCTGTAAATAAAGTTGAAGCAAACCAAGTGTTAAATCCAGATGCTGATAAGATTATGTATGGAAAATTAATTTCCAATATTCAAGTATTAGCTGTTAAAGATGGTAATGGACAACCTGTTTTCCAAAACTTAGATGAAAACAGAACTCCAGCTATGGTAGTATTTGCATTACCTGAAGAATATTTCGTATTACTTCGTAAAGCAAACTACATGAGAACTTATGATACTTCTATTGAATTAGTTCCAACAAATGAAAGTATTAAAGATGAACCTGGTGAACTTCAGTTGTCTAGTGAGCAATTAAAAGAGTGGATTAACACTCATACTTACTGGACAGATTAAAAAGAAAAAAAGAAAGAATTAAAGGGAAGTGAGTTATGTGAACGAAAACATTTTTGACAAATTAGACTTTGGACCATTTCGTTCCTTGTTAGACAATGATGATATTACCGATATCTCTTATGATAATGGTGGGCAAATTTGGATTCGTTCTTTAACTCAAGGATCTCTTAGAGTAGAAGTGGAAGGCGCTACTCCCGAATTTGTGGAGAAGTTAGCCTTTCAATGCTCTAACGTAATGGGAACTACTTTTAACAATGCAAAGCCATTCCTAGATGCAGAATCTGCTGAGTTACGTATGAACTTCGTACATCAGTCGATTGCGACAAATGGAATTGCACTCGTTATTCGTAAAACTCCCGCTAAAATTCGTCTTGAAAAAGAAAAATTAATTCAAGAAGATTATTTTACTCCAGCCATTCATGACTTTTTAATTAAATGTGTAGAAGGTCATTGTAATATTATGGTAGCTGGAGAAACTGGTTCTGGTAAAACAGAGTTTGTTAAATACCTAGCCAGTCATACCAAAACGAATGAAAAAGTAATTACAATTGAGGATACTTTGGAACTTCACTTAGATAAAATTTTCCCTCAAAGAGATATTGTTGCGATGAAGACTAATAACGTTGCTTCATACTCTGATGTATTAGTTACTTGTATG
>JAEEGL014085269.1_pt1 | contig 10643 bp, 4 predicted proteins | sample 9134231 | NCBI WGS metagenome assembly JAEEGL01 (sample SAMN16246548, study PRJNA631951) | gut metagenome | biome: gut microbiome; feature: rumen; material: fiber-attached | host: Bos | place: Iran: Karaj | collected 2018-10 | reverse complement strand
TCACATGGACGCCCTGTGTTAGCAGCCACTCCGTTCGACTTATGAGCGCAGTCGTATTGCTTGCGATAGTCGCGTACAATTCTGCGTTTGGTACAATGCCTTGATACGTTACTCCATTAACCGTAGTCGCTTGACCAACCATTAAAAAGGCGACTCTCGTGGCATGAGTGCTTCCAGCGTAAGAAACCACAGCATCCGGATCTCTGAAAACTCTGTTTTCGTTAAACAATCCATCTGTAGACGAAGGAAAATTCATGGCCTCCACCATGCCGATTTTTATGCCACCGCCTTTATAGTAAAGAGTATCACGGACATAGTTTGCCCGAATCGTTACAATGCTGGAATCCGAGCTCTCCGTCAGTTCCTTCTCGGGTGCATATTCAATATTAAGGACACTTTCGTCTTGTAATAGTTCTGCAATCTCTGTTTTTTTCAACGAACACCATATAAATGGTGCGTACCTGCTGAGATACAGGCCATTTTCCCCTTCTGATTGCAGGACATCTATATTAATATGTTCGCGTTGGAAATCCCTATGGCTCTGCATCTGTGCCTTGGAATATATTATTCTTTCTGTTTCAATATAGGAATCAATTTCCTCTTGCGTAAACGATTGACTGTTTCTCTCAGCAGCCAACAATTCCTTGTCGATGCCTGTCGCTTCCAAGACCTGTGCTTCTACTTCGTCAGAATCAATCGATTTTAGTATCAGACATACCGGAATTCGTTCCGACAAGTCGGCCTCATTTAGAAGACTCCTGACCTGTTCCGACGCTTTCTTCAGATAATCCTTCGAATAATTAACTTGAGCATCATTCGGCTCTGCTTTTGAATGAGCCGCAATGACTGTCACCACAAAAAGAACAACAACAACCATAGTAGCAAGCCACAGCTTTTTGTTTCTCATCTTCCTCCACCTTACTTTATCAATCGTTAATTTGCAACTAGAGGCGAAAATCCTCGTGGTTCTATAATAAGCTCATTAGCTCCTTAATGTCAAGCCCATAATTACTTACACATTTATCTTGCTCACAGCCCCACTTCGATCCCGTTGTCGCGGCGGTACGCGCACCAGTTGGCGTTCTCCACGAGTTCCTCGCGCGCCAGCAGCAGGAGCAGTTCCTCCGACTGCCCGAACTCGTCCAGACGGTCCCGCACGGCACGGTAGAAAGCCTCCATCTTCCGATGGTCGCTGACGCTCCGGGAGAGAGAAAGCTTCCCGTAATAGTTGGCGATAAAGAGGGTCAGTGCGGAAACGCTCCCCAGAAGAAGCTTCGCCAGCGTCCGGACAAGTTCCGAACCGGTCCATTCCCCGCGCGTCGGCCAAAGTCCGCCCCAGATGAGCTCGAAGACCAGTACGGCCAGATAGAGCAGAATACAGACCGTAAGGGCGATCCGCACGACGCGCTCGCTCCCGCCGAAGGCCTGTTCCGACTTTTTCAGAGCCTTTTCGTGATAGAGCCGCTGCTCTTCCACCCAGCAGTCCCGGATCCCGTGGACCGCACGGGACCGCTCCCCCGCCATGCAGCTGCCGACGGCGGCCGCGACCCAGGGCGTTTCGGTCTGTTCAGACCAGGGCAGGATCCGCGGGACACTGATGCCGCTCCCGGCGTAGCTGAGGAACGACTGGACCCGCAGGCTCTCCGCCAGCGTCCGGTACTCGAGATAGCGGCGGTGGCAGGCCGAGCGTGTGCCGAAGCGCTGGACTGCTCCGGCGGCCAGCACCATGGCCCCGCACACGAGGATCATGAACTTCAGTTCCGCGTCGTCGTACAGCAGGAAAGAGGCCGTGATCAGGGTACATACCGCCGCGATCAGCGCCAGCAGGCGCCGGTACTGCGCGGCGAAGCGCACGGACAGGGAATCGGCGGCTCCGTACAGGGCTTCCATCCGGTCCAGCTGCGCGTTCTGCTCCCGGTTTTCCGGCAGCAGGCGCCACTTCGGCTCCCCGGCCTTTCCGGTCAGGCTGTTGAATTCATCCGTCCGGGCCAGGATCTCCCGGTAAGCGGCTTCATCCCCCAGGGAGACCACCGTACCGGCCCCCTCCGGGGCATCGCCTCCCCGCGGCGTAAAGATATGCCTCACGAAGCCGAAGCTCCGGAGCGGCGCCGCGTCTTCCGGGCAGTAGCTGGCCGTCAGCGCGAAGCGCACGGTCTCCGCCGTTCCGCAGCTTAAGCCGCTTTCTTTACCGTCCCAGAGCGCCAGCAGCAGATGGGAATGCACCGCCACGTAAATGCCGGCCTGCCGGTAGGCAAACTCCCGCTCCGGAAGGCCGTTATTCTTCTCCGCCGCCGGTGCGGCGAAGCACTCCCGGGACGCCCGGCAGAGGCGCCGGAGGTTCTCCAGCACTTCCCCTTCGAAGTCTTTTTCAAACTCTTCCTGCTCCATCGGCAGAGCCGCGATCACCGGGATCGAGAGGGACAGGGCTGCTTCCGCGCACAGCTGATCCGCCCCCTCCGCCAGGCTTGAGAGCATCAGGACCTGCGAATGCGGACAGGCGGTCTTCAGGCTCTCCAGTTCCCGGCGGACCGCCTCCACAAGCACCGGGCGGTCTTCTTCGCGTATCTGCCGGTGCCCGGTCACACCGACGACGATCGGGATGGTCTTCTCCATGCTCCGAACTCCTTTGTCTCTGTCTTTATCGATCCGCCCGGGTGAGCTTCCGTGCCTGCGCCAGAAGTTCTTCCTCGCCGGTCCACATCGTCCCGATCACGGCCTGCCCCGCGTTCGTCTTTCCGACCGCGAAGGCTCCGTCGGCGGAAAAGCCCGTCTCCGTGAACACGCCGGCCGGCGCGTGCAGGGAAAACAGCAGCGCTGCCGAAGCCGTGTCGTACACGTCGATCTGCGTTCCGGAATACCGGAGGCCCATCACATGGTCCCCGTCCGGATCGAACGCAAGGGAGGTATAGACCGCATCCGCCGTCAGCACCGTCCTGGCCGTGAGCGTCTCCAGGTCGTAGAGCAGGAAACGGCCCGTCTGGTCGGAAGCGGCCAGCGTGGTCCCGCTCATGGCTAGTGATGCGGCTCCCGCGGAAAACTCTCCGATCGTGGCTGCGACTGAGCCGTCCCCCGCCGTGTCAAACAGCTCGATGATCCCGTCCGGATAGAGGAGGGCCACCCGTCTGCCGTCCTGTGAAAACACGAGCTTCGGCGCGGTATTCTCCCCGGGATGGGAAGTCAGGAACGCGTCGGAAAGCTTGTGCTGCCCTTTCAGCTGCGCCGTCATGCCCGGCACCCAGGTCGGGGCTGGCTCGCACAGTTCCCCGTCAAAGGAATCGGCCGTCCATACCGAGGAAAGGGCCGGCGAACTGTAGAACAAAGCCGATCCGTCGTATCTGGTGATGAGGAAGCGATCCTCCAGCGCCAGGGTATTATTGTACTGCTGTCCCATCTCGGCGTATTCGAAGAGAGCCAGCGACCAGTTCTCCGTATCGATGATGTAGAGATGCTGGTTGGTCATCAGGAGGTACCGGCCGTCGCCGCTGAAGTCCAGCGACGGGGTGAAGGAAGTCTGGTCGATGCCGGCGTTCAGGGCGGCCACACCCGTGCGCGTATCGCAGACGTAAAGGTGCCCCTCCACCGTGAAAGCCATGCGTTCGGAATCCCCCGAGACGGCGATCTCACTGAAGTTCAGATTATTCTCAAACTCCAGCGGCTCGAGGATGATGAGCCCGCCGGTCTCCGTATCCCAGCCGCCGATAAAGCCGACTATCGACAGGCAGACGGCCGTCCGCCCGTCGGGCGTCAGCGCCCATTTGTGGAACGGGCATCCCGGCATGTAACAGGTCGGATCGGCCGGAACGCCGAACAGGGACACCCGCCGGCCGGAGCCGTCCAGCACGATCACGGCCTCGCCCCGCATCCCGACGACCAGGACCCGCGAGCGGTCGGGCGTCAGCAGCACCTGCGTGCCGATGTATTCGTCGACGTGGATCGTGAACATCTCGCTGAGCGGCCTTCCGGCGATCCGGGACACCAGGTTGTTGTCCGGGATGTACCCCTCCGTCTGCGCCCCCATCGTATAGAACAGCTTTTCCGTTCCGTTTTCGGCGACCAGGTAGAATCGCTCCATATCCTGTACGAGCAGAACCGAGCTGTCCGTCCAGAAGAACGCGTTTGCGATGTGGTACTGCTGATTCTTTTTGCTGGTGTACGAGAAGGCTTCCGAGCCGTCCTCCGTATTCCAGACCTTCACCAGGCGGGCGTTGTCGCACTGGGCGAGGAAGCGGGAGCCGTCGTCCGAGAACGAAAGGCCCGTGACCAGGTCGCCCCCCGTGGGGATCTGGTAAAGGATCTCGTTGGCATAAAGGTCGATCACCGCGACGGAGGTGTTGTTCACCACGCCGATCGCGTGCCGGCCGTCAGGGGACACCACGATATCGTTGATCCGCACGTTCTGGTTCCGGAAACCGCCGATGACCGTAAAGGGTTCGATATACAGCGCCCGGCGCAGAAGGCCCATCACCTCGTCCCGGCGCATGGCTTCATTTTCTTCGCTGAGGGCCAGAGCCTCCAGCAGGATGGAGGCCGCCGCGTTCTTGTCGCTTTCGGCAAGAGCCGCCTGGGCGCGTCCCATCCGCTCGCCGAGGTCGTTATACACCGCGTTCCGGCGCTCTTCCTCTTTCTTCCGTTCTTCTTCTTCGGCCCGTTTCTTTTCTTCCTCCGCCCGCAGGCGCTCCTCTTCCGCGCGCTTTTTTTCTTCCTCCGCGCGCAGCCGCTCTTCTTCGGCCTCTGCGCTTGCCTGGGCGGCGCGACGCGCCTGCTCCTCCGCCTCGCGGCGAAGCGCTTCGGAGCGGATATGATTGATCCCCAGGAAAATGCCCAGCCCGGCAGCGGCGGCCAGCACGGCGGCCGCGACCGTCAGGATCAGACGGATCTTCCGCTTCCGGGCGCGCTTCCTGAGGTCGTCATAGTTCACGCCCAGCATCGGCGCCAGGATGCGCAGTTTTTCTTTTTTCAGCTTTTTCAGGATCGAGGGGACGTCGTCGGCCAGCACATTGGCCGCCAGCGGCTCGACCGGCACCCACGCCCCGTTCACGAAAGCCGTTCTCAGCTGCGGCGGGAAGCTCGTCTCGGGCGTTCCGTCCGCGAGCACAAGAAGGATGCGGTCGCGCCGGCCGAGAGACAGGAAATAGTCGATCTCGAACATGCACCACCGCGACTCAAGAAGCGCGGGGGAGCAGACCACGATCAGCCACTGCGAGTTCTCCAGAGCGATCCGGATGTTCTCGCTGAGGCTCGTCGCCAGAGGGAGTTCCTCTTCGTCGCGGAAGACCCGGCCCATCTTTTTCCTGCCGGACGTCTTCCGCACGTCCGCGGGAATGCGGTAGGTCTCGATCAGCGTGTGCAGCTTTTTGGCGACCGCTTTATCCGGCAACATGTGCCGGTAGCTGATAAAGGCGTCGTAGGTGTAAGTCGGCATGCGGGCCTCCTTCCTGCCGCGAAAACGGCGCTTCTAAGAGAAAATACTTCTCACTTTCAGGTATTCGTTCGTCAGGATCGTATCACAGCCCATTTCCAGGAAGCGCCTCGCTTCTTCCGGATCGTCGGACCAGAAAACGTTCACTTTGATCCCGGCGGCTTTCGCCCGGTCGATCATCGCCTGGTCGAAGTAGGGCTTGAACAGCTGTACCTTCGTACAGCCGTTTTCGATCGCCCGTTCCACGACCGCCCACCGGTCTCCGCCGGCCCCCTGGCAGCGGGGGATATCCGGCGCCTCCTCAGCGGCCATTTGCTGCACCGCGTCGTCCCCGCTCATGAAATAGCAGTACGGGACGCAGTCGTATTTCCGGATGAGCTCCGCTGTTTTCCGGACCAGTTCCCGGGCTCTTTCCGGCTGATCTCCCTTCGCCTTCAGATGGACGTTCATGACCGTGTGGCAGGCAAACTTCCGCAGGATATCTTCCAGACGCACGATCCCGAGCCCCCTGAAGGACTCTCCAAAGCGGACTCCGAAGTCCAGTTTCCGCAGCTCCGCGAGAGTTTTTTCCTCCGCCCGTCCTTCTCCGTCGGAGATACGGTCGAGCCGCGCGTCGTGCACCGAAACGACCTCCCCGTCCGCGGTGAGGCGCAGATCGAATTCGATCTCGTCCGCCCCGAGCGCGACCGCCGCCCCGAAGGCAGGCAGGCTGTTCTCGGGCGCCACAGCCGAAAAGCCCCTGTGCGCGCAGATCCGCGGATAAGGCACCCGGGCGTCGGGCAGGCAGACCGCGCTCCCGGCCGGCCGGTATTTCCAGGGCCGGCGCCCTTTCTCCACGTAGTCGAAATGAGACGAGGGCGGATTGCCGAAGCCGGCGGCCTTGAAGAACTTCTTCGCGGGATCGATCTCGCAGATCCCCAGGCCGACCCGGCTCTTCATCGCCAGGACGAGCGAACCGTCCGGCGCGGCGACGAGGCTCCCGCCGCCGATATCCGAGTTTTCATCCAGCGAGACCGATGCCCTGAGCACGTATGCATTCGTCTGGTACGCCAGGAAGCGTGCGGTCGTCTCCGAATAGGCGTGTGAATCGGAACGCTGGTGCGAGCAGCCGATGATCAGATCGGGCTTTTGCCGCGCGATGTTCGAATATGCCTCGTAATAGTAGAAGTCGTAGCAGGTAAGGAAGCAGAGACGGAGGCCTTCCACCGTCACGACGGTCGGCTCCGACCATTCCCAGGTGTAGCCGCTCTCCAGGCAGAGCTTTGCCGGATCGGACTCATCGGGGACCAGGTGCTGCTTGTGATACTGCCCGGCCACGCGGCCTTCCCGGTCGAAGACCCAGGTCGTGTTTCGGTACAGCCCGCTCTCCGCCCGGCTCCGGGCGTTCACGCAGACGATCGCCCGGCAGCGGACAGCCGTCTCCGCAGCCGCCGCAAGCAGCGGCTCATTGTATTTCCGGACAGACGCCTCGCTCATTTCCCGCGTGGGCGCATAAGCCGGAACGTCGGCCGATTCCGGCAGGACGATCAGGTCCAGGCTTTCGTCACACTGCTCAAGCAGCATCATCTGCTTCTCAAAGCAGCGGCCGGTCTCTTCGTACTTCAGCGAATAATGCGGCTGTATCAGACAAACTTTCATACGCACCTCCGGGAATAGCTCCCATAAGAATATACCCCATTGCACCGCGGAGGACAAGACTCCCGCAGCCCCGCCGCAAAAAAAGAAGGCCCCTTTCCGGAATTCACAAAAAATTCACAGTTTTGTTAGCACTCGCGCTTGACGAGTGCTAACAACCGTGCTATACTGCAGCCAGAACGAAGGAGAAAACCTCCCGAGTTCCCGAAATCAGCGGGGCGCCGCCGGAAGGCGGCAGGGAACGCACCCAACCCCGAAATCATATTTAAGGAGGACAAAGCAATGTTGCTTCCCAGCATTTTCGGAGATGACTTTTTTGATGATTTCCTGAGCTTCCCTTACAGCGGACGCCAGACCAGACGCGCAGAGACCGGACGCACGGTCATGGGCATGATGCACACCGATATCAAGGAGACCGAAGACGGCTACCAGCTGGATATCGACCTGCCCGGCTTCCGCAAGGAAGACGTAAAGGCCCAGCTGAAGGAAGGGTATCTGACCGTCACCGCCACTCGCGACGACAAGGACGATGAAAAGAAGAACGGCCACTACATCCGCCGCGAGCGCTACATGGGCACTGTGACCCGCAGCTTCTACGTCGGCGAGCAGCTCACCGAAGCGGATATCAAGGCCCGCTTCGAGGACGGCATCCTGAAGATCGCCCTCCCGAAGAAAGACCAGAAGAAGGTCGAGGAGAGCCGCTTCATCGAGATCGAAGGATAACGACTCACAGCTAAACGGATCCGCTGATCCGCAAAAACCCGGGACGCCTGAAAACGTCCCGGGTTTTTTCGCGTGAAAACGCGGCACCGAAACGAAGGAGACTTGTGCCGCCTTCTAGTTTCCCAGCTTTTCTTCTGCCCAGATGGTCAGATCGTCCAGCTTGTATGCGGGGAAAGAAAACAGAATATCGTCCTTACAGCCGTAAACTCGGTCATCAGCGCGACTCCAGCCAAGGAACAGATTGCTCTTTGTGGCAAAAAGAGACGTCCAATTCTTTGTATCGATAGTGAACAGATCTCCCCCGGCACCGTAACTGCTGATCAGAAGATACAGCCTGCCGGTTTCGGAATCTGCCTCCCACCGGCAACAAAAACGGGCTTCACTGCCAGACGACAGCTGCCGTGTATTCTGTATTGCCGGCACCATCTCCGAATAGACCAGCACGCCATCCGGCAGATTCCAGATATCTATCCGGCCCCCCAGTGTCAGGACCAGGATCTGCTCATCACCCGGAAGCCACTGAACATCGGTAATCTCTCCCCGTGAGTATCTTTTTTCCAAAGGATGTGCCTGCCCCGTCAATATTTCGTATACCATAACCGTTCCCATTTCATCTGCACAGGCAAAAACGGGCTTTTCGGTACCGACAGCCACGATGAGTTCCTGCGCATCTGGCTGCGCATTAGTCACGGTATATCTCTTTCTTCCCAGAGCGTCATAAAGGACAAAAGAACGATTGCGTTCTGCTTCACCGCCGTATCCCACAAGGAATCCGTTGGAACCGATCCGGATCCCATCGCAATCTTCAAACTGCCTGCCCCCATCGAACCGACCGATCGTCATCGGTTCCCGGCCGTCAAAGAAAACACAGAAGCCCTGAGCCGGACTTCCCGGATTGAAATGACAGGCGGTCATAACCTGCCCATTGAATAACCGACAGCTTGACGCCTTCTGAGCCCAGAGCCGCTCCGAAAAATCGCTGCCTGTATCTAACGGCTGAGCATCTCCTTCTAACGGAAGTATATACATTCCGGCGATGATTCTTTCCTCGTCAATCGCTTCGATGGAATCCAACTTTTCTGAATAGAAATCAAGATCCTTAAAGGAATTATTACCAATCTGTTCTCCGGTCGCAGAGTCAAAAGCCAGCAGCGTCCAGCTATATTCGGAATATCCCAGCGTTTTGCACAACACCAAAAGGTGTTTCCCGGAGGGGGAAGTGCAAAGGTGTATATCATGACTGCCCGCAGGAAGCCTCTCTTCCCGGCTGTGCGGATCCGAGAAACACCGAACACGGATGAGATCTCCCGGATTGGACGTGGGAACCACAAGAAAACCGCTGTCCGGTTCGATCGGGCGGCCAAAAAGTATCTTTTCTTTCAGACAGCCATCACTGACACGTGCCGCAAAACCGATGCTTTTTTGCGGGAGGAAGGCGCGGGTACTCCCCAACATCCAGTATTCATTGTGTTCGAGGTCATAGAAATAATAATCCCCCCCATCCGTGAGCAGGCTGATGGCCTCTTCCGATCTGTTTACCCAACCGACGTTCAGCACGTCTCCCCGGAACGGGATGCGGCGCTTCAGCTGTCCGCTTTTCCGGTCGAACACAAAAAGGGTATCGTCATTGGCCACGACCAGAAGATGCTCGGAATAAAGCATGGGAAAGCAGTCGATTGAGTACGCATCTAATTCTGAGTTATTCAGTGGCTGCTCAGTAAACGTCATGTCTATATCTTGGGTGATCCCATCAAATACCGTTACGATGATTCCTCCCCCATAGCCGGTATTATACTGGGCCACCTGCATGCTCAGCGTATCCTCTTCTATCGCAATGCCGAAAAAACGGTCCGGAGTCGACGCAGTAGAAAGGTCATATTTCAAATCCGTATGGCGGAGCACTTCTGCTTTTTCGGTGTCAATAAGAAAGTATTCATACGCACCTTCCAAAAGGTTGCTCAGTTTTCTGTAGGGAAATGCGCAGGCGACCATGCTTCCGTTTTCGGAAAAGTTCAGGCCGAAAGAGTACAAAGATCCATATTCCACGTGGTAGTCTTCATCATCCACCAATTGCAGCCGGCTTTTCTCACAGCCGTCACACAGGTTCAGAAGCACCAGGTCAGTCTGGAGGTTTCTTTCTCCATCCATCACAACTGTGTATCCCGGGAGCAGTTCCACAGTTTCCCGATTCGGATAGGTGATCCTGTCAAGCAGCGCGATCTGTGACGTATCATCTGAGATCGCAAAGGAAGTATTACCCTCCCCATAGACATAATTCCAGACCAGCGCCCCGTCTTCGAGAGATAAAGCGGCAATATTATTGTAGTTTTTACAAATCAAAAGCGCATTCTTCTCCGCCAGATACAGTTTTACCGGCACCGCAGAATTGTATTCGCTGTTTACGACAGAAGAAGCTTCCCAAAGCAGTTTCCCCGTTTCCAAGTCAATGCAGCGGACGAAGCCTATTCCGTCTGCAAGATAGGCTCTGGCGCCGGCAGAGTCAGATACAAGACCAATGATACTTGTATTCTGTTCATAAATCAGTTCACTGCGTATCTCGTCGCGTGTATAGGCTCCCAGAGAATCTGCCAGCAGCTTTTCCGCACGATGATCATAAATGTCTGGATCTCTGCTTTCCAGTGCGGCCAGTGCGTCCTCCATAGCTCTGCGCACATCATACGATGCCAGCCTCGAGTTCCCGTTGTCAATCAGTATGGAAGACTTCTGCCGCTCCAGATTCCTGTTTTTATCGGTGATCTCCTCGTTCATCTGAAGGATCTGCGTCTTCTGTTCCGTCAGGTCGTGGTTTTGGCTCACGATTTCCTGATTCATTTTACTGATCTGGGCATTCTGCCCCAGTGTCACC
>JAEEGL012952626.1_pt1 | contig 10643 bp, 13 predicted proteins | sample 9134231 | NCBI WGS metagenome assembly JAEEGL01 (sample SAMN16246548, study PRJNA631951) | gut metagenome | biome: gut microbiome; feature: rumen; material: fiber-attached | host: Bos | place: Iran: Karaj | collected 2018-10 | reverse complement strand
CTGAAAAGCAAGGGCAGTTTGACCGAGGCCGACGTTCGCGAGGCAATGCGCGAAGTGCGGCTCGCACTTCTGGAGGCCGACGTTAACTATAAGGTCGCCAAGGACTTTACCAACAACGTGACCGAACGCGCTATCGGCGCCCGGGTGATGGAAAGCCTGACCCCCGCGCAGATGGTCATCAAGATCGTCAACGAGGAACTGACCGCGCTCATGGGCGGCACCCAGGCGCGCCTGACTTCGGCGCCCCACCCGCCGACCGTCGTGATGATGTGCGGCCTGCAGGGTTCCGGTAAAACCACCCACTGCGCCAAGATTGCCCTCAAGCTCAAAAACGAGGGGCACCGGCCGCTGCTGGTCGCGTGCGACGTGTACCGTCCCGCCGCCATCAAACAGCTGCAGGTGCTCGGTGAGCAGATCGAGGTCCCCGTCTTCGAAATGGGGCAGGGGGACCCCGTGCAGATTGCGCAGCAAGCCATCCGTCTTGCCAAAGACCAGGGGTATGACTACGTGTTCCTTGACACCGCAGGCCGTCTTCATATTGACGAGACGCTTATGCAGGAGCTCAAGAACATCAAAGCGGAGGTCCATCCGCACGAGATTCTGCTTGTCATCGACGCAATGCTCGGTCAGGACGCCGTTACCGTCGCGTCCGCCTTTAACGAGGCGCTCGGCATCGACGGTCTGGTGCTCACCAAGCTCGACGGCGATACCCGCGGCGGTGCCGCGCTCTCGGCCCGCGCCGTGACTGGCAAACCCATCAAGTTTGTCGGCGTCGGCGAGAAGCTGGCCGACCTCGACGTCTTTCACCCCGACCGTATGGCCGGCCGCATCCTCGGCATGGGCGACGTGCTCTCGCTGATTGAAAAGGCCGAAAATACGCTGGATGAAAAAAGGGCCGAAGAACTCGAAAAGAAGCTTCGCGCCAATAAACTCGACCTCAACGATATGCTTCTGCAGTTTGAGGAAATGAAAAAGATGGGCCCGATGAAGGACATTATCTCCATGATTCCCGGCCTGAACAAAAAGATGAAGGACACCGACGTCGACGACAAACAAATCGACTATACGATGGCCATCATCCGCTCCATGACCCGCAAGGAGCGCGCCAACCCCGACATCATCAACCCCTCGCGCAAACGGCGCATCGCCGCGGGCTGCGGCCTGGGCGTCGAGGACGTCAACCGCCTGCTCTCGCAGTACCGCCAGATGCAAAAGCTCTATAAGCAGTTCAACGGCAAGGGCAACAAAAAGATGATGAAGCGCATGCAGCGCATGGGCGGTATGCCCGGCGGAATGCCCGGTATGGGCGGCGGCATGGGCGGTTTCCCAATGTAATACGGCCTACGGGCAGTATCTATAAAACAGTAATTTTATTTTGGAGGTTTTTCAAAATGGCAGTAAAAATTCGTCTGCGCCGCATGGGCGCCAAGAAAGCACCCTTCTATCGTGTTGTCGTTGCCGATTCCCGGTATCCCCGTGACGGCCGCTTCATCGAGGAAGTCGGTTATTACAACCCGCTGACCGATCCGGCCGAGGTCAAACTCGACGCCGAAAAGATCAACAAATGGCTTGAGAACGGCGCCCAGCCGACCGACACGGTCCGCGCCCTCCTCAAAAAACAGAACATTCTTCAGTAATCGGGGAGAGATCCATGAAAGAATTACTCGAAACAGTCGCCAAGGGCCTTGTTGAGGCCCCTGACGCAGTCGAGGTTACCGTGGACGAGCCGAATGAAGAGGGCGTCACCGTCTATCATCTTCACGTCGGTCCCGACGATATGGGCAGAGTTATCGGCAAGCAGGGCCGCATCGCCAAGGCGATCCGCACGGTCGTGCGTGCTGCTGCTGTGCGCAAAAACGAGCAAGTTCAGGTAGATATCGACTAAAGGGCCAATGGGAGCCGCGCCGCGGCTCCCGTTTTGTTGTTGCGATGATTAAAGAGTATCTCGAAATCGGGCAAATCGTCGGCACGCACGGCGTACGGGGCGAGGTTCGCCTCAACCCGTGGTGCGACGGGCCCGCGTTTGTCAAACAGTTTCGCACGCTGTACGGCGACGCGCAGGGGCGTGAGAGCGTCAACGTTCTCTCCTGCCGGCCGCACGGCAATATTGTGCTGCTGCAAATCGAAGGGGTGACCACCGTCGAACAGGCCCAGGCGCTGCGCGGCAAGGTGCTGTTTATGAAGCGCAGCGACGCGCATCTGCCCGAGGGGAAATGGTTTGTCGCGGAGTTAATCGGCTGCCGCTGTGTGGACGCCGACGACAACGCCAAAGAGTACGGCACCGTCACCGACGTCGCGTCCGGCACCGCCAACGACGTGTGGACGGTACGCACCCCCGACCAGGGCGACGTGCTCATTCCCGCCATCAAGGACGTTGTCGTGCGCTGCGACGTGGCGCAAAACGTCGTGTATCTGCGACCGCTCAGGGGGCTTTTCGATGAGGATTGACATACTGACGCTTTTCCCCGAAATGTGTGACGCCGTTCTCGGCGAGAGCATTATCGGCCGTGCGCGCGCGCTCGGCAAGGTGGATATCCGCTTCCATCAGATTCGCGATTTCGCGATCAACCGCCGCGGGCAGGTGGACGACACCCCCTACGGCGGCGGCGCGGGTATGCTGATGATGGCGCAGCCCATTTTTGATTGCTTCGAAAGCGTTTGCCAAGAGATCGGCGCAAGGCCGCGCCTTGTCTACCTTTCCCCCTGCGGCAAAACCCTGACGCAGGAGCGCGTCAAGCAGCTTGCCGACACCGAGGGGTTTGCCCTTCTCTGCGGCCATTACGAGGGCGTGGACCAGCGCGTGCTGGACGAGCTCGTCGATGAAGAAATCTCCGTCGGCGACTACGTCGTCACCGGCGGCGAACTCCCCGCGATGATAGTCGCGGACGCCGTCTGCCGTTTGCTGCCCGGCGTTCTCTCCGCACCCGAGGGCTATATGGGCGAAAGCCACTACTCTTCGCTGCTCGAATATCCGCAGTACACCAAGCCCCCCGTGTGGCACGACCGCGAGGTGCCCGAGGTGCTCAAGAACGGCCACCACGCCAAAATCGCGCAGTGGCAGCGCGAACAGTCGCTCGCGCGCACGCTCGCGCGCCGTCCCGATTTATTGGAGCAGGCAGAGTTAACAAAAGCCGACCGTGAATTCCTCCAAAAACTCGAGGAAAACGGCGCAAAATCCTGAAAAACCCCGCAAAAATTGTTTATAATCAATAATACACGCTGACGTCTGTTGTGATTTTGCACAAATTACAAGTTAAAAGCCCGTCAAGGTTTAGTTGTCCCTATGAAACTTGGCCGCAAGGGCCGTTCGACCGCCGATTTTCGTTGACTATACTCGACTTTGTGCTATAATATAGTAGATGTTCAAGGGAACTTTAACGGCGTCCGCGCGATGCGCCTCGCCCCATTGATAAAGGAGAGAGAAAGCGTATGTTTACCAAATCTGTTACCGTGCAAAATCAGGTTGGCCTTCACGCAAGACCGGCTACGTTCTTTATCCAAAAAGCCAACGAGTTCAAGTCCTCCATCTGGCTTGAGAAAGAGGAGCGCCGCGTCAACGCCAAAAGTCTGCTCGGTGTCCTTTCTCTGGGGATTATGGGCGGCACCGACATCAAAATCATCGCCAGCGGCGTTGATGAAGAGCAAGCGGTTGACGCTCTCGTCGCTCTGGTAGAGAGCGGTTTCGCCGAGTAATTAATACGCACTGTCGAACGGCAAGGTCGAAAGTCCTTGCCGTTTTTTTACAAGCGAGGTGAGATGATGGACCAGCGGCTGCGCCGTCTGAAAGACAAGGCAAACAAACTCCCGTTAACGCCGGGGGTCTATATTATGCGCGACGCCTCGCACGAGATTATCTATATCGGCAAGGCCAAAAAGCTCAAAAACCGCGTCAGCCAGTATTTCGGCGCGCAGGAAAAGCACCTGCCCAAGGTGCAGAAAATGGTCGAGCACGTCGCCGATTTTGACTATATCCTCACCGACAGCGAGTTCGAAGCGCTTGTGCTCGAAGCCAGTCTCATCAAGCAAAATCAGCCCCATTACAACATTCTGCTCAAAGATAACAAGGGCTTCAGCTATATCAAGGTCACGCGCGGCGCGTGGCGCAACATCTACCACGTCCTGCAAAAAGACGACAGCGACGCCGATTTCATCGGCCCCTACACCGCCGGCTATACCGTCACCCGCGCCGTGGACGAGGCAAAACGCATCTATAAACTTCCAACCTGCACCAAGGTCTTTCCGCGCGATATCGGCAAATCGCGGCCGTGCCTCAATTTTCATCTCGGCCTCTGCTCCGCGCCGTGCGCGAAAAAGATCAGCCAGGCGGATTACGACCGCAGCGTGGAAGACGCCCTGCGCTTTCTCAAAAAGGGGAGTGAGGACACGCTTTCCGCTTTGCGCGAAGAGATGGAGGCCGCCTCCGAAAAACTCGATTTCGAGCGCGCCGCGCAACTGCGCGATACCATCCGCAGCATTGAGCGCGTCGGCTCGCGCCAAAAGGTCGTTCAGTCGCCATACCGCGAGCAGGACGTGTTCGGCCTCTCGGTCACCGACGGGCGCGGCTGCCTGTCGGTTATGCGCTTTGCCGACCACAAGCTTTATGACAGCGAAACCTTCTTTTTGGAAGAGACCGAGCAGCCCGAAACCCTGCGCTCGTCGCTTTTGATGAGTTATTACGGCGCCAGCCGCAAGGTGCCGCCCCGCATCGAGGTCGACGGCGAGGTCGAGGACCGCGAAATTTTAGAGCGCTATCTCAGCGAAAAGCGCGGCTCCGGCGTCACGGTGGCCGTCCCGCAGCGCGGCGATCAGGCGCGGCTTGTGGACCTGTGCCGCAGCAACGCCTCGCAGAAGCTCATTGAGCGCTACGCCTCGCACGACCGCAGCGGCGACGCGCTTGCCGAACTGTCGGTGATGCTCGGGCTTGCGAAAGTGCCCGCCTATATCGAGTCCTATGATATTTCCCACACCGGCGGCAGCGACAACGTTGCCGGTATGGTCGTGTTCGAGAACGGCAAGCCCCTCAAAAGCGCCTACCGCCGCTTTTCCGTCAAGGGCTTTGACGGGCAGGACGACACCCGCTCCATGGCCGAGGTTGTCTCGCGCCGCTTCGACGAGTACGAAAAATGCCGCGCGCAGGGGATAACCGACGGGTTCGGCCGTTTGCCCGACCTGATTCTGCTCGACGGCGGCAGCGGCCAGGTGAACGCCGTACTGCCCGTGCTGGCGGCGCACGGCGTCAACGTGCCCCTTTTCGGCATGGTCAAGGACGGCCGGCACCGCACCGCCGCTATCTCCACGGGCGGCGGCCGCATCGAGTTCAACGCGCGGCGCAAGGCGTTCGCCTTCGTGACCGCTCTGCAGGACGAGGTGCACCGCTTCGCTATCTCCTACCACCGCCGCAAGCACGCCAAAACCGCCTTTGCGGACGAGCTCGAGCGCATTCCCGGCGTCGGTCCCAAAAAGGCGCAGGCGCTTCTCAAACAGTTCAAGACCATCTCCGCCGTCGCCGCGGCCTCCGAAGAGGAACTGGCCGCCGTGCCCGGCATTTCCGCCCGCGACGCGAACGCCATCCGCAAGGCGTTCTCGCTGGTCGAGGGTGCCGAATCGTAAAACTTTCGGCAAATACTTGACAAAACGGCGGTATAATGTAATAATAAACTGATTTGTTATGTGCGGAGGGTTCCATATGCGCGTCATTACGGGAACCGCCCGGGGGCGGCGACTGATCACCCTTGCGGGCGATGCCGTCCGACCGACGGCAAGCCGCGTCAAAGAAGCACTGTTCAGCATCCTTCAGTTTGAGCTGGAGGGGCGGCGCGTGCTCGATTTGTTCGCCGGCAGCGGCCAACTCGGTATCGAGGCCCTCAGCCGCGGCGCCAAGAACTGCACCTTCGTCGACGCCTCGCGCGAATCGCTCGGCGTCACCGAAAAAAATCTCGAGAGTACCGGCCTGCGCGCCTCGGCCAAGACCGTGCTGTCCGACGCCGTTTCCTATCTTGACCGCACCGACACCGTTTACGACATCGTGTTTATCGACCCGCCCTACCGCGCGGGACTTTTGCCCGCCGCTATTGCGGCCGCCGCGCCCCACGTGGCGCCGGGCGGCGTGATGGTCGCCGAAACCGCGACCGACGTCACGCCCGTGCCCGCCCCGCCGGGGTTTGAAGCCAAAGCGCACCGTTACGGCAGAACGGTGCTCACCGTTTACAGAAAGGAGGGCGCCTATGGGCAAGACGGTCATTTGCCCGGGGAGCTTTGATCCCTTAACAATCGGCCACCTCGACATCATTCAGCGCTCGGCCAAACTGTTCGACAAGGTTATTGTTGTCGTGATGCGCAACTACACCAAGAACGTCGGCAGCTTCACCACCGAAGAACGGCTTGACTTTCTGCGCCGCTGCACCGGCGATTTGCCCAACGTCACGGTCGATTCCTACACCGGTTTGTTGGCGGACTACGCCCGCGAGCATCAGGTCCACGCCGTGGTCAAGGGCCTGCGCGCCGTCTCCGACTTCGACGACGAGTTCCGCCAGGCGCTCACCAACCAGGAGCTCAATCCCGACCTCGAAACCATCTTTATGGTCGCGAACGCCGCGCATATGTTCCTGAGCAGCAGCGTTGTCAAAGAGGTTTGCTCCCTCGGCGGCGACATCAGCAAGTTCGTGCCGCCCGAAATTCACGACGATATCGTCAAACGGCTCAGCCGCAAAGGTTGAGTTCTCAATAGAAATCCAAAACAATCATAAATGAGAAAGGTTTGAAAACAATGAGCATCGAAACTATTCTGAACGACATCGACCAGATCATCGAAGAAGCCAAGAGCGTTCCGTTCTCCTCCAAGCGTATGGTGGACGCGGAAGAGATCTCGCAGATGATTGAGGAAATTCGCCTGAATATGCCCGTCGAGATCACCCAGGCCAAGAAGATCGCTCAGGAGCGCCGCGACATCCTCAACGAGGCCGACGCCAACGCCGAAGAGATCATTGCCAAGGCCCGCGAAAGAGCGAATCTGATGATCGAAGAGCATCAGATTACCAAAGAGGCCCGCGAAAACGCCCTGCACATTATGCAGCAGGCGAATGACGAAGCGGCCGCCACCCTCAGCAAGGCCAAGGCCGAGGCCCGCGAAGTGACCGAAAAGGCCGAAACCTGGTCCAACGACATTCGCGCCAACGCTTCCAACTACGTTGAGAACATCATCCGCGACACCGACGAAACGCTCACCAACAGCGTCAACGACATCCGCCGTCTGCGCCAGAGCGTTCGCGACGCGCTGCACGCCAATATGCCCACCAAGCCCAATTTTGACTGATTTCTGACGGAAGACGCTTCATGGAAGACAAAGAGAAACTCTGCCTGCGCTGCATGCGGAAGTTCAGCGGCAGCAACGTCTGCCCCTACTGCCGCAACGAAAAGAGCGAGCCCCAGACCGATCCTTACCTGCCGCTCAAAGCGACGGTCGGTGCCGGTCGCTACCTGATCGGCAAGCTCATTCACGCCGATAGCGAAGGCCATACCTATTACGCCTACGATAACGAGGGCAAGACCCCCGTTACCTTGCGCGAATTCTACCCTGCGGGTCTCGTTTCCCGCGGGGAAGACGGTTATTGCCTGGTCGAGATCGGCCGCGCCAGCGAGTTTATCAATGCCAAAGAGGCCTTCGTGCGTCTTCGCGTCAAATATGCCTCGCTCGGCAGTTACGGCGCGCTCACCCCGGTGCTGAACGCGTTTGAAGAGAACGGCACCTGCTACGTCGTCACCGAGTTCCTCGGCGACGGCAAGACGCTGCGCGATTTCCTGCTCGAACACGAGCAGGGCTATATCTCGTGGGAAGAGGCCGAGCCGCTCTTTATGCCCGTGCTCACCGCGCTCGAAGAGATGCATCGCGCCGGCATCGTGCACGGCGGCATTTCGCCGACCACGCTGATACTTGACAAAACCGGCCGCCTGCGCATCACCGAGTGCCGCACGGCCGCGCTGCGCCGCCACGGCGGGTTCGAAGAGCCCGAGATTTTTGACGGCTACGCGGCGGTCGAACAGTACGGCGACGCCGAACCCCTCACCGAGGCCACCGACGTCTACGCCATCGCGGCGGTGTTGTACCGCTCGCTGATCGGCAGCACGCCTATGACGGCGTCCGCGCGTTTGACCAACGACAAACTGATGATTCCCGGCAAATTTGCCGAGCAGCTGCCTGCCTACGTGATTAACGCGCTCGTCAACGCGCTGCAGATTCTGCCCGCCGACCGCACCCGGACGGTCGAAACCTTCCACGCCGAGATTGCCGCCTCACCCGCGGCTGCGGCGGCTTCCGTCAGCGCGGCGGTCGTACCGCCCGTGGACGAACCCGTCCCCGTCGAGGATGAGTACCTGCCCGAGGACGAGTTTGAGGATGCGGAAGAAGAGGCGTTTGAAGAGGACGGGCACCGCCTAAAAGGCAGCACCATCGCCGCTTTTGTGATCAGTCTGGTGTTGTGTCTTGCGCTGATTGTCGCCGTCGTGATCGGCATCACGCGCGCCAAAGACCGCAAAGAAAAAGACACCACCGCCGCTTACACCTACTGGGATTCCTCCGACACCACCGAGGATATCACCGGCGGCGCGCAGGACTCCACCGAGCCCATTCAGATGGACGTCCCCAACTTCGTCAACCAGAAGTATGACGAGGTTGTTGCCGACGAGAATTACAAAAACGTTCTCAAGTTCACGCAAAAGACCGCCGAGAGCGAAAAAGATATCGGCGTGGTCATCAACCAGAGCGTCAACCCCGGCACCCACGTGTCGTCCAATAACCCCAAGAGCATCGTTCTGACCGTCAGCATCGGCAAGACCGTTCCCACGGTCAACGATTTCTCCGTCAGCGACGCGATTCAGATTTTGAAGAGCAACGGCTTTAACAACGTCACCACGCGTCAGGGCGATTTCGCGCCGACCGCCGACAAAGTCGGCAACGTGTACCTGATCGGCGTGGCCGCCGGCAAGGGGTGGGAAGCGCTGCCGCAAGACCGCTGCGTGTCCGCAAGCAGCGAACTGGTGCTCTATTATTACGTCGAAAAGAGCCAGCCGACCACCACGACCGAGCCGCCCGCGACCGCCGCTCCGACCGAGGCAACGACCGAAGCCCCGGCCGCGACCGAAGCGCCGGCCGAGCAACCCGAAGACCCGGCCGACTGACGCAAAAAAAGTTCTTGACAAACGGCAACAAACCCGCTATAATGTCAAAGCAATCAAGCAGAACGTCCGTTCTCACCAAACGAGAATATTGTTTGGTCCCTGTTTTGAATCAAACCTTTCAAAGCTCGAACGGATCATTCTGTTCGAGCGATTTTATATTCGGAGGTGTTTTGGTATCAGCAAGGAATGGCAGATCAACGAGGAGATCCGTGACAAAGAAATCAGAGTGATTTCCGAGAGCGGCGAGCAGGTCGGCATTATGTCCGCCAAAGAGGCCCGCACGCTTGCGGAAAAGGCGAACCTTGACCTCGTCAAGATTTCTCCCAACGCCAAGCCGCCCGTCTGCAAGATTATGGACTACGGTAAGTTCCGTTTCGAGCAGGCCAAGCGCGAAAAAGAGGCGCGGAAAAACCAAAAGGTCGTCGAAATCAAAGAGATTCGACTTTCCTCGAACATTGACGTCGGTGACTTTAATACCAAAGTCAACCACGCAAAGCGTTTTTTGCAGGACGGCAACAAGGTAAAGGCCTCCATCCGCTTCCGCGGACGTGAAATGGCCCATACCGACAACGGCTACGATGTCATGAAACGCTTTGAAGAAGCGTGCGCCGAGTTCGGCACGGTCGAAAAGGCCGCCAAGCTCGAAGGGCGCAATATGTTGATGTTCCTTGCCCCCAAGACCACCAAGAAGTAATTAAGGAGGATTTTCACCATGCCTAAAATCAAAACCCACAGCGGCGCGAAAAAGCGCTTCAAACTGTCCAAAAACGGCAAACCGATGCGCGGCCATGCTTATAAGTCACACATCCTGAACAAAAAGACGACCAAGCGCAAGAGAAATCTTCGCAAACAGAGCGTCGCGGACGTGACCAATCAGAAGCAGATTAAGCGTCTTATTCCTTACAAATAAGCTACGGTAAACGGAGGTAACTGTCATGGCTCGTATTAAAGGTGCGCTCAATACGCGCAAAAGAAGAAATAAAGTTCTGAAACTCGCTAAGGGGTATTACGGCTCCAAGAGCAAACTCTTCAAGACCGCCAAAGAGGCCGTTATGAAGAGCGGCAACTATGCCTACATCGGCCGCAAGCAAAAGAAAAGGGATTTCCGCCGTCTGTGGATCACCCGCATTTCCGCTGCCTGCAAGATGAACGACATCAACTATTCGACCTTCATCAACGGTCTGAAAAAAGCCGGCATCGAACTCAACAGAAAAATGCTGTCCGAGATCGCGATTGCCGATCCCGAGGGTTTCACCGCTCTCGTCGAAAAGGCCAAAGCGGCCCTGTAACCGCAATACGCACGCCCGTTCCCGTCGGAACGGGCGTACTTCTGTCATTACGGGCGGTTTTTTGCGCCCAAAAGGAGTGCTTATGGAACGCATTACCGGCAAAACCAACGACCATATCAAGAACGCGGTGCGCCTGCGCGAAAGCGCGGCGGCGCGGCGCGAGCAGGGGCTTTTCTTCCT
>JAEEGL012368870.1_pt1 | contig 10643 bp, 10 predicted proteins | sample 9134231 | NCBI WGS metagenome assembly JAEEGL01 (sample SAMN16246548, study PRJNA631951) | gut metagenome | biome: gut microbiome; feature: rumen; material: fiber-attached | host: Bos | place: Iran: Karaj | collected 2018-10 | reverse complement strand
TTTCTTGCGGTTCTTTTTTACGCGATCTTTTTGATTATTCGGCATCCGTAACGGTTACGACGGGAGCGTCAGCGATGCGATTGAGTTGGTCTTGCATGATGGCCATGGCGACCATCCCGAGGCCGATGAAGCAAAGTAAGATATAGACCCAACCTTCGGTAGAACTGCGCAAACCGCGTTCTTTATTGAGCACGTCGATCCGTTCGGCTTCTTTATAGTACCAGTAGAAAGAATAGATGCCGCAGGTGACGATGGACAGGAGCAGGGCCACGCCGCCGCTTTTGCAGCTGCCGTCGCTCTTGGAGCCGAGGGCGTTTTCGATATCATCGGTAGTCACGACGAACCAGTACAGCGCGTATATGCCGCAGGTAACGATAGAAAGTATGATCAGAGATGCGATGTTTCTTTTTTTCATATTTGCCTCCTTTGCTTTACGACGAGTTATCGTTGTTTTTATTATAAGGCGGTCCGGTACGGATGTCAAAATAAAAACGGTTTTTCAGACCGAAAAACAGATAAACCGTAGACTTTTCGTTACGGCTAAGGTACAATCATACTATGACGTGGAGAACAAACGAAACGAAAGCGGGACTTTTAAGCGGCAATCAGTTGAAGATACTGGCCGCCCTTTTTATGGTTATCGACCACGTCGGATTACTGTTTTTCCCCAATCTCGCTTCGTCGATGGTCTGGATGCGGTACGTCGGGCGAATGGCCTTTCCGATGTTCGCTTTTTTTATCGCCGAAGGATGCCGCTATACCCGGAATCGCGCGCGCTATCTCGGAGCAATGGGCCTTATCGGGATCGTTTTTCATCTGGTTTATTACTTTTTTATCGGCGACAACATGATGAACGTCTTTTTGTCGTTCACTTTTGCCATCGCGCTCGTTTATTTATGGCAAAACTTCGTTTCTGCCTGCAAAGTAAAAAGGATAGACGGCGCGGTACTGGGTTTGACCTTGTTTTTTGCGTACGCATTTTTGCTGTATCGGATAACGAAGGTCGTTCACGTCGATTATTATTTCGGCGGAATCCTTTTGCCCTGGCTCGTGTATCTTACCCGAAAGAAGTGGCTCCGGTTATTCTTTTTTGCGTTGGGCATCACGTTTATCGCTGTGTTCACGGGTAAATATTGGACGTTACAGATATGCGGATTGCTTGCCGTGCCTGTGATGGCGTTGTATAATGAAACCCGCGGCAAATGGCGTATGAAGTACTTTTTTTATTTTTTCTATCCCATTCATCTTGTCGCATTGTACGGGATCAGTTTGCTCGTCGGAGGAGGATCGTTATGAAAAAGCCGCAAAAGGCAGGCGAAATATATTGGCTCCTCGGCGTGCTGTTCGTCTCGCTCGGCGTAGCGCTTTGCAGTAAGGCCGACCTCGGCGTATCCATGATCGCCGCGCCGCCTTTTATTTTGCAGGAAGTTATAGCGGCGCATTGGCCCGGATGCACCGTCGGCACGATGGAATACATCTTTCAGGGCTTTCTGCTCGTCGTTCTTTGTCTGACCGTGCAACGAGCCAGGATCAAGTATCTTTTTTCTTTCGTCGTTGCTTTTTTATACGGAATGGTACTCGATTTGTGGCTTTTTATTTTCGGGCGACAGCCGTTCGATGCCGTTTGGATGCGGTGGCTCTTTTTGATAGTGGGAGACTGCATTACCGCATTCGGCGTCGCGTGCTTTTTTCGTACTTATTTACCTTTGCAGGTGTACGAGTTGTTCGTCGCCGAGGTGGCGGACAGGTATAACAAGCCGATTGCCCGCGTCAAGCTCCTGTACGACGGCGCGTCCTTATTATTATCGCTCGTTCTTGCCTTTTGCATCAACTTGGACGCGGATAAGTTCGACTGGAGCAAGATCTATTGCACGTCGTATCATTTTATCGGAGCGGGAACGGTGGTGACCGTGTTGATCAACGCGCCCATCATTGCTTTTTTCAGTAAGATTTTGAACAAACTGACGGGAGAAGAACCGCTTTTTCCCAAGATGAAGCTGTTTTTTATGAAGTAGGAGGAGATCATGACTTTTGAAGAAGCGTTCGGCAAGAACGCCCGTTGGACGGTCTATCCGGAGACGAAAAAAGGATTGCCGGTCGTGCGCAAAGCGTTTTCGATCGCAAAGCCGGGCAAAACGGAGCTGATTATTTGCGGACTGGGGTATTTTGAAGCCTATCTCAACGGAAAACGCATCTCGAACGACTATTTCACGCCTGTGTTTTCCGACTATTTTTATCGGGATTTTTCTCATTATAATTATCCCTTGCCGGGAGAAGAGTCCAAGCATCGGATATACGTTTGCCGTTACGACGTGACCGATCTGATGAAGGAGGGCGAAAACGTCCTTGTCGTGGTTCTTGCCGGCGGGTGGCTGACGCAACGCAAAAAGACGGCCGAAGGGAAGGTCAATTTTTCCGAAGAACTCTATCTTTGTTTTGCGTTGAAAACGGGGAAAGAGGAGATTTTTTCGGACAAAACGCTTCGGTATGCGCCGTCGCATATCGTGGAAAGCAACGTCTATTTCGGCGAGAAAGTCGATTACGGGAGATATAAACAAGAATGGTTTTTGCCCGGGTTCGATGATAGCGGGTGGAGTTGTCCTGCCGAAAAAGAAGACTTCGGGAGCCCCCTTTATTTTCAGGATATCCCGTCGGATACCGTTTGCGAACGGATCGTGCCCAAGCTACTGTATAAATTCGGACGGTACGCCGTCTACGACGCGGGGAAAAACGTTACCGGTTGGGTAAAGGTGCGCGGCAGAGGGCGTGTGGTCGTATGCCAAGCGGAAAGTATGCGCGGAAAGAGACGATTGGATTTTACCGCGATCGGCGGTGGGGTGCAAAAACAAAAAGACGAATACCGGGGTCTGACGCCGGATACGGAAGCGCATCCGACGTTTCGATGGAACGGTTTCCGCTACTTTTCCGTTTACGGAAAGGTCGACGAGTGCGTCGTCGAAGTCGTACGCGTTCCGTTTAAAGAAGACGCGACTTTCGAGTGCGACAATAAGGTCTTAAATTGGTTCTTTGACGCCTACAAGCTGACCCAACTTAATAATATGCACGGAGGGATCCCGTCCGACTGCCCGCATCGGGAAAAACTGGGGTATACCGCCGACGGTCAGCTTACTACCGAGACGGCGCTTCTTTGTTTCGATTGTAAAGACTTTTATCGGAAGTGGATCGCCGATATCGTCGATTGTCAGGACGAAAAGACGGGACACGTACATCATACGGCACCGCTGATGGGCGGCGGTGGCGGACCGTGCGGATGGGGCGGAGCCATCGTGTTCGCACCCTATAAATATTTTACGCTGTTCGGCGAAGAAGAATATATCGCAACGCTTCTGCCGGCGATGGAAAAATGGATAAACCATATCCGTACCGAGTGTATGGGTGAAGGCGAATACCGCGATCTGATCGTGCGCGAAAGGAAAGGCGGATGGTGCCTGGGCGACTGGTGCACGTTGGAAAAGACGGTCATCGCTCAGCCTTTCGTCAATACATGCCTCTTTATCACCGCGTTGAGGCAATATCGGGAGATGCTTTCCGCCTGTGGAAAAGATTACCCGTACGAAGAAGCGGAAAAAGCCTGCGCAGAGGCGATCAAACGGGTTTATTGGGACGAGAAAAAGCAGACCTGTCAAAAAGGCGTGCAGGGCGCGGACTTTTTTATGGCCGACCTGGGACTTATTCCCGATGAGGAAGGCAAAAAGGCCGCCGCTTCTTACGCCGCGCGCGGATATATGGACGTGGGGATCATCGGGATCGAGTATCTTTTCCGCTACCTGTTCTCGCACGGTATGGAAGAAGAAGCCTATAGGCTTCTTACGTCGAAAAAACTCGGTAGTTTCGGCTATATGATGGACAGCGGCGCATCGACACTTTGGGAATACTGGGACGGAAAAAAATCGCAGAATCATCCCATGTTCGGTTCGCCGATCAAGTATCTTTTTTACGGACTTGCCGGCATCCGCTACGAGACGGGTTTTCGTTCGATCGTCATTCGTCCGGCGCTGCAGGGCGACCTGACGCGCTTAAAGTGTTCTTTGACCCGTCCGAACGTCACGGTGAGCGTGGAATACAGTAAAGAGGGCGGAAAAGAAAAGTACGTTCTTACTTATACCGGCGACAGCAGGGTGACGGCCGAACTGGACGGAAAGCGGTACGAAATGGCGTCCGGCGTTCCGCTTTATTTGGAAAAATAAGATAAATTTAACAAAAAAATACAAAATTATTGACATATCGACGGAATAGTGCTATTATCAAGCACACGATAGAGGCGCGAAATTGATAAGTACTCTGCAAAAAGGGCGGTCGCCCGCGCAGAAGAAAGGCAATATCGCCGAAGCGGATCCGCGCTCGACCGAAGCAGTATCCGCTGGGCCATGACGAAAAACGTCCTGGACTGTCACAAGTAATTGTGGAGAGCTATTGTAAAAACCTTTTCTTACTTAGGATCCGTTTTTGCCGTAGTATTCCCCATACCACGGCATTTTTATTTACCTTAAGGAGGGTAATATGGAATTTTTTGTAGGTACGTTTTGGGCATTCGTGCCCGCGATCGTCGCCATCGTACTCGCTCTTATCACGAAGCAAGTATACCTGAGCTTGTTCGTCGGTATCTTTACCGGCGCGATGTTCCTTGCGGGCGGCAACCCGGTCGAGGCCATCAGCAACCTGTTTATCACGATGGGTAATCAGCTCGGCGGAAACGGCGGCATTCTGATCTTTTTGGTCATCCTCGGTATCTTTGCCGTTTTGATGGTCAAAACGGGCGGTAGCAAAGCTTACGGCGAATGGGCTTCCGCGAAGATCAAGACCAAGGCCGGCGCGGAACTGGCTACCGTCGGTCTCGGCACGCTCATCTTCGTTGACGACTACTTTAACTGTCTTACCGTCGGCAGCGCGATGCGCCCCGTTACCGATAAGCACAAAATAAGCCACGCCAAGCTCGCCTATCTTATCGACGCCACGGCGGCTCCTATCTGTATTATCGCTCCCATTTCTTCTTGGGCGGCAGCCGTAGCCGGTTATGCCGACGGCGGTATCATCGCCTTTATCAAGACCATTCCGTTCAATATGTACGCGCTCCTCACCATCGGATTCATGGTCGTCAGCGTTCTTCTGAAACTGGACTTCTTCAAGATGAAGCGTAACGAAAAGATCGCGAAAGAAACGGGCGACCTCAACGCGGGCGAGACCGATCTTCCTACCGAAGACGTCAAAGCGGAAAGCGGCGTGAAAGGTAAGGTCATCAACCTCGTTTTCCCCATAGTCACCCTTATCGCTTGTTGCGTAGGCGCTATGATCTACAACGGTTATTTCTACGATTGGGATGCCGGCGTCATCGGCACCACCTTGCAGTCCGCGAACGTCCTCGAAGCGTTCAGTAACTGCGACGCGGGTTCCGCTCTCGCTATGGGCTCCTTCATCGCGCTCATTATCACGTTTATCTTCTATATGTGCACCAGAGCCATCACCTTCAAGAACTTTATGAGCTCCATAGCCGAAGGCTTTAAGTCTATGGTCCCGGCCATTCTGATCCTGACCTTTGCTTGGACGCTCGGCGCGCTCATGGGAGCTAAGGGCGAAGGCGTCGACGAAGCCGGCAAAGCTATCATAGACGGAACGCTCAACGCGAAGGCTTTCGTTCAGGCCAACATCACCGCGGACAGCATGGCGCTCGGCGTTATCCCGTTCGTGTTCTTCATCCTGGCTTGCTTCATTTCTTTCGCGACCGGTACTTCTTGGGGCACCTTCGGCGTGCTGATCCCGATCTCCACCGCCGTTATGTCGGCTACCACCAACGAGGGCTTGTTCTTCCTGACCATGTCCGCCGTTCTGGCCGGCGCCGTTTACGGCGACCACGTCAGCCCGATCTCCGATACCACCATCATGGCTTCTTCCGGCGCGCAATGTAACCACATCGACCACGTTAAGACGCAGCTCCCGTACGCGACCATCGTCGCGCTCATTTCCGGCATTACCTATCTGATCGTCGGTTTCATCACCGCGACGGATATCGGCTCTTCGTACGGCGCTTCCGCCGGCATTACCCTTGCCTTCGGATTCGGCTTACTTGCCGCTTGCCTCGTCGGATTGTTCTTTATGGACAGGAAGGGTATCGTCGACAAGATGGACAACGCGATCAGCGGTTTCTTCGCTAAATTGTCCAAAAAGCCCGCCGCTCGTCCCATCGAAGACACCATTCAAGGCAGTTCCGAAGTGGACGACGAGATCGAGTCTCTGAAAAACAATAAAGACGAATAATTCTTCTTTGAAATCTATACTGTAAAAAATATGGCGCATCGCAAGGTGCGCTATATTTTTTATAAAATCGTCGCTTTTACGCGTAAAACAAAAGAAAATCGATAAAAGTAAGCAGAAACAGCGGCTCGTTTCATGTGAAACGGACGAAAGAGGACTCAAAGGAAAAAACGGACGGCGTTTGATTTTAATAGGCTATTTATTTTATAATGAGGTCGATATTCATTATTGAACGCGGAGGAAAAGTGAAAACGCTCGTCGATCTGTTTTTGACGTTTTTCAAGATTGGATTATTCACGTTTGGCGGCGGATATACGATGATCCCGTTTATAGAAAGAGATTGCGTTGATAAAAAGAAGTGGATCACGCGCGATGAAATGGCGGATATCGCCGTGATCGCCGAGTCTACGCCCGGGCCCATCGCTATCAATTGCGCAACGTACGTCGGGTACAAAAAGAAGGGCTTGCTCGGCGCTGTTTTGGCAACGATAGGCGTTATTTTACCGTCTTTTTGCATTATTTTCTTAATTTCTTTGTTTTTGGATCGATATTTGAACGTGCCATGGGTCGCGCGTGCTTTTCGGGGTATTCGTATCGCCGTCGGTATTCTGATATTCGACGTGGCGATAAAAATGATGAAGAAAACGTGCGAGGAGCTTTTTACACGCTTCTTGGCGGTTGCGTCTTTTGTGGCGATGCTCTTAATTGATTTTTATTCTCTTCACGTATCTTCCATTGCGTTGATGCTTTTTGCCGCGGCGATAGGACTGGCCGCCTTTATCGTCGGAAACGGAAGGGAAAAGGAGCCGACGCTATGATCTATTTAGATTTGTTGATCGGTTTCTTAAAAGTCGGACTTTTCTCGTTCGGGGGAGCGTACGGCGCCATTCCGTTGATCCGCGACGTCGTTCTGTCATACGGCTGGATCGACGAAGAAATGCTCACCGATATGATCGCTGTCAGCGAGAGTACGCCCGGGCCTATTATGGTCAATCTTGCGACCTATATCGGCAGTTCTCAAGCAGGCTTTTTCGGCGCGCTTATTGCCACTTCCGCCGTTGTTTTGCCTGCGTTTTTGATCGTGCTTCTGATCCTGGCTATTCAAAAGAGAATCGTAAATGATCCCATTGTTCAAGCCGCATTGCGCGGCCTTAAGTCCTGTGTCGTGGGCATCATCCTCGCAACCGGTATATACATTCTTTTGCAATCCTGTTCCGTCGCCGCTCCGGATGCGACGCCGCTTCGCTCTGCGCTTCTGATCCTCGGCCTTGCCGCCGTCTATTTCGTCTCCAAAAAGTTCTTAAAAAACGGTCTCCCGCCTATCGCCTTTATCGTGCTCTCTGCCGTCCTCGGCGTCGTCGTCTTTGGGGTGTAGATTTTATTGTCCTTATTGTCTTTTTTGACGATTGTATTAATAAACATAAAAAATTTTAAAAAACATATTGAAATGGACAATAGTGTATGATAGTCAAAATGCACGGATAGACAAACTGTTGGGAGGATGGTAGAGCCTGCGCCGCCTGCGGCCGCCGCTCGTCATACGACGTTAAATGCAGATGGCGGGGGACCTACGCCAACCTTCGGTTGCCGTTCGTCATGAAGCATCAACTAGGGCGGGGACCTACGCCAACCTTCGGTTGCCGTTCGTCCGGAAGGGGGTTCGGGTTACTCACTTTTTCGGTAAGGCTTTACAGCCTTTTTTATTTTTTTACGCGACGTTCTTCGCCTTATGTAAGCATAGGCTTAGATGTCGCGAAAAAAATAAGACACTACTATGTAGTGTCTTGCTGAAAAAGTGGTGGACTAGTAGTTGCTGAAGTCGCACACAATAATTAATTGTAAAACCTATTAACTCGAAACAATTATTCCAATAACAATAATGATTATTCTCTTATGAAATTTGACTTCCCATTCTCAATTTTTTAAAGACAATTTATTATTCAATCGTTTTTTTCTCATTTTTTTGTGTCAAACTGCAATCATCGATTTCAATCCAAATCAATAATGCAGCAAAAGCACCAAATGTTATAGTGATTCCTATACCCCAACCACGCATAACTTTATTTTTTGTTTTTACAATGATTGTGTCTCCTTTGATTGAACAGTTTTCATTATCGGAAATATAATCTACGATTTCTCCTGTGCTCTTTTCATAAACATGGTGATAATCTGTTGCAACCCAATATTCATTTGTAGAATATTCTATGCTTTGAACGGAAATACTCAACAGCATAATTCCTGTAACCAGACCCACCAAACACACTGCCCATAGTATCTTTTTTACTTTATTTGTTTTCTTCATCTTTTTTTCCTTCCTTGTTTAAAAATTCTTTAATTTTTGTTGGAATATCCATAGGAGAATCTAATAAATCGATAATACTATGCATATGAGGGGAATACTCACATAAAAGTGCTCCACAAGGTGAAGTCTCAACAGTGAAAATACGAATATTTTTTTGCTTAGTAAGGACAAGAAAGAGATAAATAAATTCTGCAGACGATACAACATCTCCCATTCTAATGAAGTTAATAGCGTGGGCACCATCAAAATCTTCTTTTGCAACAAAACTGATAGGAGTAAATCCATTTACAGGGGAATACAATAAGTTTTCACAAATTTCAAGTAACAAATGGCCGGCTGGGTCTGTGGATATATCTCTCACTTGTCTAGCACCACCAAGCTTGCATAAATCTTGATATTCTTGCTGTAATTTATCAATAATAATTGGATCCGAGGTAATTGAATTGTCGAGTTCTATTTCTTCTTCCTCATTGTCTTCTTCATTCTCTTCCACCATAGTATCAACTGCATCCTTTTGAATAATATTTGTATGTTCGATTTCATTGCGTTTTGATTCCCACGCTTTTCTCTCTGCCAATCTTCCCTCTTGATAACATCTGGTTTGTTCTCTTCTCGCTTTTTTTTCTGTTTCATCATCATAATATTCAATAAGAACTCTTATTACTAAACTAACAGGAAGTAGAATTATTCCAATAACCCAAAAAGGCTTTACATCTGTTATGGCGCCAATAACAATTAGAATTAGAGCAACAAGAAGAATTCCATATCCGATCTTTTTTCCTCTGTCCATATTTTCCTCCTATTTTTCGAAATATTGTACCGAACAAATCAATAATCTTGTTCAAAACTTTAAAATTATAATTAGTCTTTGTTTTATTTCATTTCTTGGCAAACAATCCCATATCCATTTTTCACAACTGTAATGAAAAATATTTTTCAAATTAGATTGTTTATTCGACGGTTATTCTATAGAAAAAAATGTCTTTAGCATGATTGTAGTAATAACCGCCGTTTTTCGCTGTTTTACGTTCAATCGGTAACCCCATATCAATAAGATACTGAAGATTTCTTCCGATAGTTTTTCGACTACATACAATGTTCATATCATTCAAATAAGTGACAATCGCCGTCTGAGTTGCCGGATAATCAGACGATGTATAGTTGTATAAAATCTTTAGAATGTATACGATGATAGTTTTTTTCGAATTTTTTCGCATTAAAATCTCCTTACTTCTATTATAACAAATTGAAGTGAACAAAAAGTTCCCATCAAAAAAATGTAAACATTTTTTCATACAAAAAAAAATGCGACAACCGAAGTTGTCGCACGAAAAACACAAACTCCGGTTGTTGTCACACAAACATATCAAAAGGGAAAAGGTTTCCTCATTCTAACTGTAGGATTTTGTGCCTTTGCAAAATTCAAAAGTTAGAGTAAAAAAGCATAGTGCATAAAAACACTTTGCCCTTTGATGAATTTCTGTGTGACAAAACAATTATACCATATTTTATTATTTTTGCAACACACACTAAGAGTTTGTTATTTTACGACACCCTTTGGTTGCATGATACTTCAAAAATATTAGAAAAAAGTGGGCGACGGAAACAAAGTCAAGGAAAATGACGCCCGTTAATGGCGCCATTTTTCTCACTCCGGAAGGTATGAATTGAGATTTTGGGGTAAAAAAAGGAAAATCCGCACGTTTTTTCTAGAAATTAGGGTGTGCGGATTAGTCTTTTTTGGTGGAGATGGCGAGACCTACGCCAACCTTCGGTTGCCGTTCGTCATGAAGCATCAACTGGGGACCCACCGCTTTTTTCAGCAAGGCTTTACAGCCTTTTTTGTTTTTTATTTTTTCGGCACTCTCACTTTTATGCAAGCATAACGTTCGATGACGAAAATAAAAAACAAGACACTACTATGTAGTGTCTTGCTGAAAAAGTGGTGGAGATGCGGGGACTTGCACCCCGGTCCTTACTCGCTAAAAAATGGCTTTCTATCATGCTCAGTTTGCATTTTGTTGTCGTCCGGCTTTGCGTACAAACGCGCTAGGCTTTTCCTGAGGTACTA
>JAEEGL011480941.1_pt1 | contig 10643 bp, 5 predicted proteins | sample 9134231 | NCBI WGS metagenome assembly JAEEGL01 (sample SAMN16246548, study PRJNA631951) | gut metagenome | biome: gut microbiome; feature: rumen; material: fiber-attached | host: Bos | place: Iran: Karaj | collected 2018-10 | reverse complement strand
GTAAGACTGTACGTCCTAAGGTTTACTTCGCAATCGGTATCAGTGGAGCTATCCAGCACGTTGCAGGTATGGAAGAGTCAGATCTCATCATCGCTATCAACAAGGATGAGAACGCTCCTATCTTTGACGTAGCTGATTATGGTGTAGTTGGCGACCTTAACAAGATCGTTCCTGCACTTACAAAGAAGCTCGAGGCTGCACTCGCTGCTAAATAATTTAATCACTTAGTGAAAAATATGATTCATTATATGTGATAAAAAGAGACTGCTTAACGGCGGTCTCTTTTTTTATGGGGAAGCAAAAACACATTTACCGAAATTTTAAATAAAATATATCGAATTTTTATAAAAAGCTGAATCTTAGAATGGTACAATAGATTAATAAAATGGAGGATTATGTATGCGTCTAAGATACGGACTTATAGTTTGTGTTTTTGCTATATATTTTTTTATAAAAAGTCTGAGCGTAAATGCTGAGGAATCAGAGACCATTGCTAGAGGAAGTGCTGATTATCTCTCGGAGTATGCATCGATCAGGTATGATACGAGTAATGGTCTTGTATCAAATGAAATAAATGCACTCGCACAGACTTCAAATGGATATATATGGGTTGGAACCTATTCGGGGCTATATAGATATGGAGGAATCAAATTTGAAGCAGCCAGGATTGATGAGAATATCTACAATGTCATGGTTCTGTATGTAGATAGAAAGGGACGACTTTGGATAGGAACCAATGATACAGGTTTATTATGCTACGACCCAATAACAGAGGAAAAGACTTGCTATACTACGGAAAACGGACTTAGTGCTGATTCTATAAGATCCATCTGTGAGGATGATTACGGAAATGTATATGTCGGAACAGTAGCGTATATAAGTGTTGTACATGAGGATATGTCTATAGAGGTTCTTAATGAACTTGAAGGAATAACATGGGTAAAATCACTGACTAATGTTGCAGATGGTACCGTGGCAGGAGTTACTAACGGCGGAAAACTTTTTTTTATAAACGGGAATAAACTGATTAAGGAAATGGAATTTGAGGAAACAGGTGTATCATACACTACTGTTGCCTGTGTTGACGGAGATACACTTCACCTCGGAACTTCGGAAAATATACTCCAGCGTTGCAGCTATAACAAAGGAAATATCGAAATTACGGGAATGGCAGAGACCGGGGATATCCATTATTATAACAAGCTTTTGCCGGAGCCAAACGGAACCGGCTGCTTTTTCTGTGCAGATAATGGATTGGGACTTGTAAATGAAAATGGAATAATTACAAATCTTAGGAAAAATGATTTTTACAATTCAATAGCAGACTGTATAACGGATTATCAGGGCAATGTGTGGTTTGCTTCGAATAAACATGGAATATTGGAATTTTCAAAGAATTCGTTTTTTAATGTGTTTGTAAAAGCAGGCATAGAATCAGCTGCTGTTAACAGTGTGATGGTTGACCATGGAGAGATGGATATAGGGACTGATGCAGGACTTGCTATTCTGGATGAGGAAACGTGCGCTGCCAAAGACTATGAGTATTTACAATACTTTGATGGCGTGCGCGTAAGGCATATGATGATGGACAGTAAACACAATTTGTGGATATCTACCTATGGCAAGGATGGACTTATAAGAGTAACCGAAAAAGGAGAAGAGTTTTCTTTTAATGAGAGCGTTGGTACGCAGGGAGGAAGATTCAGATATTGTCTGGAACTGTCAAATGGTGAAATTGTTGCTGCAAGTAATATGGGATTAACCTTTATACAGGGAGATGAGGTTGTCTGTACCATTGGTGAAAAGGACGGGATGGAATCACCACAGATTCTTACCATGGCCCAGGACGAGGATGGAAATATTCTTGCAGGCTCAGATGGTGGAGGTATCTATGTCATAAAAGATCATAAAATAGTGGGACGAAAGGGACCGGAGGAAGGACTTGGAACTCAGGTTGTTATGAGAATAATACCTTATGATAACGGATATATTTATGTGACAAGTAATGCAATGTATTATGATGACCGGTCTTCGATTAAAAAGCTGGATGCTTTTCCTTATGCTAACTGCTATGACGTTTACATCGCTCCTGATAACAAGGCATGGGTAAGCTCAAGCGCAGGAATATATATAGTTGATATAGAGGATCTTATAGAAAATGAGAATTATACATTGGACCTGCTTGACTACTCAAGAGGCTTTATTACTTCGCTTACAGCTAATTCATGGAACAGTATTACAAGTGATGGAGACAGTCTTCTTCTTTGCTGTACGGATGGAGTGAGAAAGGTATCGACTACAAAATATGATGCATTCGATAATGATTATCTTATAGACCTGGATAAGGTTTTTACAGATGATGATACGATAATACCAGGAGAAAATGGTGTTTATGAGATACCTGCTGGAGCAGGCCGCGTACAATTTGAAGTATCGATACTAAATTATATGCTGTCGAATCCGCTGATTAAGCTTTATCTCGAGGGAGCAAATGATGAGGGTGTGACCGTGTACCAGGATGAGTTAACGCCTTTGTCTTATACGAATCTGCCCTACGGAGATTACACACTTCACATTCAGACCCTTGATAAAAATACCTGGAGTATTCTTAGGGATGAAACCTATTCCATATATAAAAAGGCTCATTTTACCGAGCTTCCTATTTTCAGACTAATGATGATCCTTCTTGTTGCGAGTGTTGTGGCACTGTTTGTCTGGTGGTTTTTGCGGACTACCATTATCAGAAGACAGTATGAGGAAATTCGTATAGCCAAGGAGGAGGCTGAAAGGGCAAACAGCGCAAAATCAAGATTTGTTGCCAATATGTCTCATGAGATCAGGACGCCCATTAACACTATCATCGGAATGGACGAGATGATAATGAGAGAGGACAAGAGTCTTCCTATGGCTAAATATTCCGGTGCTATAACGGGATATGCAAGGTCAATAAAAAGAGCATCAGAGACGCTGCTTTCAATAGTTAACGATATTCTCGATATTTCAAAAATTGAATCGGGGAAGATGAATCTGGTTGAGAGAAGCTACGATCTTGATGAATTATTAAAAACCATAACGACAATGGTAAGGGTAAGGAGCAACGAAAAGGATCTTTTATTTGAAACTGAAATCGATCCGGAGCTGCCAAGATATCTTTATGGAGATGACGGTAAGATAAAACAGGTTTTGATGAATCTTCTCACAAATTCAGTAAAGTATACGAAAGAAGGCTCTTTTAAGCTTGTGATAAAGCTTGTAAAAAAGGAGAACGATACCTGTATCATTGACTATAGTGTATCGGATACCGGTATAGGTATTAAGCCTGAAGAAATGGATAAGCTTTTTTCAGCCTTTGAAAGACTTGATGAGCAGAAAAACAGCGGAATACAGGGAACAGGCCTGGGACTTAATATCTCCAGACAGTTTGTGAATATCATGGGCAATGAGCTTAGGTGCGACAGTGTCTATGGTGAAGGCTCGAAGTTTTACTTTAGTCTTACCCAGAAAATTGATAAGGATGAACCTATAGGTGAATTTTCTGAGGCAGAGGATGAAGCAGACAGTGAAATCTATATGCGGTCGTTCGTTGCTCCTTCGGCACGGATACTGGTTGTTGATGATAATGAGATGAACCTGCAGGTGCTTACGGGACTTCTGAAACCCACAAAGTTAAATATAGATACAGCCACAAGTGGAAAGGAGTGTCTTAAGAAGCTGGCAACGGAACATTACGAACTGGTTCTTCTGGATCACATGATGCCTGAGATGGACGGAATAGCAACACTCGAGAAAATAAGAGAAGAGGGGTATGAACTTCCTGTTTTTGCACTGACTGCCAATTCGGCACATAGCGGTGAAAATTATTATATTCAAAAGGGCTTTAATGGATACCTCGAAAAACCGATAAATATTAAGGTTTTGGAGGAGACCCTTAAAAACAATATCCCGAAGGAATTGTTGCAGGAGCCAAAACCGGAGGATTATATTCTGGAGAATAATGAAGAGGGAAATGAGGATGCAGCAAATGACCTGGAATGGCTGTTTGCGGTAGAGGATTTAAATGTTCAGGACGGTCTTTTGAACTGCGGAGGCAGAAAAGAATTTGAGGGAGCGCTTAATACCTTTTATTACACAATAGATAAAAAGTCGAAGGAAATTGAGAACGCCTTTGAAAATGGTGATTATGAACTATATTCAATTATGGTACATGCTCTAAAGAGCTCAGCAAGAATTATTGGAGCGTCGAGATTATCTGAGATTTCTGCTAAAATGGAAGAGGCAGGAAAAAACGGAGATATCGAAGCTATCAAGGAAGAAACACCGAAGCTTTTGCAGATGTACAGAGAGTTTTCGGAAAAGCTCTCGCAGCTGTCTGAGAAAACCAGAGAGGATACGAGGGAAGTCTGTGATGAGGATACAATAAATGAGGCATACGAGGCATTAAAGGAGTTTGCGGCCTTAATGGACTATGATTCCTTCGAGATGGTTCTGGAAGACATGACAAATTATAACTGCGGCGAAGAGAATAATGAAAAGTTTTCGCAGTTGCAGAGAATGCTTAAGGAGCTCAACTGGGACGGTATCAAGGATACACTGGGTGCGTAGTTTAAATTCATATCATTTTATAAAAATGGGGAATAGAAAATGGGTCTGTTTGATAAAGAATTGATGCTCATAGGAATGAAAGAAACGTTTGTAATCCGTGCGCTTGAAAAGCACCTGGATGAAGCGAGGATTCCATATTTCTTCGTAAAACCTGATATTGATGTTGTAAGTAAGCATTGGAACAGGGCAGCAGTTATAGCCTACTACCTCGACCAGTCTGAGAGGCTGGAGAGTTCCTTTTTACACTATTTGAATGAACATCTGACAGAAGATGATCTTCAGATCATTATCATAGGAGAAAAAGGTGATACGGATGCTGCGAAGAGTCAGCTGCCTTTTGGGAGAATTTTGAAAATCTTTTCAAGACCGCTCAACGTTGAGGATTTCATAGGCACGGTAAAGGATCAGCGAAGAAGTCTTATGGATCCGCCTAAAAAGAGTATCCTTGTGGTTGATGACGACGCGACCTATGTGGGCCTTGTCAGGGACTGGCTAAAGGAAAAGTACAAGGTTTCCATGGCAATATCAGGACTTCAGGCAATAAGTCTTCTCGCAACAACCCATGTCGATCTTATACTTTTGGATTACGAGATGCCGATCACAAGCGGCCCGCAGGTTTTGGAGATGTTAAGAAACGATCCTACCACTAAGCATATCCCTGTCTTTTTCCTGACGGGGAAGAGCGATAAACAAAGTGTTATGAGCGTAGTGGGATTAAAACCGGAAGGATATCTTTTGAAGAGCATTAATCGCGAAGAGCTCATGGCGGATCTTCAGAAGTTTTTTGCCAAAAGAAAATAATGGGCAGAGCCTATTAGGATAATTTATACAGAAGGAGTTTTTTACTAATGAAAAGTATTTTGGATTACGAAACAGTGGCACTCATCGATGATGATGATGCGGTGGAGATAATAGATCAAACAAAGCTCCCGGGAACAACGGAGATGATAAGACTCCGTACAGGAGAGGAGATTTGGAATGCAATCTATCTTTTACAGGTTCGCGGAGCACCGGCAATCGGTGTGGCAGCAGGCTTTGGACTTTACATACTTATGAAGCATTCCGGAGCTTCTACTTATGAGGAATTTATGAAGGAGCTCAGGGAAAAGAGTGATTACCTGAATTCCTCAAGACCTACTGCGGTCAACCTCTCATGGGCGCTAAAGCGTATGGAAGCTCATGTGGTGAAGGTTGCCGAAGAACTGGGATATACGGGAGGAGCTTCTGATGAAGGTGGAAAAGCTGCTTTTGACAGTGCTGCTATTATCACAGCAATGCGTGAGGAATCTGAGCGCATAAAGGCAGAGGACGTAGATGTATGCAGAAGAATCGGTGAGAATGGGCTTGCTCTGATCAAGGACGGCTACGGACTTCTTACACATTGCAATGCAGGACAGCTTGCAACCTGTAAATACGGAACGGCTACTGCACCCATGTATCTTGCTCATGAAAAGGGCTACAACATCAGAGTGTACTGCGATGAGACAAGACCGCTTCTTCAGGGGGCAAGACTTACGGCATATGAGCTTCATTCAGCAGGAATTGACACTACTGTATTGTGTGATAATATGTCCGCTTCGCTTATGAAGAGCGGCGCCATAGATGCGATATTTGTGGGCTGTGACAGAGTTGCTGCAAACGGCGATGCTGCAAATAAGATAGGAACCAGCGTTGTTGCCACAGTTGCAAAGCGCTACGGAATACCTTTTTATGTATGTGCTCCGACTTCTACGATTGACATAAATACCAAGACCGGAGATGACATCAAAATAGAGCAGAGAAAGCCCGAAGAGGTTACCGAGATGTGGTACAAGGAGCGCATGGCTCCCGAGGGAGTAAAGGTTTATAATCCTGCTTTTGATGTGACTGACAACGAGCTTATTACAGGAATAGTCACGGAATATGGCGTACTGCGTGCACCTTATTATGTTAGCATAGGTAAACTGTTTGACCAAATGTAAGCACGTTTAAACAAAACGGAAAAAAAGTGTTAAATGTTCATAAATTCGTTCAATTGCGTTGAGTGACAATAATATTCGGTGTTAGAATAATTTTGAGGGATTTTATGCACTTTTTGCATGCTCTTTCGAAATAAAATTTCCTATGAGGGATACCGGGGATGGCTGTTGTTACCGCTGATGAGGACAAAAGTTTATACCAGCCTGATTTAATAGCTAATGAGCTTCTCCTGATAAAAAAGCAGGGCGGAGATGTTGAGAAACTCAAGGAACAGAAATTCAACATCTATCAGCTGGCAGAGATCAGAAAGGGGCTCTCCACTGGCGTGGATGTAAGTCTGTATGCCAGACCGGATGTTCCCTGGAACGAGATGGAGGAAATCAGACTCGAGCTCCAAAGCGGAATAGATATGTCCGCTTATCGTGATGCCGGTTTTGATATAATGCAGCTGGCTGAGATACGAGAAGGACTCTCTGAGAATCTTGACGTATCAGAGTACGCAAGACCTGAATACTTTTCAGACCAGATGAAGCAGATAAGGTTGGGGTTAAAGGCCGGAGTGCCTGTTATTTTCTATCAGGATCCCAAGTATAACTGGTTACAGATGGCAGAAATAAGGATAGGATTAGAGCACGGAACTGATATATCCCATTATGCCAGCATAGATATGCCCTATATGAAGATGAGGGTTATCAGGGAGAGTCTTGAGGACGGACTTGAGCTTGATGAAAAACTCATAAGAAGAAAAGATGCGGCTACACTTGAGCAGATACATATTGCTTTCAAGGAAAAGATAGATATTAAAGAATATATTGATAAGAATTTTGATGCTGAGCAGCTTGAGCAGATTCGCAAGGCAAAGCAGGAGGGAATAGAGGATATAGACCGTTATTTCCTTTTTGGCATGCGCGGAGAGTGTATGCATGAAGTGAGAAAGGGCCTTGAACAGAATCTTGATGTTTCCGTTTACGCTGAGGAAGCATACAGCTGGAAGCAGATGAGAGAATTAAGGCTGGGACTCGAGCATCAGATAGATGTCACTCCCTATGCGAAGCCTCTTTACCGCGCTGATCAGATGCGTGAAATAAGAAAAGGCATAGAGAATAACATAGATATAAATCTTTATAAAAGTATGGTTCATCCTGCCCAGGAAATGCGCGTTATGCGCAAGTGGCTTGAGGAGGGAAAAACTCTTCCGAGTAACTTAAGTAAGCTTTTTTCCGGACAGCTCGAGGAAGAGCTTCAGAGGCCTGCTGATGAAGAATTAAAGGCATTACAATTCCTTCAGACAGAGGAGGGACGCCTTATAGATATAACCGAAGACAAAATGCAGTGCTATTTTACTCTTCCGCTTGGAATCAAGGGAACCACTTATACTCTGGAAAAAGTGGTAAAGCTTCTCTTTAATGCGAGAGTCAGAAGAGGCGTGAGCCGAAAAGCGATTGAAGAGATGATAGAGGGTAAGAAGTACGGCAAGAAAACGCTTGTTGCGCAGGGAAAGCTTCCCGTTGACGGAACTGATGCGCACTATGATTTTTTACTAAAGCTAAGCGAAGAAATCATGCCGGATATGAACACGGGAGAAAGCGCAGACTTTTCAAGGGTCAAGGTGTTTGATGAAGTAAAGCTCGGCGATAAGCTGGCGGTATATCATCCCGCAACTCCCGGGGAGGACGGCTTTGATGTTACAGGTAAGCTCCTTAAGGCTAAGGCCGGAAAGGGTAAACCGATCCTTAAGGGACAGGGCTTCATGCTTCTTAGTGATAAGAAGACCTACGTATCTGCCATCGCAGGAGTCGGACGTATTCAGAATGGCGAGATCAGAATCGACAGAGCAAAGGTCTATGAATCGCTTGTAAACGTTAAGGAAAAAATTGTCTACGACGGAACCATCTGGGTGAAGGGTGATGTGGACAATGTCTATATACAGGCCAAGGGTGATGTGGTTGTTGACGGCAGTGTATCCTGTGCTGACATTCATGCAGGCGGCCGTGTTGTTGTAAGAAAAAGTATAGTTGGAAATGTGAACGACAGAACGTCCATATCGGCAGGTGGTATTGTGGCAGCAGCTCATCTTGATACAGCAAATATCAAGTGCAAGGGAGATCTTATCTCCAATGACTGCATGAACTGCAATGTGTCTGCCGACGGAAAGGTCCTCATGCTTGGTGAAAAGGGGCTTATCAGCGGAGGTGTGGTCACTTCCCTTCGCGGAGTTGAGACGGCGGTTCTTGGAAGTAAGAGCGTAAAGGACACTATTGTAAGGACGGGAATTACCGAAGAGCTCGATTATGAATATCAGAGTCTTCTTAGAAATGTGAGCCGAATATATCAGGAATTAAAGGTTTACGAGCAGCAGCGCGGAAAGCTCGCACAGTTTAACGATAATACAAATAAACAGGCACTTCAATTGAAGATCAAAGTCAACGCAGAGTCCGCTATCAAAGAGGCAGAGCTTGAAAAGCTCAATCTCAGAAAAAAGACAATTGAAGCCGAGATGGAATCGGTTAAGGACGCCAAGGTAATAGTTTCAAGACTGGTATTTATTGGGACCAGCGTGAAAATCGGAAACAGGAATCTTAGAGTGCATGACACCCTGGAAACATCGAGAGGAATAACCTTTACCTCGAAGGGTGGCGAACTGGTGATGCTTGATGGTGAGAAGCTAATAGCAAGGAGTTAAAAAGTGGCTGGCAAGAGTATTCTGATTGTAGATGATACCGAAATAAATAGAGGCATTCTTAGTGAGATATTTAAGAATGAATTTGGCATCCTGGAAGCTGAGAATGGGCGCAAGGCACTTGAGATAATTGCTCATCAAAAGAGTGAGATTGCGGCTATTCTGCTTGATATTGTCATGCCTGAAATGGATGGCTTCAGACTTCTTGAAGAGCTTTTTAAGCACAAGATTCCGGATAAGATACCGGTACTTATGATCACTGCAGATGCTACTGCGGAAACAGAGAGAAAATGTTATGAAAATGGCGCGAGCGATGTAATTCATAAGCCATTTGATTCAATAATTGTTAAACATCGTGTAAAAAGAGCAATCGAGCTCAATATGAGCAAACAGGACCTTGAACAGAAGGTCAGCGACCAGACTAAGGTTTTGAAAAAGCAATTCCTGGTTTTGAAAAAGCAGGAGGAGCGCCTAAGGGATTATAACAGCAGAATAATTGATACGATATGTACGATAGTTGAGTTCCGTAATCTGGAATCCGGATATCATCTTAAGAGAATCAAGGGCTTTGTACAGATTCTTGGAAATGTTGCAATGAGAAATTATCCGGAATTCGGGCTTACACCCCACAAGATAGAGGTTATTACCAACGCCAGTGCAATGCATGATATAGGAAAAATCACTGTGCCTGATGCAATTCTGCTAAAGCCCGGACGTCTTACCACTGATGAGTTTGACATAATGAAATCCCATACCACAAGGGGCTGTGAGATTGTTAAGATGCTTGCAGATCTGCAGGATAAGGAATATCTTGAGGTCAGCTATGATATATGCAGACATCATCATGAGAAATACGACGGCAAGGGATATCCCGACGGGCTGAAGGGAGAGGAAATCTCTATTGCAGCGCAGCTTACTTCGCTTGCTGACGTCTATGACGCTCTTGTAAGTGACCGTGTTTATAAATCTGCATTTGCCCCCAGCAAGGCTTATGAGATGATCAAAAACGGAGAGAGTGGAATATTCTCCACAAAGATGCTGACCTGCTTCGATATTGCCCGTCCCGAAATGGAAGCAATGGTTGCAAGAACAAAAGCCGAGGAAGAAGCAAACGAAAGCGCGGGCGGAAGCGGCCTCCTGAGCCAGTAAAAAATCACACGTCGAACAAAAAAGAGAGACAAGGCTTTAAGCCTTATCTCTCTTTTTTCATCAACGTGTGTGAAAGGGCGCACGACGTCCGGGGGACGTCGGTTCTGCGCCGACCGGAGCGAAGCGGAGATCGAACCTGTTCGAAGCCGATAGGCGTCGAACAAAAAAGAGAGACAAGGCTTAAAGCCTTATCTCTCTTTTTTCATCAACGTGTGTGAAAGGGCGCACGACGTCCGGGGGACGTCGGTTCTGC
>JAEEGL011042619.1_pt1 | contig 10643 bp, 5 predicted proteins | sample 9134231 | NCBI WGS metagenome assembly JAEEGL01 (sample SAMN16246548, study PRJNA631951) | gut metagenome | biome: gut microbiome; feature: rumen; material: fiber-attached | host: Bos | place: Iran: Karaj | collected 2018-10 | reverse complement strand
GACACTTCATGTAGTATATATCCATGACCTGCAGTTAGTCCTTCTATCGTTTTAGGATTATTTGTTGTTGTCCATTCTTGTACTACTGAATTATCAGTCGCATCTAATATCTGCAATACTACTCCTGATATATTATTATTCTTACTATCAACTTTTGTTACTTCTAATTTTGTTTTTGTATCAGACATAGTCACTGTTATGTCACTTCCATCAGTTGGTACTGTAAATTGTTTTGATACTGCTTTTGCATATCCGTTTGGTGGAGTAACTTCTTCTAAAGTATATGTTTTTCCTGCTGTTAGAACTCCATTTATTTCATGTGTACTTGTAGTACTTGTCCAACTATCTATTACTGTCGAACCATCTTTTACTTGTAAGACTGCTCCTTCTAATGGATTATTATCTTCATCTGTTTTTAAAATATTCATTTTTGTTTTTTTATCTGTCATTGTTACTGTTAATACATTTTCATTATTATTAACTGTGAATTCTTTATCTGCTGATACTACATATCCGTCTGGTGCACTTACCTCATGTAATTTATATGTTTTGCCTGCGACTAGTTTTCCTGTAATACTATGTGCTTCTGTTGTAGTTGTCCACTCTTCTACTGTTGTTATTCCATCTTTTACTTGTAAAACAGCTCCTGCTAGTGTGTTTCCATTTTCATCTTGTTTAATAATACTTACCTTAGTTTTTGGATCTGTCATTGTTACTGTTTGGTTAGTTTGAGTATTATCTGCAGTAAACTTAACATCAGCTGATTTGATATATCCTGCTGGCGCACTTACTTCATGCAATGTATATTCTTTTCCATTAATTAACCTATTTTCTACTGCGGTTGCTTCTGTTCCAGTTGTAAATGAATAAACTACTTCATTATTTTCATCTAATATTTGTAAGTTTGCACCACTTATACTATTTCCATCTTCATCTACTTTTTCTATTGTTACATTTGCTGTATCCATTTTTACTTCAACTATATTTCCATATATTCCATCTATATTACTTAATATTTGTCCATTTGAATCTATCGCATTCCATTCTGTCCAGAAACCATTATATGCATATGGTGCTGTTATTTTACTTGGCGCCTTCATATTAATTATTACATATAGTGTTGTGTCTGGTGTAATAATAGCTGATCTTCCTTGTGAATCTAATATCTCAAATGCTAAGGATTTAACAGTTGAATAATTTACTGTATCTAGTGTTGTTAATAGCTTCCAATCTGGATTAATTGTGACTCCATTCTTAAGTGAGCCCGCTTTTTCATTAGTTGAATAATATGTTCTTACTGTATATCCTTTTGACTCTAAATATGATGTATCTACTCCATTGAATGTTCCTTGCCATTTACTCTCTGTAGTAACAGGTTTAAATGCAGATTTATCATGATCATAATAATATGATTCTAAATTATCATAAATTACTACATTTGTTACAGATGATTCAGTAGAATTATAAAATCTATTTTTATATTCATATAAACCATTTGGTTCTGTAATTGCTGAATCTGCCCATTCATTATTATATACTTTATTATTTCCATCTAACTTGTATGATCTAACATACTTAGTTAGCGCTCCTTGTGATGCATATGCTTCTAAAAGTGTTGTTGATTCACTACTATAATTCAATAAATCTATAGTACTGCCATTTTCATTTATATCAGCTGCATCTGAATCAAAATATCCTGAATCTTTATAAGCAGAATCGTAATGATAATAAGAATATGATGGTTCCCAAGTATCATCAGTTAATTCAACACCACCTGGTTCTAAATTGACATATGCATAATTATTATATGTTAAGCCATATTCTGGAATTGATTCGTATGGAATATATGCTTTGAATGAAACCTCATATGGAGTAGTGGTACCACTAGATCGAAAATCAACATCAGTAAAATCTGAATATACATGTATCCAAGTTCTTCCTGTATTGTTCCAATTGTATTTTATTTCATATGATGTATGAGAATTTAAAAACTCTGCGAGTTCATCATTTGACGAAAATTTTTCTCCATTAATTGTGTAATAGTTATAACTATAATATCTCTTTACATTGATAATTGGACTTTCTAAATACATTCCAGCAGGTAACAAATCATACGTATCAATTTTTGTAAAAGGGGTGTCTCTTTTATAACCATAGGAACCACTATGATTTGGGTAATAATAAAATTCTGCCTTCCATCTATCCAATTCATATTTTTCGCTTCTTTTCCATTTAGTTATATAATATCCTTCTTTTGGATAATTATACTTTACATATGCATAATCTCTTCTTGGATAGTGTCCATATGTCTCATAGTCCCACTGTGCTAGTCCATCATTATATCCTGTCCCTGTATAGGATGACTCACTCGCACCATTTAGAAGATTTCCTTGATCATCATAAACGTCAAAATAGGCAAAGTTATATAGATAACCTTTAGTTCCTATACTTCCAATGTCTTCTTTTGAATAATTTACATTTGTATAAAGACTCACTTCATCCTTTATAGATTCTTTCATATTATATATTTCAATATACCAACCAACTATATTAGTCTCACTGAAATTAAATTCTTTTCTTGCACTTGTATCAAATATACCGGCATTAGAATCATCATTATTTGAATATAATACGTAATTATTAGTTCCAGCATACCTAACAAATAGTTTTGCCTGATATGTTTTTATAGGGTTGCCATTACCATTTTTTAATATAGGAATGTTTATGTAACTGAAGTAATATTCATTATCACTAAGCCATTCTTTTTTTGTTCCATCCGCTGATTCAATATATTCTCTATCATCACCAATTCTTACAGTTAATGGGGTTCCTGTGTAGGTTGTTATTGGTCTAATATAAAACCTTTCTGCATCATTATCATCTTTTATTTTTTGAAAACTTAAAATTTCATTATTATATTGTTTATAACCAGTATATGTACTAGAATACACATGTTTTTTAAGTCCATAATTTCCTGGAGGATAGTCAAATTTAAAATCATTTAGATTAACTTCAATTGTATCTTCCGTGATATATTCAACTTCATGAGTATATGAATTAGAATATGAATCATAATAATAGTTATCATACTCTGCATCTCTATATTGTCCATAGAATTTGGCAGTATTTGTTATAGTTTCACCATCAAATTCAGAGAGTGGATATCCAATATAAAATGACCATTGTGGATAGTCATAATTCGTACCACTCTTCTTAACATAATATTCATTCGAGTCAGAAGTAATTTCATTCATATTATTATCTAGAATTATACAATTTTCACTTGGTAATTCTTCTTTTATAAGTAAAAAATTTGATGCTTCACTACTCCATCCTGTAAAAACTTCTCTTAAACTAGAATTCAATGGAGAACTACTAATTTGATAATTAACCCAGATATAATCATCTGATGGTATTCCATCCATTGATTTTATTTTTTCTGCTTTTTTTGTAATTTTATAACCTGATTTAGGATAGTTTAGGGTCACTTTTTTAGTATCACTTATTAAGCTGTTATCGTCTACTGTATTAACAAGTTTCGCATTAAACTCTTTATAAGATGGTTTTTCTTCTTGTGTTGTGGAATCATATCTTATATAAATCTTATCAGCTTGAATAGCATAAGCTATTTGAAACATTCCTTGTAGGTTATCTTTTCCATCCTCAACAGCTAATTGTTTATTGTTTGTAAAAACATAGTATTCATTATTATCAATTGTTTCAGTTGTGTAATTCCACTCATAGCCGTCTTCCACAGGACCTGCCGCAACATTAGTTGTTGCAGAATATAGTTCATAATCAGAACTATTACCTCTTCCTATCTTATATTTAGGAATATAGATTTTTAGTGTACCAGGTTCAAAACTACCTTGACCTGTATAAGTATATGAGGTTTGTAATGTAATGTACTTATACTCACCCCCCGAATGAAATTCATGTTCAATAGTTGAAACCGAATTGGTTTTATCGACAACATTTTCTCCAGGATTATTTGTATACATGTCAAATTGGAATTTCCATCCCTCTAGTGAACCTTCTCCATAAACTGGATCCATGTAATCTTGTTTTGCTATCTCATGTGAAAAATACCTTCTGTTAAATAATCCTATTGCTATTACTAATATAACAATACCTAGAACAAGTATTCTTTTTCTAATTCTTATTCTTTTTAATAATTTCATACATTTTATCCTCACTTACTATATTTTTTATATTATCATTTATATAATATCACATTATTCTAAACCATGAAAGATGAATTCACTAATAAAATTGCATTAATAAAAAAGTTTGAATTACTTCAAACTTTTTGTTTCTATTTTTTTCTTAACATGTTTTAAGAAATCTTTTTGAGACATTGTTGTTGTTTCTTTTTCTCCATATAATCTAAAGCTTATTTCTTTATTATCTTTTTCATTGTCTCCTAAGATTATTGTATATGGAATCTTGCTTGTTTGTACTTCTCTTAATCTATATCCTAGTTTTTCATTTCTGTCATCTAGTTCTGCACGGATACCATTATCTTTTAACCATTCAGTTACTTCTTTTGCATATTCACCTTGATATTCAGAGTTTACTGGTAATACTTTCATTTGTACTGGAGCAAGCCATAATGGTAATACTCCTTTAGTTTCTTCTAAGTAGAATGCAATAAATCTATCGATAGAACCTAGAATTGCTCTATGGATTACTACCGGAGTTTTCTTTTCTCCATCAGCATCTACATATTTTAGATCAAATCTCATAGGTAAGCAGAAATCTAATTGACAAGTAGATAATGTATATTCATTTCCTACCGCTGGTTTTACTTGAACATCTAATTTTGGTCCGTAGAATGCTGCTTCACCTTTCTTTTCAACATAATCTATTTTTAAATCATTTAATACTTCTCTTAATTTATCTTCAGCATTATTCCACATTTCATCATCGTCATAATATTTTACTTTGTCTTCTGGATCTCTTAGTGATAATTCAAATCTATAATCTTTAATTCCCATTTCTTTATAAACTTCTAGAATTAAATCAACAACACCTTTAAATTCGTCTTCAATTTGTTCAGGTGTACAGAATATGTGGCAGTCATTTTGGCAGAAAGTTCTAACTCTTTCTACTCCTTTTAATGATCCACTAGTTTCATAACGACAGTCTCTAGCAATTTCAGCGATTCTTATAGGTAATTCTCTATATGAATGAATATCATTTCCATAGATTACCATATGATGAGGGCAGTTCATTGGACGAAGAACAAATTCTTCTCCTTCAACTTCCATTATTGGGAACATTGCATCTTTATAATGTTCTAAATGTCCTGATGTTCTATATAAATCAACATTTCCTAGAGGTGGAGTTTGAACATGTTTATATCCTCTTTTAATTTCTTTATCTCTAATATAGTTTTCTAATAAATTCCACATGATAAAACCATTTGGTAAATACATTGGTAATCCTTTACCTACAAGATCATCTATTAAGAAGATTCCTAGATCCTTACCTATTTTTCTATGATCTCTTTCTTTTGCTTCTTCTAGTTCTTTTATATGAGCTTCTAAATCTTCTGGAGTTTCAAAGCAAATACCATAGATTCTTTGTAACATCTTATTGTTAGCATCACCTTTCCAATAAGCTCCACTAACTTTTAATAATTTAAAATTCTTTAATACTTTTGTATTTTCTACATGAGGTCCTCTACATAAATCAGTAAAATCTCCTTGAGTATAAGTTGAAATTGTAGTTTCATCTTCATCCATTCTAGAAATTAAATCTACTTTATATGGATCATCTTTAAATTCTTTAAGTGCATCTTCTTTAGATATTTCTTTTCTAATAATATTTTTTGCATCTTTTGCACACTTTTTCATTTCTTTTTCTATTTTTGGTAGGTCTTCTTCAACAATTACTTTGTCTCCTAGATCTATATCATAATAGAATCCTTCTTCTACAACAGGTCCTACCCAAAACTTAGCTTCTGGATATAAATGTTTAACTGCTTGTGCAAGTAAATGTGCACAAGAATGGTTTAATTTATTTAGTTTTTCATCTTCTTTTATGTTTATCATTTTTCTCTTCTCCTTCTATTTTAACTATATCTTTATCTTCTTCATTATTATTTTCTGATTCTCTGGTTCGCATAATTACTTCTTCTTGATTTAATTCTTCTTGCATTAATTTATCCATTATTTCCATACTATCTTTAGAATGACTTCCATCAATAATATTTCTCTCCATATAATCACCTCAATAAAAAAAACTCCTATTAATATAGGAGTGAATTACACGGTACCATCCTTGGTTTTACTTAATTTATATAACGGTTTCCCGGAATGGAATTATCCTCCATTCTACTACAAAAGTAGTAATAGATAAGTCTTTTAATTCATTCTCACCTTACATGAACTCTCTTGGTAAAAGATGCTTTCTATCTCGTCTTTTGTCAACGTAATTAAATTGATTGTAGCACTAATTTTATTATTTTGCAACTATCTAGAGTCCCAAGAGCCTGGAACATTCATTACAGAGCCCGCTCCATAGAAGCCTTCTCTATATCTTCTTTTAACATAACTAAACAGATTTCCGTTTGCTCCACAGCTAAAGTTTGCTCTATTAAAATCACAATCATCTGCTACTACTAAGTGTAGATGTACTCCTGTTGATAATCCTGTTGTTCCCATTTGACCTAATGCATCATTTATTGTTACTGGTTTTCCAACATACAAATCACTAGCATATCTTGATAGATGGGCATATAAAGATGTATATACTCTTCCATCAACTTCATGTCTTACTGAAACAATTAGCGCTCCATAGTTATCTCTATAGATACTTGATATAGTTCCGTTTGCTATAGGGAAAACTATTTCATTTTGCCCATTTGGTGAAGTAATATCATATGCAGCATGCCCATAAGATGGATATTGACTTACTCTACCAGTATTTGTTGGTAGATACCAAATTCTTTCAGGTTGCTTTATTTCTTCTTTCTTCTCTTCTGTAATATTTAGACTATATTCTTCTACTTCTCCTAATCTAGTTCTTGGTGAATTTCTATTAAGCATACTTAGTATATTGGTATCTCCTCTAATAGTAGAATTATTAGTTCTAGCCATATCTTTAGTATTTATATATTCAAATTCAAATATATTATTATCATTTTTTAATACGGGTAATAAATATATAGTAATAGAACAAATAAATACAAATACAGATAAGAATATTATTAGTTTTCCATTTCTAATATATCTATCTTCCATATTTCTTCTCCTCAAAACGGGTATATTTTATAATAAATTTCAATAAAAGTCAATTTTTGAGGTTTTGTCTATTTAAAAAACACTTCTTATTAAAAGTGTTTTAAATTATATTCTTTTTGTAAACTTTTCCAATGAAAAAGCACACCTTAGGTGTGCTTTGATTTTCATTATTTTCTTTTTACTAGAGATCTTTTTACTCCATCTATAAATAGACCTTTTCTAGTTTCTTTTTGATTTAAGACATCTTTTTTTCTCATTAATTCTTGTTCTAATTCATATAATTCGTCATCAGTAGGTTCTCTATCAAAACACACTTCATAACAATGTTCTACAATTAGGCCTGACGCTTCACGAAGAGGTGCACAACATTTTGCATAATGATCTAAGTGTAGTCCATCGTGAGCTCCTTCTATATCATAACTTCCTCTTGGACTTAAACTCTTAATTGTTCCAAGTAAGGAATCCACTTGAGATGTTTGATATGTCTTTTTTAAATCTTCTATCATTATACCAATTTGTTCTTTTGTTGTTTCATCTTCTTGTAGAGTTCTATATAGACATGGGCGGTTATTTTCTGCAAACATTGTTGCGACATGATGTCCTACTAATAATTCAGTTAGATCTACTATTTTTCTAGAAAAAGTGTCTGAATGTTCTTCTGTTGTTTCGTCTGACTTCATATCAGCATTAAAATAAATAGGACTCAAGATATCTGTTACATCTCTTAAATTATTAATTGTCTCATTTAATTGATCATCTTTAGTTCCAGATTTTAAGATGTAATCCACTTCATCAAATGAAGTATTTAAATCTACTTTTGTAATTGTTTTTGGATGGAATTCTCTTACTACTCCTTCTTCTCTAGATATCTCAAAATAATGACTTCTTGTATATCTTGGTTTATCTTGTTTTAGAGATGCTAGATCAGCAGAAATTCTATAATCAAACATTGGAATTGATTTAGAATATGGTTTTCCATTTATTTCATATCTTATTGGTAGATAGATATTACTACCTCTAGATATTGCTTCTTGTATTACAGGAGAATCATATTCAAAATAAGCTAATGGATTAGCAATATGTACCCCTAATAAATAATTTCCATTTTCAAGTCTTCTACATGACAAAGCTTGATCCATAATAGTAGTTTTTTTATCAATTGAAATTGTATAATCTTGAGTTACTGGTAAGCCATCAACAATAACTTCTTCTTTTGGATAATACATTTCAAGTTTTTCTGGTAATTCTACATCTATTTGATAACGTGATGCTATATTTTCTATATCTTTATCTAATTCATCATTTGATAATACTAATGATTTTAAATTAGTCATCCACTTAATTTTTTGTTTTCTTTGTCTTCTATCTCCTTTAGAAACATTAATATTATCAAGTGCGTTATATATTTCTTGTAGAATACTTTTTTTATCTTTATCTCTTAAATGAAATTTTCTTTGTGATGAAATAGTTGCTAGTATATTCATATAATATAGAGTTTTTTCTTCATCAAGTCTATTAATGCTTTCAATATTTTTTTCTAATACTCTTTGATATAAGGTTACTCCTTTTTTATCTCGAGTATTTACTAGTTCTGGCATCTTTGCAAATACTTTAGTTAAATAAATTGTATCTGTATTTTCAGAAACTATATATTTTAATAGTTTATATTCATTGATATCATCTGAAGTGAAAATTTCTAGGCGAAGAACTTTTTTCTCTAATTCTTCTAGTCTTGCTAGGGCTTCATCAACATTAGCAAACTTTTTCTTTCTCTCTACGCCTATTCTATAAATCTTTTGATTTAATTTTCTAATTCGATAATTACTTAATTTTCTATCATATTCAGTATTTAATAATACTCTTTCTAAGTACTCAAAAGCTATATCAAGGTTATCTATGTCATCTTCTCCAACATACCTATCTAATCTTTCATTAATATAGCCAAATAATGTTTCTAAAATATCTGACCCAAAAGAATCAATATATGCAGAGAATTCTTGTACTCCTATACTGTTACTCATTTCTATCGACCTCACTATATCTTTTTCATACTTCTTCATTTCACTACACCCTTCTATTCTTACTTACTAATTTTTCATTAACAGTTAACTGTTTAATTCTTTCTATTATTCTTCTAGCTTTTAGAGAATCAATTCCACTAGAAGTAATTGATAATTGTTTTTCTAGTTCATCAAGAGTTAGGTTTGATGTAAAAAATGTTGGTAAATTTTCTTCCATTCTATATTGTAAAAGTGGAGATAAAATTTCGTCTCTTGACCAAGGGGTTTCATTTTCAGCTCCAATGTCATCTAACAATAATAATGGTGCTTTTTTTATATAGTCGAATTTTTCTTCATAATCTGTTTTGAAAGAGGATTTAAGATTTCTTAGTAATTCTGGATAGTATACTAAAGCGCTTTTTACTCCACGACGTGCCATCTCATTAAATAGAGCTGCAATTAAGTATGTTTTTCCGGAACCAAAAGATCCATAAAGATACATGCCTTTAGGTTTATCTTTTTTATCATAATTATCTATAAATTCTTTAAAAAATTTGATTATAGGTAATCTTAATTTGTCATCCTTATAAATATTTTTTAAGGATGCTTCTTTAATATTTTTATTCATCTCAAATAATGCAATGTTTTCACTGTATTCATTTTTCTTATCTTCTTTTATTTTTCTTTCACAAGGTACATATTCAAAAATAATGTTATTGTTGTTTTCAATTGGTGTTTCTTTATATCCTGTTACTTTGTTCTTACAACTTCCTAGTCCTTTGCAATTAAGACAATTTTGATGCTCTATAAAAGCATCCTCTAATAAGGAAGTATATTTAATTAATGTTTCTTCTTTAATTTTTAATCCGTATACAAAATCTTTAAAATCTTTGTCTGCACAAGCATCCATAAAAGTGTGTTTTAGGTCAGTTTTATTATTTGAACTTATTAAATTATTAACTTGTTCCATAAAACCACCACCACTAACTTTAGTTTATCAAAAGATGAATATATTTTCTATATATTTTACACTTTTTTTATTATTGTTTTATATTTTTACATAAATAATAATTATTTTTGACCAATTGAAATAATTGTATCTTTCTTAATCATTATAGATCTATACTTTCTGTGTGGATTTGCAAACTCTACTGCATCAGCTAAAGTGATACAATCCACATCATTTGATATTAGTACTCCTGCAAAACCCGTAGAAAAAGTACTATATGGAACAATACAATAAACTGCTACTTCAGTATTTTAATATCTATTAATCATTATTTATCGCCTCATAATACTGCGTATTATCCCTTCCTACGGATTACAAGCCTCGATTTCTAATTTATTATTTTTAATTTTAAACATGATACTACCATCTTGATCTGTTCTATATATT
>JAEEGL010069452.1_pt1 | contig 10643 bp, 6 predicted proteins | sample 9134231 | NCBI WGS metagenome assembly JAEEGL01 (sample SAMN16246548, study PRJNA631951) | gut metagenome | biome: gut microbiome; feature: rumen; material: fiber-attached | host: Bos | place: Iran: Karaj | collected 2018-10 | reverse complement strand
GACGGCAAGCCTTTGAACTATCTTACAGGTCCTGTAATTTTTGGTGAGCCTGGAACAAACGGACAGCACTCCTTCTACCAGCTGCTCCACCAGGGAACAGACATTATTCCTCTTCAGTTCATCGCCTTTAAGAAAAATCAGACAGGTGATGATGTTGTGATTGAAGATTCTACAAGCCAGGTTAAGCTTTGCGCTAACGTAACAGCTCAGATTGTAGCCTTTGCCTGCGGAAAAACAGACGAAAATCCTAACAAAGCCTTTGCCGGTAACCGCCCAAGCAGCCTCATCTACGGTGACCAGCTTAATCCGGAATCTCTTGGTGCTCTTCTTGCCCACTACGAAAACAAGGTTATGTTCCAGGGCTTTATCTGGAATGTAAACTCTTTCGACCAGGAAGGCGTTCAGCTCGGTAAAAAGCTTGCCAAAACCGTTTTGAGCGGCCAAATGGAAGGCGCCCTCAAAGCCTACGCCGGTTTGCTGATATAGAAAAAAGTATCAAGCATAGTTTACGCATTGTTTTTAATAGAAATCAATTTTATAGAATTGATTGAAAAAAACAGCGGGAGGAAGAGGAACGGCTTTCGAAAACACTCTATTTTGCTGCCGCTTTGCGGCAACGTATATAATTACAAGGCAAAATAGCGTGTAGCACGCGAGCGTGCGGTTTCGAAAGACGTGACTCGACCGGTAGCTGTTTTTTTTTGTATAAGTGTTTATAAAACTAATTTCCGATGATATTTTTCCGCCATTGTTTTTTATGCACTTTTATTGTATAATTATTGTATATTTATTCATTTTTTTTTGAAACTACAATAGCATACAAGCTGGGGTCTATATGAAAGAACGCAAAGCACGCTTAAAAGCAATCAAAAATCTCATCAAGAAGAACACAATTGAAAGTCAGGATGATCTGCTTGCTCTTCTACAAAAGGAGGGCTTTGACGTTACTCAGGCTACTTTGAGCCGCGACTTAAAGCTTTTAAAGGTTGGAAAAGTGCCGGATGGAAAGTCTGGATATATGTACGATCTTCCGGGAGATGATGACAGTGGAGAATCTGAGGCAATTTATGTTCAGGATTTTCTTCGCGGTTATGTAAGCATCGACTGGAGTGGAAATATTGTAGTAATCAAAACCTTCCCGGGACATGCCAACACAGTTTGTAATGCAATTGATAATCTTAATCTTAATGAGATTCTGGGAACTGTTGCCGGCGATAACTGTATGTTTGCCTGCTTGCGCGAAGGTGTTACCGGCAGACAATTTATGGATAAGCTAAAAAAACTTATTCCAGGAATAGAAGAAGGCTGAAAAAGTTGTTATACTAGTGAACTATGATATTTACTAGTACAAGAAATAATAATCTTGCGGTTCCGTTTTCTCAGGCAGTTTTAAAATCTCTTCCCGAAGATGGTGGAGTTTATGTTCCGTCTGCCTCTTCCTTTGAGGACTTACGCCGCTGGATTTATTACATAAACAAAAATACTCCTTTTACTTCAATTGCAGGAACCCTTACTTCTGCTTTTATGCAGGATGAGTTTTCTCCAATTATTTGTGAAACTATAGCAACCTCTGCATTTCCTTTTTCTCCGGTAATCTCCCAACTTGACGATAATCTTTTTCACCTGGAGCTTTTTCACGGCTACACCGGCTGCCACCGCGATTTTGGCGTAAGTTATCTCTGTTCTTATCTTGAGACAACAAATGAGCTTCTTGGAAAAAAATCTGTTTTTGTAGATTTTACTCACGGTGAGCTTGGTGCTTTGCTCGCAAAGGTTCTGAAAGGTAAGAAAAACATAAAGGCTGTAATGCTTTACGAAAAGGGTACTGTCCGCGGACTTCATGATGATGATTTAATCTGGAACGGCGGTAACATTCTTCCAATAGAGGTTGAAGGCTCTGAAAAGCAGATTAAAAACATTATTCGCGAGCTTTTTTCTGATGATGATTTTGCAGAACGCTACAATTTGACGCTTGCAAATACGACAAATGTCTGCCGCCTTATGTCGCAGATTTTTTATTTTCCGTATGCGTTTGCACAGATTAAGGAAAATCTTCACGGAGATATTTACTATGCCCTGGAAGCTGGAAATTATTCCACTTTGGTTGCGGGGCTTTACAGCTGGCGTTTTGCTCTTCCACTGAATGGTTTTTACATTCCATCAACACCGGCGCTTTGTGCAGATGCAAAAGGCAATCCTGTTGTTCTTGATTCTTATGTTGAAATGGACAAACGGGGAGAGGTAAATCCGGTCAATCCTGCGAATATTGAACGCCTTGAATCTTTCTTTGGAAAAAATGAACTGATGATTCGAAGCTTTGTTTATCCTTGTGAGGTTTCAGAACGGAACCGCGAAAAAGCCGCCAAAGAATTGTTTATAAACTATGGAGTTATGGCAGACCCGGGAACAGCCGGAAGCTATGCTACAATTCTGGAAAATAAAGATGAGATTCTCAATGATGACGGCACCTTTATACTTGTATCTCAGAATCATCCGGCTTTAAGCAGCGATTACTGCCGCCATGTTCTTGGTGAAAGCCCTGAAATCCCGGCAACAGTTGCAGACAGCTTAAAACCATATATACTTAGACGACCGGTTCTTGCAACGCTTGAGCAGCTTAAAGATTTAATTAAGCAGAACTTCTAGAATAAATGTCATTTTCGGGTTAAGCCCAAAAATGACAGGCTTCAGCCTTTATTCAGCATCTTTCTTTTTCTTTGCCGGAGCCTTTTTTGCCGCAGTTTTCTTCGCTGTAGATGCTTTTTTCACAGCAACTGTTTTTTTCTCTGCAGGCTTTTTTGCTGCACTGTTTTTTGCAGAAGAAGCTTTTTTCGAAACAGTTTTTTTCTCTGTGGATTCCTTCTTTGTAACAGGCTTTTTCTTTGCCGATTCAAACTGCTTTAGGAACAGCTCGCATTTGTATGCAGCTTTTACCCGGGCAGCGTTCAAAAGCTTAAAGAACTTTATTACTTCTTCAGCTTTATCTTTTGAAGCAGACAACAGCATAAGCATTTCAATCTGATTAAGGCTGTTCTCCATCATCTCTTTATTGAACCATTTTACATTGTCAAAGGTATTAACGCCGCTCAATGGACCGGCAAACTTGCTTTCTGTAAGGAACGAAACAACTTTATATGCAGCATCTTTTTTGTTTTTTGCAATAGCTGAAGTTGAAGCGGAATTAGCTGCAAGAATAAAGAGCTTCTGGAAATCTGCACGATAATTTTTATTAAGGAACTCGTTGAACTTTCTTCCAAGATTCCATTCTGTGGCAAATCCGTTTTCGGCAAACTCTCCGGCAAGTGCCCAGCTTAAAAGAATTGCTCTAAGCTTGTCGTTTCCAAGAAGCATAAGCTTTGTAAAGCTTGCAGCATCTGTACAGCGGGCAAGCATCTTGTTCAAATCTGCCGGCTTTTTAGGTTCTTTTGCGTTCAGTATTCCTGTAACAGTCTTTACTCTTGATTTGAACAGTGTATAAGCCTTTTCTGCAGAACCCTTTAAGCCTGCTGTTTTGTATGCTTCCTTGTAGAAATCAATTGCTTCTGTTTTACATTCGCTCACTATTTCCGTAAGTTTTTTAGCGCTGAGTGTCGCAGTGGTACCGGTTTTCTTTGCAGCATTGTCAGCTTTCTTTGTACTGGATGGTTCAGTTGCTGAAGCTTCATATTCTTTTAGGATTTTTGCAACAGATTTTTCAGTGAACGTCTTCAAAGCAGCGTAAAGTTTTTTGTAAATCAGCTCCTGCCAGGCGGTTTCAATATCTTCGCAGCCGGCTCCGTTTAAGAAGTCGCAGAGCATTTTGTAGCGGCCGTCAGCCTCGTCTGTTACCTGATGAATGTTCATAAATACCTGTACTTCAAAGCCGTTGAGCATTACAAACATTCCTTTTTCGCAGATTTCCTTTGACTTGCGGATAAACCAAAGACCGCTCTTGTTTTCCTGGAAAATACAGTATTTGTCATCTTCACCGTTGAGGTTTAAGCCCTCTGAAATTGAACGGGAAACAAGCTTTATTTCGTCACCATTTCCAGTTTTTACAGCATACTGATTAGAATCCTTTATCCAGCCATATGCACGGTCATATTTATTGTTGTACATAACCATAACGCGCTCATTTCCGGCACCATTGGTATAAGCAAATACGTTTTCATTTACATGACCATCCTGTACCAAATCAAAGAAAAGAAAGTGCTCAACATCACTGAAAAGATATCTCTTCTTCATCAGCGGGAAGATTTCCTGCCAGTGGCGGTCAACAAGATACTGGCTCGGCTTTTCGTCCTTGTAAGCCTTTGTATATTCCATTCCGTATTTTTCGGTAAAGCCTTCAATCTGTCCGTGACCAAACATTGGGAGGCCAGGCATTGTAATCATAAGCGTACAGACACCAAAATACTTGTCGCCATCGCCAAACTGAGCAATCGCTGTTTCTTCATCAGGATTGTTCATAAAGTTTACGTAACGCTTCAGAATCTGCGGGTCAAAGATAATTGTGTTTTTTACTGTTTCACGGTATTTCTGGTTTTCTTCCTTTTTGAGCATATTCATAAAGGCAGAATTGTAAACTCTGTGCATTCCAAGTGTTCGTACAAAATATCCTTCCATCATCCAGAAGGCTTCTGCAAGAAGAAGTGTATCCGGACATTCCTTTGCAACGCGGTCAACCACTTCACGCCAGAACTCATTTGGAATTGCATCATTAAACTGCTGGGTACTCAAGCCTGTTTCGCTTCGGGTAGCAATATCGCCTCCGTGACCCGGCTCCGGATACCACAAGCGGCGGATAGATTTTTTTGCAAGAACCATTGCCGCATCAAAGCGGATGATAGGGAAGTTCTGTGCTACATGAAGAATCTCCTGCATTACAGCTTCTCGTGCTTCGGGGTTAAGAAAATCTATCTGTGCTGTATCGTTCCAGGGGAGGCCTGTTCCGTCATTTCCGTGATAGATGTAGCGGGTGTCGCCGGTCTGGTTATCAACACGTTTGAATACAACCGAACAGTCATTTTTGCTGTAGTAGTGGTCTTCAAGATAAATGCTTACGCGGGAATCCTGTGAAAGATTTTCGCCGTTGAAGGTGTAGTGTGGGAAAGGACAGTCCCGTCGTTGAATAAAAAGGTCCGGTCTGTTGATTACCCAGTCGCCGTCCATTCCTGTATGATTTGGAACCATATCAGAAGCAAGACGGATTCCACGCTGCCAGAGTCTTGTCCTTAAGTTTTCAAGTGCACCCCATCCGCCAATATTCTCCGCAATCTCATAATCATAAAGACTGTAAGCACTGGCGGCAGCTTCCGGATTTCCACAAATCTGCTTAATGTGGCGGCTTGCCTTACTGCGTTCCCAAAGACCAATGAGCCACAAACCGGTAAAACCTTCAGCCTTAAGCTTGTCCAGTTCGGCATCCGGAATCTGGTCGAGTCTGGTGATAGGGTAACCGTATTGTTTTGTAAGCTGATCAAGCCAGACAAGAACAGTTTTTGCCATAAGAATAACCTTAGGCATCCAGTCGCTGTCCGGGCTGTACCGCTCGTATTCATTCATAAGATTTTCATAGGAATAGGGCTGCATGTCTGGAAGGTCTCCGCCACCAAAGCCGTGCCAGGCAGCTTTTTCTTCCTCGCTGATTGTGTCTAAACCCTGTAAAATTGTTTTCAGCCATTCTCCGGCAAGCTCTCCCCAGTATTTCTGAATATAGTCAAGCTGTCCCTTTAGACTGTCCGGTGCAAAAAGCTGCGGTTCCTTTAAAAGATTTATAAGGTCGTGATTAAAAGGACCAAAAAATGGCTGGGTAAGTGCAAACTTTTGGATTGTTTTCCAGGATTTTGCATAAAGCTTGTTTTTTGCAAGCTCTTTATCGCTGAAAAGCAGCAGGAACGGTTTAAATGCCGGGTTTTCATTTGCAAGATGAAGGAGAATCATTTCTTCCAGAATCTGCTCACGGTTACTTCTCTGTGTATTTGTTCCGGCATCAAGAGCTGTTCTGTTTAAATATTCTTCTGCTGTTAATCTTCCCTGGTAAACTTCTACAGGCGGGAACTCCTTCATAAAATCAAGCAGAAGCTTATCTGTTTCTTCACGGGTGTATTCATTTTCAAGCGCGTTAAGCAGATCTGTCATAAAAGAAGAAGCTTTATCGCGGCGGTAAAGCATGCAGATATAGTGAAGAATCTCGTCTATAAGGCCCATTGCATTAAGCTGCCCGGCACTCAGTTTTTTATTTTCATCACCAGTAAGATTTTGAATACAGTCGTTAAACAGAAGCTGAAAATCTCTGACATTTTTCATATTTGCAAAAACAACGTTGCCGCTTGAAGCAAAAAGACCTTTGTTAAAATTACACAGGTCGCGTATTCTTTTTGAAATATGGAATTCATTGTATGAAAGCTTCATTTATATCTCCTTTTGTCATTATCGGGCTTGATCCGATAATCTGTTTCTGCAAATACTTCTTACCCTTTCTATCAAAGTTTCATCATCATTTAAAGCTTCAATTGTACAAGGCATTCTGTAAGTCCAGTTGAACTTTGTAACAGTGCCTGGAATGTTTATCCGTTCATCCTCTGCTTTTTCAAGCCAGAAGCTTTTTTCCAAATACAAAAAGTCCTGCAGCGGCGGAATGAACCATTGGCTTGCACATGTAGCAGAAGCTTTAAGAATGTTTTGGGCAAACTCTGGAGTAAAAGCCTGTTGTGCCAATTCTTTTGCATCGTTTTCTATTCCAAATGTCTCTGAATTAGCTTCTGCAAACGCCTTTACACTTTCTTTTTCTTCTTCCCACCATTGGCGCAGGGTAGAAGAGTCGTGAACAGAGGTTGTAGCAACAGAAAGCGGAGTATAATCCTTAAATGGAATATACGGCTGACCTTCTTCGTTCCATTCGCGGCACCAGCGGATAACCCTCAGGCCAAGAATGTTATGAGCTTCCATTGTTTCCGGAACACATTTTATGCTTACGCCTAAATCCTCGCCACAAGGAATCATTTTAACTGATTTTGTGATTGCGGTAAATATTTCGTCTGCCTGCTTCTGCCACAGTTTAAGGTTCTTTTTTTCAAGAGAAGCAAACAGCTCTGTAAGGGCGTTTTTTTCATTATCATTAAGACTTGCCCAGGAGGTTGATTGTCCGTAAGTCCAGAGCGGAATATATTTGTTTCTGGCAACTTCCAGCAAAGTCCTGTCCGACCAGTATTTTACAAGCACCTGTTTTACTTTTTCAGCAGCTTCTTTATCAACAAGTTCATTCAATCGGGTGAATCTGTCGGTGGCAGAATAATCATAATCGGCAGAAAAATCATCAACCAGTTGGCGGCTTCCTTCAATTGATTTATCGAAAAGCCACAATTCTTCCTCATTTATACGGTTACAGAAAAGCTCCAGAACCTTGTGCGCAGTTTCGTGATTCCATGTTATGTCTTCAATTGCTTTTGTCGGGATATGCGGCTTACTCAACCAGCGGATACGGTCTTCGTCAAAGCCAAGCTCGTACAAATCAACAGCCTTAAAGCATGCGTAAGGCTCTGTGTGACCGTTCAAAGCATTGCAGTCACAGGATGGAATTGCCCAGATGCGGAAAAATCCAAGAATATGGTCTAATCGGTATGCATCGTAATAGGCAGAAGCAGTTTTCAGTCTGTTTTTCCACCAGCTGTAATTGTCGTCCTTAAGATTTTTCCAGTTATAGGTTGGAAAGCCCCAGTTTTGACCAGCAGGATTGTCGAAGTCTGATGGTGAACCGGCCCTGAGCTCCTGATTAAATACTTCGGGATTTGTCCAGGTGTCGCAGGAGTCTTCGTTCATCAGTATTGGGATATCGCCTTTTAGAAGAAGTCCAAGCTTGTGCACCTGTTTGACCGCTCTGGAAAATTGTTCATCGGCAACCATCTGGCACCACGCGTAGAAGAGGTGGTCTTTTTTCAGTTTTTTTGCTGCCCAGAGCTTTGTAATCTGCTCCTGTGTGATTTCTTTATCATCATTCTGCCAGCTTTTCCAGCTTGCCTGCATATATCTCCATTTGAGATTTTTGTATACGGCGTACGTTTTTACCCAGGAGTTTTCTTTAATCCAGGTGGAAAGAGAAGCTTCCGGTTCACCGGTTTGTCCTGTTGGTGTAAGGTCGTAAAGCATTTTAAGCAGTGTGATTTTTGTGTTCAGAATGTAATCATAATCATAACGTGGAGAATAAGCTGCAGTTTTTGTAAAATCGTCGTAGGCAGCCTTGAAAGCTTTGTCATTTTCATAAGCTTTAGAGAAGCCTTCAATATCCTTTAGCCGGATGTAAATTGGATGAAGGGCAAAGGCAGAAAGTCCGGAATAAGGTGAGCTTTGAGTTCCTGTGTCGTTTACAGGCAGCAGCTGAATTATAGAAAGACCTGCCTTTTTGCAAAATTGAGCAAACGGAATAAGGTCTGGAAACTCCCCAATGGAAGGATTTTCTTTTGTATATAAAGCACCAAGTGGAACAGCCACACCTGTTAATTTTTTGAACGACTTTTCTGCCATAATGAAGTTATTATACCACGAAAAACGGATAATTTCACTCTTTTTTTAACAATGCCACACCGGGGTTGCAAGCTTATTTGAGAAAGGTTGTGCTCTTGTAAAGTCAGGCAGCCAGCTTGTGTCGTCGGTCAGTTCCTGATAAAAAAGGTATTCAAAATCATACGCTTCAATAAGGTCAAGCAGATCTTCGTTTTCCTGAGCATTTACAAGGCGGTTTTCTATATTAGAAAGGGCTTTTTTTCTTGCGGTTAGCTGTGCGTCTGCTTCTTTAAAAGGAACAGGTGTATATTGATTCATAAGAGAGATGATAGCATGTTCATCTGCGTTTTCTTTAAGCCATTGGAGCACATCTGCAGTTTCTTCAAAGTGGCCGGGCATAAAAAGATGACGGATAATTACCCCCTGCATAAGCTTGTCGCGCGGTTGCCCCGGTTCTGCCCATTCAGCGGGTTTTGCATCTGGTGGTTCCGGAATTGATTCAATTTTCAGCGGATTGTTTTCTATCATCCAGCGGATTGCGGCGGCGGCTGTTTCAGGATAGTCCGGGGCGGCAAAAAGCTTTCCGGCAAACGCGGAGGATAAGGTTTTTAAGTCAGGCAGCCAGATTGTAACAAGTCCTTTTAACAGCTCAAGCATTTCTACAGATTCGTAAGCAGAAGAGTTCCAGCAGAAGGGAACAGAAACGCCTTTTTCGCGGGCAGCCCTAAGGTACTCTGCAATAATCGGAATATGATGACTTCCTGTTACAAGATTGATATTTTCGGCACCGGCTTTCTGCAGCTTAAGGCAGATTTGTACAAACTCGTCCTTTGAAACACTTTTTCCATAACCGTCCTGCGAAATCTGATAATTCTGGCAAAACGCACAACGCAGTGTACAGCCTGTAAAAAAGATTGTTCCGCTTCCACCAAAAACTGTAACAGGCGGCTCTTCACCAAAATGGAGTCCTGCAAACGCAAGCTTTAATTCGCCTGTTTCCTTGCAAAAACCGGTTTTACCTTCCAGACGGTTAGCCTTGCATTTTCGAGGACACTGAATGCAGCTTGTATAGAGATTTTCGATTGTATTAAGTGTTCTAGTAGGCATTTTTTGAAACAAGAATAGACATTAAATCGCGAAGAATGTCCACCGGAAGATCTTCAGCTTCGTAGCCGACTAGGACTCCAATTTCCTTCCAATCCTCTGCTGAAAGCAGCTCCTGGTCTTCATTTGAATTATTAAGATAAGCGAGCATTGCCCCAAGCTTTCCCAGATTTTCTGCTGTAGGTTCTTCAGCAATATCAGCTGAATTAAGAACATATTCTTTTTCCCAGTATTCATAAAGTGACCCCGGAAGCTCACCAGGACAAGTTGAAGCCCGTTCAAAAAGATTTCTCAACTCGTTTGCAATTCTGTTATAATCCGGTTTCCCGCTGTTATTCTGTCTGTCATGTTTTTTTATTTTATCAACATCACTTAAAAACTTTCCTATGTCTGTCATAAGGATGATTATAGAATAAATAAAAAGGATAAGGAAGTACCAACAGAATAAACGCATATACATTGGTGATTTGTAAAAAAGTGTAGAAAAAATTGGTTATAATAAATGTATGCAAAAAAAGAATGGAGTGAAGTGGAATACTGGCTGGAAACTGCATCTGCAAAATGCTTGTGCAGCTATAGAAATGTTCTATTATGTATAAGCTAACAAGCTGCACTATTGCAGCCCGCAGTTTGTAGACAGGATGCAACGTAACTCCATTCTTTTTTAGTAGATATTTTCATATTCGGGTTCTTAGCGAGAGTTTTTTTACAGAATTAGTTTTTTAATGCGTTTATTTATGGAGCTTTGATTATCTTTTTTATATAATGGAACTATGTTCAGCGATACACATTTTCATTTTAAGATGCTCGCTACAGAAAGCGGGATTGACGGGAAACAGGCACTGGAAACTATGGCAGGCCGGGACTGCTTTTTTGGACTTGATATTGGTACAAAGCCGGATGATCTTTTGGACAGGCAGTCCTTTGTAGATTCGATGATTGCACAGATTAAGGATGTGCGTACTGCAGATAAGGTTCGGTCGTTCCTGTATTTTTCGGCTGGAATCTGGCCGGAGGTGGAATACATTCATAACAGGCAGGAAAGTGTTGCTAAGCTG